>Ga0157371_10004847_pt1 | contig 11572 bp, 14 predicted proteins | sample C45metaG_FD_113462 | JGI IMG/M metagenome (GOLD analysis project Ga0157371, IMG submission 113462) | Corn rhizosphere microbial communities from Kellogg Biological Station, Michigan, USA - C4-5 metaG | ecosystem: Host-associated > Plants > Roots > Rhizosphere > Soil | place: USA: Michigan... | reverse complement strand
TCGCTCTTCGGTCACTCGCTTGAGTTCAGCACGCAGACGACGCAGTTCGGCCTGCTGATCGTCCTCTTGCTGCCGCTTTTCCTGGGGCTTGCTGTAGCGCTTGATCCAGGCATACAGGCTGTGTACCGACATACCTAACCGCGCTGCCACTTCGGCTACAGGAAGGCCACGCTCGGCCACTTGCTTGACCGCTTCGATTTTGAATTCTTCGGGGTAACGCTGGTTGCTCATGGTACCTCCTATGGGCCTCATTATGAGGCTTGGAGGTGTCTACGAAACTAGGGGCGATTCAGCTTTAGGCCTTTTAAAGCCGGGACTTGCTTACTTTTTAGGCTTAGTAGGATTAGCTTGGGTTCCAGCAAGCACAGCCAGCTTAATACAAGCAACCGAAGCACTTATGATCGCAATGCTATGCGTGATTTTCCTTAGAGAACGTCTAAAGCCTCAATTCTGGGCCTTATCTATAGCTGCATTACTCGGCATCGGTTTGGTTCTCAAGCAGGAAAACATTGTGAATGAGCACACAATGGCCAGACTCGGATATGTACTCATATTTGCGGGAACATTTTCGGCTGCAGCATATGTAGTCTTATCAAGCCATATCTCACTCACATTGAATCCACTCGTAATGATCGGTTATCAACAGATATCAGCAATGGCTTTGGCGCTAATATCACTTATCACGAGCCTATGGCATGGCTCATCGAGCTGGCCCCACGCGAGCCCTGGAACTTGGGTTTTGGCGCTAATTTCTGGAATACTTCAATATTCCATAGCGTTTGCACTTTATTTCAATGCAGTAAGGTACATTGGAACATCTCTATCTGGAGCCTTTCTTTGCCTTGTCCCTATATTTGGTGTCACTGGTGGCTGGCTCGTTTTAAACGAAGCCATGACTTATTCAAAATTTTTCGGAGCTTTTTTCGCTATAGCTGCCATATCAACAATGTCAATACTTTATATGCCTGATGAAGAAAGCAAAAAATCTACTAGTCGCGCTTGAAAGATCGTTGCCACGTGGTCTTCGGGCAAGCTGACGTCACTGCGGTTCTAGCAGGTATCCCGTGTTAACGGAGCAGTAAAATGAATGTCATTTACTCGCTCCGCCGCTGGACCATGGCTCTTCCCCGTGGCCCAGCCTTACAGACTCGGGCTCGGTCACAAGAGCAAACAGCGTATCGTTCTCGCCCTGGCTAAGCGGTTGGTATCCGAAGTGGCCCTCGCAGACGTCATCGAGAAGGCGCTGTCCCTGACACGCACCCTGGCAGCCGGCCGACAGGAACCCAACGAGGTCGCCCAACAGCAGGTCGATCAGAACACCACCAACCTGTAGACCGAGATCCAGAACCCCAAGACCGAACTGAACATGCGTCGCGAGCTCGCCGGTAACGCGCCCACCACGATCCTGCAGCGCTCTGCACTGCGCTCCAAGGGCATCTTCCAAGGAGATCCCCTGCCGAACCGGCTGGATCGCATCGAGAACCCGAGCAAGAGCCAATGACCATGAGCACACCGTCTCCTGACAGCCCATCGCCTTTGGCCAGGTGCAAGACATACCGGGTACTGCGCCTGGCCAAGGGCAGTCTCAAGGGATTGGCGTGGGCAATGACTATCTTGCTGGCCACTGTGCTGTTGGCCCTGGCCTGCAGCCAGGTGATCCAGTGGCTGTTCGGCGATGTCATGTCATGTTCTACCGAATCGCCGCTGATGACGTCATCGAGATCGTCCGCTTGCTGCACGAGGTGATGGAGCCGAAGGAACACCTGGCCAGTCCATAGCCAAAGGGTCAAATGGGCTGGAGCAAAGGACGGAATGGAAAGGGGCTTGGCGAGATTCCGCCCAGACAGCTGCTTGTTTTTAGCTGCAAGAACGCAAAAACCCTCCTTGCGGAGGGTTTCTGGTGAAGATGGTGGGTCGTGTGGGATTCGAACCTACGACCAATTGGTTAAAAGCCAATTGCTTTTGACCCACCACTGCACCCAGGCGCGACGCGCCTCTCAGTGAAAACAAGCGGCCTCTAATGAACCCATTAGAGGCTGCAAATTTGAAAACTACATCTGCAATTTCGACCAAGGGCGGTACAGGAAAAACCACCAAGACCGCCAACCTAGGCGCGTTCTGTGCCGATGCGGGGCTCCGCACCCTACTGATCGACCTGGATCCTGTCCAGCCTTCCCTTTCGTCCTACTACGACCTCGTTGAGCCCGCCCCCTGCGGCGTCTTCGAGCTGATCGCCAGCAACGAGACACGCCTCGACCGCATCGTCTCCAAGACGAATATCCAGAATCTGTCGCTGATCTATTCCAACGATCCGCACAACCACCTGATCAACCTCCTCCTGCAGGCGCCCGATGGCCGGCTTCGCCTGGCTCATCTCAAGGACATCTTCCAGGACGACTTCGACCTGGTGCTGATCGATACGCAGGGCGCCCGCACCGTGCTCCTCGAGATGGTGATGCTCGCTTCGGATCTCGCCGTCTCCCCCCTCCCCCCTGAAATGCTATCTGCCCGCGAATTTAACCGCGGCACATTGCAGATGCTGGACGGACTCCGACCCTATGCCCGCCTTGGGCTACCGGTTCCGCCCATCAAGGCCGTGGTGAACGGTCTGGATCTAACTTCAGACGCGCGCCAGCTGGATGCGACGATTCGGGAGACCTTCCGGGGCCATGCCGATATCCAGGTCATAGATACCGTCATCCCTGATGCAGTGGTCTATTGCGAGTCGGCGACTCATGGGATCCCTGCACACCGTCTGGAGTACAGGCAGCCTAGCAACCGTCAGGCACCCGCTGCCCTGCAGGTGATCCGCAACCTCGCCATCGAACTCTTCCCGGAATGGACTGACCGCTTCACAGCCATGAACGAATCGGCCGTGCATGCCCTGGTGAGAGAGGGCAAGTGAGATGGCCACAGCCCAAAAGCATGATCTAACCCAGGCCACAGGTATCACTGCAGAGGTGGTGCTGGAACAGGGAAAGTTCTACGACGCGAAGGATTTCCGCAAAGTGCAGACCGGGCTCTCCAGCGCGGCCCGCGAGCTTCGTGCGCTGACCCAGTACGGCAACTCGATCCACGGCCGCCTCGGCGCGAGACTCTCCCAAGAGCAGCGCGAGCTGCTGAGCAACGCTGCTGCACTACTGGACTCGGTGAAGTACAACGTCGAGCACGCCAAGGAACGGAAGGCACGAGAGGAGAAGGCTGCAGCCAAGCTTCGTGAGCAACACGAGCGACAAGCGAAGCAACTGGTCGCCCAGCATTTCCAACTGCCGACAACGACGGTCGAGCAGCAGATCGAAGTACTGAAGTTGTACATCGCCATCAGGCCCATCACCGATGGCTGGTTGCTGAAACAAGATGGTCACCTTCGCGACATGATGCTGTCTCCAGCTCCAAGCTGGACAACCACCAATAAATGGCGTCTGGACCAGGTAATCAGCCTCATCGCTGATCTGAAATCCACCATCGAATATCACCTTGTTTTCGTTGACCAGGCTCCCTCCCAGCGGCTGGAGTCCCTACAGCAGCGAATCGATGAGGTACGGGAGGCGCAGCTTTCGAAGCCCAGCGCCCAGGAGACCATCAAGGTCTGGACCGAAGCGCTGCTGGAAGTCGCAAAGGCATCAGGTCCAGCGACGTCGATGGCTTCCTCTCAGGGGGGAGCCGCCTGATGGACGCCAACAAGCAGAAGATCCTGGAGCGCGTCGCCAAGTGCTTCGCGCTGGCCAAGGACGCCGGCGCCGCGCCGAACGAAGCTGAGATCGCGCTGCGTCAGGCGCGCAAGCTCATGCAGCAGCACAACCTCATGGACGTTGACGTCCAGGCAGTGCTCGCCAGCGAAGCAGTCGTTGCCACCGGCACCCGCAAAGCACCCGCCCATTGGCTTCACCAGCTCGCACTGGTGTGTGCCCAGGCATTCGATTGCGATCCCCTGGCCTTTCGCGATCAGCGCCTGGGGTGGGCTTTCAAGTTCGTCGGTATCGGTGTCGGGCCTGAGATGGCCAGCTACGCCTATTCCGCACTCCACCAGCAACTTCTGGCCGCTCGCAAGGTGTTCGTCCGCAGTCAAACTCGCTGCAAGCTGGCCACCAAACGCCGCCGTGGCCAGGTCTTCGCCGAAGGCTGGATCGAAGCAGTCAGCGTCAAGGTCCACCAGTTCGCCAAGGGCAAACCAGACGAGACCCAGCGCGTCATCGACGCCTACCTGGCCGTTCACCATCCTCACCTGACCACCGTAGAGCTTGAGCATCTCGAGGCCAAAGGGCACGACGTGCGAGCGCGCTATCAGGGCTACGAGCTGGGGACTCAAGCTCAGCTTCACCGCGGCGTTGGCCAGCGCGGCGAACAGGTAGCGCTGGGAAGTCGGCCATGAGCGTCACTCAGCTCCTGGAAGTCCCCGCCCACGATCACACCGTGCATGTCTCAGACGCTGAGCGCGTAGCAGCCAGCTTGGTCCCGCCTCACTCTCAAGAGGCCGAGCAGTCCGTCCTGGGCGGGCTGATGCTCGACAACAGCACCTGGGACCTGATCGCAGATGTGCTGCTGGAGGAAGACTTCTTCTTCCGCCACCACCAGCTCATATTCCGGCGAATCGCCCTGCTCGCCTCGCAATCGCGACCCTTCGATGTCGTGACCCTCGCCGAGGTGATGCCCGACGTCGACGAGGTGGGCGGCCTTGCCTATCTGGGAACCTTGGCCAAGGACACCCCCTCGGTCGCCAACATCGTCGCGTACGCAGAGATCGTCGCCCAGCGGGCGCACCTGCGCCGCCTGATCCTACTGGGCTTTGCCAGCAGCCGCGAGGCGTCAGCACCGGGTGCCAATCCCGCCGAAGTGCAGGAGCAGACCGAGCAGCGGCTGTTCGCGCTTGGCCAAGACCGCAAGGCCGCCGAGTTCTGCAATGTCACAGCTACCTTGCACAAGCTGATCGACATCATCGACGAGCGCTTCAACAACCCTATGGCGGTGACAGGCGTTCCCTCGGGCCTCAACGATCTGGATGCCCTCACCTCGGGATGGCAGGACACCGACCTGATCATCGTCGGCGCCCGTCCCGCTATGGGCAAGACCGCCTTCTTGCTGAACTGCATTAGAAGCGCGCTCCAACATGCGTGCAGTAAATCAGTACAGGTCTACAGCCTAGAGATGCCGGCTGAACAACTGATGCTCAGGTTGGTGGCGATCATCGGCCGCATCGATGCCGCGAAGCTGAAAAGCGGCCAGCTGGAGGATGAGGACTGGCCGAAGCTGACCATGGCCGTCAACACCATCAACAGCTTTGGCGATCGCCTAGTCATCGACGACCAGGCTGGCCTGTCCCCCACGATGCTACGCGCCAGAGCCCGTCGCGCCGCGCGCCGCTTCGGCCCGCCTGCCCTGATCCTGGTCGACTACCTGCAGCTGATGCGCTGCGAAGGCCAAGAGAACCGCGCCAATGAGATCGCCGAGATCTCTCGCTCGCTCAAGGCGCTCGCCAAAGAGATGAAGTGCCCGGTCATCGCGCTCTCCCAACTCAACCGGGGACTGGAGTCCCGGCCGAATAAGCGGCCTGGCCTTGCCGATCTGCGTGAGTCCGGCGCCATCGAGCAGGACGCGGACGTGATCATGTTCCTCTACCGCGACGAGTACTACCACCCGGATACCGAGCTCAAGGGCATCGCTGAGCTGATCGTTGGCAAATTCCGTAACGGCCAAGTCGGCACGGTCCGCGCCGCCTTCATCGCCCAACAGACGCGCTTCGAGAACCTGAGCGCGCAGGCCTGGCAGGAGATGAACGCATGATCCCGCTGATCGATTTCACTACCGAGTCGCTGATCCCGCTGCTGCACAAGCTCGCCATTGAGGGTTTGGAAAAATCACCCTGCCCCTCTGCGTGGTGGATGGAAGACAGCTTGTGGATCGAGGACGCCTGGCTTACCGCGGGCCTGAACATCGAGCTGAATCACCTACCTCAGCAGTTGAAACCCAAAGACTGGGCAAACCTGCTGGTCACGCAGGGGCTGGTATCGCGGCCGCAACGCTATGTACTCCATTACGACTCGAAGTTCGGAGGTCGCGCGCGCTGGCGTCATCTCGTGCGGGTCACCCAGGACGTGCTTCCCATCAACGTCATCGAGGCTGCCTACCCATGGCATCTCTACGAGATTCAGGACCATCCATTCATGGAATGGGGAATCCCCGGGGATACGCATGCCACACGTCCTCTGACGAGCCCCTGGCGTTTAGGTCTGCTGCTTCCCGATCCCGCCACGCTTGATTCGCATCGTCGGCCGTCTTCAGTCCTGCCAGTTCCTCATGCAGTGATAGCCACTTATCACGAGGCGATAGTTGCCGGATCTGATCGGGCAGCCAGGAGTGACGTTGAATGAGCGCGTACTCGATGGCTTCCAGACCTGCCAACGTCCAGCCTCGGGCTAGAGCTAACGCATCACCCAATGCGCAAAGGCAGAAGGTCTGCTCGTACCACTCACGCGCGGCGATGTGCTCATCCTGGCCAAAGCGTGCCTCGGCCTCTGCCCATATCGCTTTGGCCAATTCGCTGTACGTCTGTACCTCTCTAGGTTTCATGCCGGACCTCCTGTGGTCTGGGTGGGTTTGGTTGGCACCGCCGACCTTACCACCGGATGCGTCCGGCACCCTTTCGCGCCCGGCGGCCACCGCCGCCAAGCCGGTGCTTCTTCCCTGCCCTTCCCTCCGATCTGTCGCCGGCGGGAGCCGGCAAGGAGCTGCTCAATGAGCCCGCAAGCCATGTTGTCTGGGGTTACTCACCAGTGCCGCAACTGCGGCCATCACCTCTGCCGCCGCCCCCTCACCGCTGATGAGTTCATAGCCTGCAGCGTCTGCCATTCGCTCGACGTGAAGCCCTTGCAGGTCTTCGATCAGCCAGCGCCTGGTCCCTTCCACGACACTACCGTCGTCTTCCGCGTCGCCGGCTCCCGAAATGATGCGGCAGGGCTGATCAAGACCCTGGATCTGCTGTTCAAGGACGATGGTCTGGCCGAGATCGTCGCCATAGAGTCGGGCAACCAGCTCCAGCAACGGGCGGGAGGCCAATGACATGCTCTCCCATCACACCCCTGAACAGGATCTCCCTTCCCATACCGATCGCGAACGTGACCGGCAGAGGTTGGATGCAGCGCTGAACGACTTCCTGGCCAAAGGTGGCCAAGTCGTCGAAGTGAAGCCGACCGAGCGCGCCGTCGGCGGCCCTAGCTTCGTCATCAGCGCGCAGCGCGAGGAGCTGCGCCAGCTCGCCGAGGCCAAGCCGGCAACCGAAGTTTCCGATGAGGACCTGGTGCGGCTCCTTCGAGCCCGCGCCTTGCTCGGGGATACCCTTCGCACCGCATCCAAGCGCTTGCAACAGCCCCTGGAGCGTTGTCATGCCCTGGCCCGAGCGCATCGTCTGCCTTTCAAAGTGGGGTACGTGAAAGGGGGTAGCCGCACATGACGACGCCCGCCCATGCGCTACGTGGTGCCAACAAGAACCTGCAGGACCTGGTGGCGTTCGCCCTGGACGAGGGCTGGATCGTCGCCCGTACCAAGGGCGGGCACGTCAAGTTCTTGAAAGTCGGCTACTGCCCCATTTTCACGTCTTTCACGCCCAGCGATCGCCGCGCCGGCCTCAATGCCCGCGCCCAGCTGCGCCGTGCCCAGCCTATGAACGAATTGGACCAGACCCTATGACTACCACAACCAAGCGCAAGCCATCCGTACGGAAATCTGCAACAGAGGATGAGAAGTTCGTCGTCCGCTTTCCCAAGGGACTGCGTCCTCAAATCGCTGAGGCGGCCAAGCAGGCCCATCGCTCGATGAACGCCGAGATCATCAGCCGCATGGGCCGCACGCTCGAGCTCGAGGATGAGGTCTTTCGCCTGCAGCGCGTGATCGACCAACTGCTGGCCGCCAATGATGAGCCCAGCCGGCCGGCAGCTCGTGCTGCTCAGGAGATCCATGCATGAGCAAGCCCAGCAACGAAGCGGTCACTCAACGTCTGTTAGCCGCTGGCTTCCCTGGATCGAGCGCCCCTGTGGCACGCCTGGCGGATCCGATCAAGGAAACGCCTATGGTCCTGACACTGGATGAAGTCGGCCCCTACAACCGGAACCCCCGGACTGCACGGAACCCTCTCTATGACGAGATAAAGGCATCCATCAGAGCGCGGGGACTGGACCAGCCGTTTCCAGTAACCAAACGCCCGGGTGAAGACAAGTTCATCATTCGTACCGGCGGCAACACGCGCCTCGAAATCCTCAACGAGCTCTGGAAGGAGACGAGGGACGAGCGCTACTACCGCCTCCACTGCCTATTCCGCCCTTGGACTGACCGCGGCGAGATCGTCTCGCTGACCGGCCACCTCGCAGAGAATGATCTGCGGGGCAACCTCATGTTCATCGAGCGCGCAGTCAGCATTGAAAACGCGAGGCAACTGTATGCAGAAGAGTTGGGCAAGGACATCTCCCAACGCGAGCTGGCGAGATTGCTCAAACAGGATGGCTATTCGATCTCCAACTCCCATATCAGCCGAATGCAAGAAGCGCTCAGGACGCTTGTACCTGCCATACCTGCTTTGTTGTACAGCGGTCTTGGCAAGCATCAGGTCGAGAAGCTCCTAACGCTGCGTAGCTCAGGTTTAAAAGCATGGGTGAGCTTTGATGGGCAGGAAGATGATTTCGAGTTCCTTTATCAAGATGTGCTCAACAGCTTCGATGGTCCCACTGACAACTTCGTCTTCGAGGCCATCCAAGACGAGCTGATCGGTCAGATCCGCAGGGCGCTTAAAGTAGGCTATGAGGAAGTGCTCAAGGCAGTCCTCGATCATCAGGACAGCAGCCGCCGCTCGCAGCTGGTGGGGGTGCAGGTACCTGACGGTCAGGTTCAGCAGGTTCCTGCTACCGGTGCTATACCTCCTGCGCCTGGCAACAATGCTACGCAGGAGCAGCCAACAGGAACGCCCAGCAAGCAGAAGCAGCGGGCTGTCTCCCCTTCCACACCCCCGCCACTACCTGAGCGGACCGGTGGCTCAGGTGCAGTCGACACTACCCCGCCGCAGCACACTCCGCCGGATCCCGAACAGCTCTCCGAAGACGAACGTGCCGCTCGCCTGAACGGCCACATCGTCACGCCGGATGGCATCGGTCAGAAGGTGCGGGACGTTCAGCGCCGCATCGCGGCCGAACACGGCGAGACCCTGCCTGACTTCAACAGCGATGCCCTGCGCGCGATCCCTGTCCAGGCTGGCGGCCTGCATGCCATCTCGGATGTCTGGTACATCGAGCGCAACACCGATACTCCTGAGGAGTTGCGTAAGGGCCTGCGAGCGCTGGTCTTCGAAATTTCCCAGCTGTGCGACGTTCCTAGTGAGCTGCTCAAGCCCACCGATTTCGCACTCGGCTTCACGCTTTCTACCCCTCAGTCAGAGCTGACCGCACGCGGAACAACGTCCTGGCAATTCTTGCAGTCGTTGACGGGCATGTACAGCTACGTGGTGTCGCGTGATCCAGAGAGTGCCGAGGCGCTCAAGGCAAGCATCGCGGAAGAGAACGCGACCTTCGCCCTGAACCTCGGCCAGCTACTCCTTGGCGATCCCCTTTTCGATAGCAAGCCAGCCAGCACCGAAGGCCGCATGACCGATGCCGCCGTCGTGAAGCTGTTCCGGGTGATCCGTCTCGCCCGCCGGCTGATCGAACTGGAGGCCGGGCAGTAGCCCGGTCACCTTCTGGACCTGCATTAGGAAGTCGCATATGTCCACGAAGTACAACCCCATGAACCAGGCGCTGATGGATCTGATCCTCCATCACTTGCGCAACGGCCAGGTCCAGCGCTGCCCGGATATTGGCCTGGACGTTGAAGTCTTGAATCTGCTGCGTCAGCCGCAGGCTCACAGCATCCTGAAAAATGCCCCGGCGCGCTGGTGCAAGATCCAGATCGATCTCGACATGGTCAAGAAGCTCTTGGAGAACTGCGAACGCGATGAGCGCGAAACCCGCCTCGTGCATCGTGCCATCCAGCTGGGTGCCACCAACGGCATGATCCGCGAATTCTTCGGCATGGCCCCCAGCGAGATCAGCGTGGTGCGCCAACTCCTGAATGTTCCCGGTCGCTCCGGCCGGGTGGCAGGGCTCAACGATACCGCCCAGGTCTGGTATCGCTTCCTCGACCTGATGAGCGCTCATGAGGTGGATCACAATGACGCCATCGCTCTGCTCGACATTTGCATGATGATCACCGAGGAGCTCAACGGACCCTTCGAGTCCGTCAAGGACAGGCACGACCAGATCACCCTCGGCCTCATCTGGAATCTCGTACAGACCTGGCTCAACGAAGGCCTCTACCCGCCCAAGACCGCCCGGGCACCGCTCTTGCTGATTTCAGATGCTCGGAAGCGGCGAGATCGGCAACTCGGTGATGAGCAAGCCTCTAGCGATGCCCTGCCCCAGGTGCAAGAACAGGAGCAGCCCGCTGCCATCGGGCAAATGAGCTTGATCGAGCTGGATTCGGCAGAAGGCGACAATAGGTGAAAACCACTGCTCCACGCGGCGCCCATCTACTCGGTCGCGCCTTGGACGTTGCAGCGTCACACCTGAACGTCCATGTCCAAGCCCAGCGCGACTACAAGCAAAAAACCGGCGAAGACCTACCCAAGGAATTCGCCGGCATCGTTTTCAGCGGTAACCCTCACGAGACCGTTCCTCGCCGACTGCTGCTCGATGATCGGCTCTCGCCCCTAGAGCGCAACGCCTGGCAAGTGTTTCGCCTGCTCATGAACGGTGACGGGGTCACTGCGTTCCCGACCTACGATCAGCTGCGCCCCTACCTGGGCAACAACCCAGGCCGTCCTGCTTCGCGTGAGACCGTGGCCAAGGCCCTGACCGTACTGCGCCTGACTCGCTGGCTGAGCCTCGGCCGCCGTGTTCGCGACGCGATTACCGGCCAGGTCCAGGGCAACATCTACATCCTGCACGACGAGCCCGTGGCCTACTCCGAGGCCATACAACTCGATCAAGATTATCTCCCCCTCGTAGCAAACGGCCTCGAGCACTCGAACAGCTCAATCCGCGAGATCGCCGGCCTGACTTTTGACGAGATGCTGGTCAGCGAGACCCAGGACTTACCCACTCGCGTCGAGGTGTTCAGAGAGCGATTCCGCGCCCAAGGGCTCGAAGATCCGGCGCGTGCGGCGGCGCCACCCGCTGAGTTCGGATTCCGAACGCCGGTCTTGGCAGCTATGAATCACCTGAGTTCGGATTCCGAACTCAGTCAAAAAAATCCAGTCGATCAGGTCCTGAGCCTCAGTTCGGAATCCGAACTCAGTGAAAATCCAGGGGTTTCACCCTTAGTTCGGAATCCGAACTCATCTAGTACGTATACGAATACAACTACTGATGTATCTAAAAGCTCTGTACTGCGCGAGCAGGCAGACGCGGATCTTGCGTGGCCTAGCGCCTATCAACGGATGACGTCGGAGCAGCAACAGCGAGCCCAGCTCGTGATCCTGGCTGTTCCCGCAGACATTCGGGTGCTCTTGGTGAAGCAATGGGGTGTTCGCTGCGCTTCTGGCAAGGTCGCCAAGCCT
>Ga0157371_10004844_pt1 | contig 11580 bp, 10 predicted proteins | sample C45metaG_FD_113462 | JGI IMG/M metagenome (GOLD analysis project Ga0157371, IMG submission 113462) | Corn rhizosphere microbial communities from Kellogg Biological Station, Michigan, USA - C4-5 metaG | ecosystem: Host-associated > Plants > Roots > Rhizosphere > Soil | place: USA: Michigan... | reverse complement strand
GTAATTGGAAGAGTAGCAAGAAGAATCTGGGCCAAAGCGATGAAGTATAAATATGATGCAAATTCTCGTTCGCAAATGTTGAAATATCATATTCAAACGAGCGGAAGAAGTTTGCATGCACAGGAAATTGACTTCAATGATATTCGCACCACTTTGCAGGCGTTGTATGCGATCTATGATAATTGCAACAGCCTTCACACCAACGCTTATGATGAAGCAATCACCACGCCGACAGAAGAAAGTGTGCGACGCGCAATGGCCATTCAATTGATCATCAACCGCGAACTGGGAACTGCCAAAAATGAAAATCCAAGCCAGGGAAGTTTTCTCATTGAAGAATTAACTGATCTTGTAGAAGAAGCTGTGATGGCCGAGTTCAATAGAATTTCAGAAAGAGGCGGTGTGCTTGGTGCAATGGAAAGAATGTATCAAAGAAATAAGATCCAGGAAGAAAGTTTGTACTACGAATCTTTAAAAACAAACGGCGAGCTTCCAATTGTTGGCGTGAATACTTTTTTAAATAAAGAAGGTTCCCCCACGATTCTTCCAGCTGAAGTTATTCGTAGCACAAAAGAAGAAAAAGATCGGCAAATTCAAAATGTAGAGACATTCAAAAAATCTCATGAAGTCAAAAGTGATGCAATGCTGAAACGCTTGCAGGAAGCGGCTTTAAAGAATGAAAATATTTTTTCAGAGTTAATGGAAACGGTAAAATATTGTTCGCTCGGACAAATCACACACGCGCTTTACGAAGTGGGTGGACAATATAGAAGGAATATGTAAAATGGGAATTGCAAATGGCGATAATATTCCAAAGATTGAAAAGTTTGAAGAGATTTCTGGACACTTTTGCAATGCTAATTAAAATTTACTCTAAAGCCAGTTGTAAAAATAACACTGCTATTAATGTACATTACTTTTCCATAGATGCCACCTCTTTTCATTAACTGACCAAAATATTCCAATGCTGCTCCCATATTCCAGGTGTTCAATGACGGATCGTCTTCGCTGATGATATTTCTATACACTCCACCTTCTAAAATAACATTGCGAAATTTGAATCCTGCTGCTCCTCCAAAATAAGATGAAGCTGAATTGTTCCTGGTAATTGAAGGTTTCATTTCGCCTTGGATGACAAAATATTTTGTATCATATCCGGCTACAATTTCTATGTTAGGAAATACCTGGCTCATTACTTCGCCTTTACCATAGACCTCTTTTTTTACTGAAACTCCTCCTCCTAAATCGATATGAAATTGACAATAAGAATTGTAAGAAAAAAGAATAAAAACAATCACTAAAAAGTCCTTCTTCATCTTTTATTTTATTTTATTAAATGCTGCGTCAATATTGTTGTTTCATTCAAAGCATTAGATTACTGGAAAAGATTTCAGATCAGAGTTGCCTTATTGGAATTTTTTTCGTGCTACGTTATTTTATGAAGAGCCTTCTTTAATGAAGGCAATAAAGGAGTACGGCGTGAACCAGGAAAGGGCTGTGACGATAAAAATTTCGAAGTGATACCTGAAGAAAATTTCAAATGATTTTTATTGTCATCTCTTGCTGTTCATCCAACAAATATGCCAACAGAAAAATAAATATGTGAACAGCTTATTGCAGAACAGCTTTTGAATATTCAAAATTGTTTTTTTTTAAATGATTAATGATGGCGTTTTTAAAGACACGAGAAAATTTAGGATAATATTAAACAAGTTGAATACTTTTATAATGACTTAAAGATTTATTTGGAAAATAATGCTCTTGGAGGAAATCGCTTTTTACCATCGCTTAACTATCTTTAGCGAAAAAACATGAAATTTAAAACTGCCTGCGCTTTCATTTTTATTATCATTGCTTCCTGCTCTTCCAACAAATACGCCGCTTCCAACAAGGATTACAAGAAGCAAGCAAAAGCATTTGCGAAAGAAATAAAAAAATATCCGCTTGAAGGAAAAAAATCTCAATGGGTTGGAACCACCAATTTCGATCTTCGCAAACCTGATTTTGTAATCATTCATCACACGGCTGAAAACAGCTGTGAGCAGACTTTACACACTTTTACCGTTCATCATAGCAAAGTGAGCGCTCATTACGTTATTTGCAAAGACGGCACTGTTCATCATATGTTGAATGATTATTTACGCGCATGGCAGGCCGGAAAATCATCATGGGGAAATAACAAGGATATCAATTCTTGCTCCATCGGAATCGAATTGGACAATAATGGTTTTGAACCTTTTCCTGCTGCGCAAATCAATAGCCTTCTGACTTTGCTGGATACTTTGAAAAAAAGATATTATATTCCAACTGCCAATTTTATTGGTCATGCAGATATTGCGCCTACAAGAAAAGTAGATCCGAACGTAAATTTTCCGTGGCAGTTGTTGTCGCAAAGAGGTTTTGGTTTATGGTATGGAGATACAAGTATGGTCGTTGTTCCACAAAATTTTAATGATATTCAAGCTTTGAGAATTATCGGTTATTCTGTAAAAGATACAGCCGCTACTATTGCTGCATTCAAACGACATTTTGAAATGCAGGACAGCAGTAAAACTTTGAATGATGCTGACAGAAAAATTCTTTACGATATGATGGGAAAATATGAATAAATAATTTTTTTGAAACAGTCAACAAAGAAATAATTCGTTTTTATATTTCATTTTTTTAGTAGAAACTCTTTAAAACAACTTTTATTTTATTCACCTCAAAACAAGCCAGATGCGTCTTTCAACAACATCACTAATTTTTCTTTTTACAACAATCAGTTTTGTTTCGCATGCACAAACTCATTCCAAAAAAGCAAAATCTTCAAAAGAAAATCGCCTGGATATCACCACAACTGATTCAAACAAGAAAATGAAATTGGTTTGGAGTGATGAATTCAATTATAATGGTTTGCCTGATAGCAGCAAATGGAATTACCAGGTAGGAGGAAATGGTTGGGGAAATCATGAAAAAGAATTTTATACAAAAGCAGATACGAATAATGCAATTGTAAAAAATGGAGTTCTTTCAATAATTGCAAGAAAAGAAAAACATGGAAATAACGATTATACTTCTGCAAGGGTGCTTACAAAAGGAAAAGCAGAATGGAAGTATGGAAAAATAGAAGTGCGTGCAAAACTTCCTGCAGGCGTAGGTTTATGGCCTGCCGCCTGGATGCTTGGAAGTAATATTGACAAAGTGGGCTGGCCGAAAGCTGGCGAAATTGATATCATGGAACACGTAGGTTATAAAAAAGATACGCTCTTTGGAACGATTCATACGCAAGCTTATAATCATAGAATCAATACCCAGAAAGGAAAAACCGTTTTGCTAAAAAATCCGTACAATCAATTTCATACTTATGCTATTAATTGGACTTCTGAAAAGATTGAATTTCTTTTGGATGGAAAAATTTATTTCGAATTCAAAAATGAACATAAAACAGAAGCCGAATGGCCTTTTGACCAACCGTTTTATCTTCTTTTGAATATGGCTGTTGGTGGCGACTTTGGAGGAAAAAAAGGAATTGATGACTCAAAATTTCCTGCGGTTTTTCAGATAGATTATGTGCGTGTTTACCAATAATTGCAAATGTTGCACTGATAAATTTTGTAAAGTTTTTTTATCAATCTTAATTATTACAAATGAAATTACGTCTAAAGTATTTATTCATTTTCCTCTTTTTATTTCCGTTGTTGGCATCTGCACAAAATTTGATCACCAACACATTTAACAGGAATACGATTTCTTTAAATGGAACGTGGCATTACATTGTAGATCCTTACGAAGTTGGATATTACGATTACAGAAGCAAACCATATGATGAGGACAGTCCAAATTCTATCAATGCTTTTTTCAATGATTATCATCCAAAAAATAAGTCTGAATTAATAGAATACAATTTTGACGAATCGGCAACATTAAAAGTTCCTGGTGACTGGAATTCGCAAAAAGAAAAGCTGTTTTATTACGAAGGAAGTATTTGGCTAAAACGAAGTTTTGATTATAAGCCTTCACAAAAAAATGACAGATTGTTTGTTTACTTCGGAGCGGTAAACTATAGAGCCGATGTGTATTTGAACGGGAAAAAATTAGGAGTTCACGAAGGCGGCTTTACTCCATTCAATTTTGAAATCACTTCGATTGTAAAACCGGAAAATAATTTTTTGATCGTAAGAGTAAATGATAGAAGATTAATTGATGCAGTACCAACGGTTAACACTGATTGGTTTAATTATGGCGGCATAACAAGAGATGTAAAACTGATAGAGTTGCCGCAAACTTTTATCCAGGATTATACTATTCAGCTGGATAAAAACGACCCCAATACTATTTCAGGATTTGTAAAATTAAATAATGCTTCATCTTCTCAAAAAGTAACAATTAGTATTCCTGAATTGAAAATTGAAAAAGAATTTGAAGCTGACAGCGATGGATATGCGAAAATAAATTTCAAAGCGAAAAATATAAATTACTGGTCGCCGGAATCGCCAAAGCTATACCAGGTTTTTATTTCAACTCCGTTTGAAAAATTAAAAGATGATATTGGTTTCAGAACGATAAAAGTCGTTGGACAGAATATTTTGTTGAATGGTAAATCAATTTACCTGCGCGGTATTTCTCTTCATGAAGAAAATGCGATGCGCGGTGCAAGAGCTTTTAGTGATGCGGATGCTTTGGTGTCGCTTACATGGGCAAAAGAACTGGGATGCAATTATATCAGGATGGCGCATTATCCTCACAACGAACACATGATAAGAATGGCAGATAAAATGGGAATGATGATCTGGGAAGAAATACCAGTTTACTGGACCATCGATTTTACAAATAAAGCAACATTAAAGAATGCTGAGAATCAATTGACAGAAATGATAACGAGAGATAAGAATCGCGCTTGTGTCATCATCTGGTCAATGGCAAATGAAACCCCAATTTCTGATTCAAGAAATTCATTCATAATTGATCTTGTGAATCAAACAAGAAAAACTGATTCAACAAGATTAGTGAGTGCGGCTCTTCAATTACATTCTGATGAATCAAAGCCGGGAGTTAAAATAGTAGATGATCCGTTGGGAAATTATTTTGACATTGTTGCCTTCAACCAATACACAGGCTGGTATGGTGGTTCGTTGGAAGATGCTCCTGATTCTAAATGGCAAATTGCTTTTAAAAAACCTGTGATTATTTCAGAATTTGGTGGTGGCGCAGTTCAGGGTATGCATGGAACAAAAGATGAAAGATGGACTGAGGAATACCAGGATTATTTATATCAGCAAAATTTAAAAATGCTTGAAAAAATTCCTGGTATAAGAGGAATGAGTCCGTGGATCCTTGCTGATTTCAGATCGCCAAGAAGGCAGCTTCCCAACATCCAGGATGGGTATAACAGGAAGGGATTAATTTCAAATAATGGGATTAAAAAGAAAGCCTTTTTTACGCTTCAAAGTTTCTACAAAAAAATGGCTGAAAGTTTTAAATAATTTTTTTTATTTTTTTGGTAAAACATTTGTTGCTTTCTGAGGAAAAAATTAAGCAGATGTATAGTTTAAAAATAATTATTGCGAGTACCCGTCCCGGCAGAAAAGGAATTGCTGTTGCAAATTGGTTTATAGAAATTGCAAAAAAAGATCCTTCATTTAATGTTGAAGTTTTGGACCTTCAAAAAATAAATCTTCCTTTTTTAGATGAGCCCAATCATCCTAAACTTCAGAAATATACAAAAGATCATACAAAAGAATGGAGCAAAACAATTGACGCCGCTAACGCATTTGTTTTTGTAATTCCTGAATACAATTATTCAATGCCGCCGGCTTTATTAAATGCTATTGATTTTCTTTACAAAGAATGGAATTACAAACCGGTTGGACTCGTAAGTTATGGCGGAATATCAGGCGGAACAAGATCTGCACAAATGTGTAAAGAAGTAATCACTACGGTAAAAATGATGCCTTTATCTGTCGGTGTCACTCTGCCATTTTTTGAAAAACATATTGATGAAAATGAAAAGTTTATTGGTTATGAAGCAGCAGATCAATCGGCCCATTTACTTTTGCAGGAATTATTAAAATGGACGAAAGCCTTGAAACCAATGCGCGAGAACAATTTGTAAATCCAAATGAAACTGTTCATAAAAAATATGGTTTGTCCACGATGCATTATGAGTGTGGAAAATATTTTGAAACAAAATAAAATCGAAACTTCTTATGTAAAACTTGGTGAGGTTGAATTGAAAAAAGATCTTTCAAACAAACAACTGCAGAAAGTTTCTGAAGATCTTCAAAGAGTAGGTTTTGAATTATTGGATGATCAGAAAACACAATTAATTGAAAGAATCAAAACCTTATTAATTGAAAAAGTACAGACCGGAAACATTGAAGAACATTTCGGGATTCAAAAATTTATAACCATCAATATTTTCAAAGATTACTCTTCTCTCAGTAAACTGTTTTCTGAAGTAGAAGGAATTACAATCGAACAATTTTTTATTCTACAAAAAATTGAAAAGATCAAAGAATGGTTGATTTACGATGAACTTTCATTAATTCAGATCGCTTTTGATCTTGGCTACAGCAGTTCTCAACATCTCTCCAATCAATTTAAAAAGCTAACCGGAATGACACCTACAGCATTTAAATCTTTGGGCGCTTCTCACAGAAAAGCAATTGATAGCATTGGCAAAAAAGAATCGTGAATACTTATTGGTTCAGTGCGTTTTAATAACTGGTTACTTCTTACAATAAAATATACGCTTTACACAAAACGATATACCCAACTGAAAAATATTCATCAGAAATTTGCATTTTAAAATGAGATGATGAATACCGATGTCAGCGAAAAAACAATTAAAAAAAATTTCCCGGTAACAGGCATGAGTTGTGCCTCATGTGCAGCTAATGTTGAAACTACTTTAAAAAAAGAGCCTGGAGTTATAAATGCAGCAGTGAATTATGCAAACAATTCTGCTTCTGTTGAATATCTGGCTGGTGTTGCCGATCCCAATCATTTTAGACATTCGGTTCAATCATCCGGATACGATCTGATCATTGAAGAGAATGAAAATGTAGCGGATGATCTTGAAAAACAAAAAGAAAATCATTATCGTTCACTTCGCAAAAGAACGATTCTTGCAATAATTTTTTCTGTGCCACTTGTATTGATTGCAATGGTGTTTATGAGTATGCCTTTTGCCAATTTTATTATGTGGGCATTGGCTACACCCGTCGTTCTTTTTTTTGGAAAACAATTTTTTATTAATGCATGGAAGCAGGCAAAACACCGTTCAGCAAATATGGATACGCTTGTTGCGTTGAGCACCGGAACTGCTTACCTGTTCAGTGTTTTCAATACTTTATATCCTCAATTCTGGACAAGCAGAGGGCTTGAAGCGCATGTATATTTTGAAGCAGCTGCAGTTGTGATTGCTTTTATTTTATTGGGAAAACTAATGGAAGAAAAAGCAAAATCAAACACATCTTCTTCAATAAAAAAAATAATGGGATTGCAGCCAAAAACTGTTGTGAGAATGAGTAATGATGGAACTGAGTCTGTGATTAAAATTTCACAAGTGAAAGTGAATGATCATTTGTTAGTAAAGCCAGGTGATAAAATTCCTGTTGACGGAATCGTTGTTTCAGGAAGCTCCTTTGTAGATGAAAGTATGATTTCCGGTGAACCAATTCCTGTAGAAAAAAAGAAAGACGCAAAGGTTTTTGCAGGAACGATCAATCAAAAAGGAAGTTTTGTTTTTGAAGCGGAAAAAGTAGGCGCGGATACTGTTTTGGCGCATATTATCAAAATGGTTCAGGAAGCGCAAGGAAGTAAAGCGCCTGTCCAAAAGCTTGCGGATAAAATCGCAGGAATCTTTGTTCCGGTTGTTATTATCATTGCTATACTTTCTTTTATTGCCTGGCTCATTTTCGGAGGAGATACCAGTTTGACGCAAGGTTTATTAGCACTGATTACCGTTTTGGTAATTGCATGTCCTTGTGCGCTTGGTTTGGCAACACCAACCGCCATTATGGTTGGTGTTGGTCGAGGTGCAGAAAATGGAATTTTGATTAAAGATGCGGAGAGTTTGGAACAAGCGAAAAATATTGACGCAATCATTCTAGATAAAACAGGGACGATCACTGAAGGCCGACCGAAAGTAACAGATATTCTTTGGAAAAATTATGTGGATGTATTGCAGCTTTCTTCAATTTTCTATTCCATTGAATCACAATCAGAACATCCGTTAGCAGATGCGATCAGCAAATATTTTCATTCAAAAAATATCAGTCGCGTAAATTTAGAAAGCTTTGAAAGTATTACTGGCTCTGGTGTTTCAGCACTTTATCAAAACAAAAAATATTATGCAGCAACTTATAAAACGTTGATCGCTCATCATGTTTTTATTCCTGAAGAACTAAAAGTAAAATCAGAAAAATGGGCGAAAGATGCGTCAACTGTAATTTGGTTTTTTGATGATAAAACTGCGTTTACTGCTGTTGCCATTTCTGATAAAATAAAAAACACATCAAAAGAAGCAATTGAGCAGTTGAAGAATATGGGAATCGATGTTTTCATGGTAAGTGGCGATAATGAAAAAACTGTTTCTGCAGTCGCTGAAAAAACAGGAATAAAAAATTTTAAAGCAGAAACTTTGCCGTCAGAAAAAGCAGCATTTGTAAAAGAATTGCAGGAAAAAGGAAAGAAAGTTGCAATGGTTGGAGATGGAATTAATGATAGCCAGGCGCTTGCTCTTTCGAATGTTAGTATTGCGATGGGAAAAGGCACCGATATTGCAATGGATGTTGCAAAAATTACTTTGATTTCTTCTGATTTAAATCATATTCCTAAAGCAATTCAGTTGTCCAAACAAACAGTAAAAGTGATTCGTCAAAATTTGTTTTGGGCGTTTATTTATAATGCAATCGGCATCCCCGTTGCAGCCGGAATTTTATTTCCGTTCACCGGATTTCTTTTAAATCCAATGATAGCAGGAGCCGCTATGGCATTAAGTTCTGTAAGTGTAGTGAGCAATAGCCTGAGACTAAAATTTATTAAAATATAAAACTTGTTTATTAACTAAATAAAAAAACATTATGAAAAAATATCAGTACAAAACAAACATTATGTGCGATTCATGCATCGCAAAAGTTTCCCCTGTTTTAAATGAAATTGCGGGTGAAAATAAGTGGAATGTAGATTTAAAAAATCCTAAAAGAATTCTTACTGTTTCTTCTGATAGCGATAACGAAAATAAAATTGTAACAGCTCTTCAAAACATTGGATATAAAGCGGAAGAAATAAAATAACATTCCCAAAAACGAAAAGCGATTTGATCAATAAAAATTAATTCAGTTTATCTTTGCATTGCTGTGAAAAAAATTCTCGTTTTCATATTAGCCCTTGCCTATGTTACTTCTACATCCGGAGCTACAATTTTTGTGCAGCAATGCATGGGTAAAACTGTCGGCTGGAGCCTTTCCGAAAGGACTTCGAACAAATGCAGCAAATGTGGAATGCATAAAAATGCGCCAAATGATTGTTGCAAAGGACATGTGAAAGTTTTAAAAGTTCACAATGACCAAAATCTTCCGGACGGATATTACAACAGAATTTCTTTATCCTCCGCTTTTCTTCCTCCGCAGTTTTATAAGCATCAGAAATTTTATTTCATCTCTTTATCCTTAAAAGATGTACGCGAGCATCTTCCTCGTCCCCGGAACGATTACCGGATTTTATACTGCTCATTTCTGATATGATTCCTTCATTTATTTTCTTCAAATCTTAAAAAGAATTTTAAGAATAATCATCGCGTTTTGTGTAAAAAACGATTTCCGATTAAAAGTCTGTTTACGAAAATAAACACAAATGAAAGTCAATGAAAAATTTAAAAAATAAAGGAATTTTAAAACTGAATAGTAGTGCGGGTTTTAAAAAATATATACTCGTGCTTTTAGCTTCACTTTTTAGTATTGGTATAGCAACTGCACAAAATAAGTCCGGCGATAGCAGCACATCTTTTAAAGTTTATGGTGAATGCATTCAATGCAAACATCGGATTGAAAATGCATTAAAAATAAAAGGAGTTCAATCTGCGAATTGGGATGTAGCGACAAAAATGCTAAGCATTGTTTACAATGCGTCCATTGTACAATTGCCCCAAATCAAATCAAAGATTCTCTTTGTTGGTCACGATCTGGAAAATCAAAAAGCGCCTGATGCAATTTATAACGCTTTGCCTGAATGTTGTCATTATCGTGACAAGGTTGATGAAGAGAATGCTTCTCATGTGAACAGTGATACACATGCAATAACAGGAGTTGTTGTTTCAGAAGATAATAAAGGAAATTTTATTCCGCTTGAAGGCGCCAGCATTTTGTGGAGTGGTTCATCAGAAGGAACTGTTTCTGATAAGCACGGCTTTTTTTCTATTCCTGAAAATGAAAATAATAAACAATTAATAGTTACCTATGCAGGTTTTCAATCAGATTCTATTGACGTTGCAAACACCCACCAGTTGCACGTTGTACTGGCTTCCAACGGACAATTAAAGGCAATCAAAATAAAAGGAAAACCAAAATTTTCTTACATAAACGGACTTGGAACTGTACGTAGTTTAATGATCAGTTCTAATGAATTACTAAAAGCCGCTTGTTGCAATTTGAGTGAAAGTTTTGAAACAAATCCGAGCGTTGACGTTTCATACAGCGATGCTGTTACCGGTTCCAGGCAAATTGAATTACTTGGTCTTGCCGGAATTTACACGCAACTTACGGTTGAAAATCTTCCGGGGCCAAGAGGAATTGCTACACCACTTGGATTAAACAGCATTGCGGGTCCATGGATTGAAAGTATTCAGCTTAGCAAGGGAACCGGTTCGGTTGCCAATGGTTATGAAAGCATTGCAGGTCAGATAAATGTTGAATTAAAAAAACCGGAAACAAGTGAGCAGTTGTATTTGAATGCGTATGTAAATGATATGGGGAAAACTGATTTGAATGCGAATATTTCTCAACATTTGAATGATCATTGGTCAACCATTTTTTTATTGCACAATGATTTTTTATTCAATAAAATTGATTTGAACAAAGATGGATTTCGCGATTTGCCAACAGGAAATCTATTTAGCGCGGTAAACGAATGGAATTACAAAAGCAATAAGGGTTGGGAAATTTATTTTGGAGCAAAAGCTTTGTTAGACAATAAAACAGGCGGCCAGGTTGATTATAAAACCGAGGATAAATTTACTACCAATTCTTATGGCTTAGGAATCAAAACGAACCGCTATGAAGGCTTTGCGAAAATTGGCTACATCTTTCCTGAAAAAAGATATCAAAGCATCGGCCTCCAACTTTCTGCATTCAATCATGAACAGAATTCTTATTTCGGATTGATTCAATATAATGCACAACAAAGTAATTTTTATTCGAACCTTATCTACCAAAGTATTATCGGAAATTCTTCACACAAATTCAGAACAGGATTAAGTTTAAATGCGGATCATTACAATGAATTGTACAAAACTGAAACCTATAAAAGAAATGAGATTGTTCCCGGCGCTTTCTTTGAATATACCTATAACATGAATGACAAATTCAGTGCTGTTGC
>Ga0157371_10004843_pt1 | contig 11580 bp, 14 predicted proteins | sample C45metaG_FD_113462 | JGI IMG/M metagenome (GOLD analysis project Ga0157371, IMG submission 113462) | Corn rhizosphere microbial communities from Kellogg Biological Station, Michigan, USA - C4-5 metaG | ecosystem: Host-associated > Plants > Roots > Rhizosphere > Soil | place: USA: Michigan... | reverse complement strand
CTCGATAAAATAAATAACGGAATAATAGCTGGGAACAAACAAAAACAAAAGATAAAATGCGCGCTGCATAATTACAGCGCGGCAGCTGTTCACAACGGCTCACAGCGCAATTTCTCTCTTAGTGTGGTTATATCGCAAACTTTTGCTGAGAGCTATAATGAAGATTAAACATGAAAAATGTTTCTTAATAAAACACGCTTTTCTTTACCCCAAAAAGGCAAAATTGTGATTTTAACCACCTTCCGGCGCGCCTTGCTAGCAATCTTACGCCCCGCGATAACGCAGGTAAACCGCGTGGGCAGGGGCGCTTTACAAAAACGACTAAAAAACGGTGGTAATGCTGCGCAAGGGGGTCCCCTTGCAATAAAATAGTAACTATCTAAATAATCTTTTTAATGATACAGCGTTCGTATGCACCTTAGCTATCTCGGGGGTTGTGAAAGATTTTTCGCCAGAGGCAGCCTATCAAATTGCAATTAACAACTTCTACACTATAAAACGCGAGCAGCGATCCACTTATAGGGTACTTATGGGCGCCACTGCATGTTCTCCGCTAAAGACATGCTAAGAAATTTAGCAAGACATTGGACCAAAAATGAAAAGTGCAGGTAGGCAACGTTATCCATTGTTCTAAGGTCAGGCACAAGGTACTGCTCAACTGCACCAAAAGTCTGCGTTAGACCTTTTCGTGTAACATGCTGGTCATACGACCAAAGAGTCTCCGCTAAAGCTTGCGGACTTAAAGCTTCGGAGTGGTCTACCAACCCGAAAGGAATAGTCGATCACCCGCTTAAAGCAAATAGTAGAACTGCCATTGCAGCAGACATAAAAATTCGCCCAGATGCTTGGGACGGAATAACAGCTTCCTTACCTGCAAGTTTTAATCCGTCTGCCAATGGTTGTAACAGACCGATTAATCCCACAACATTTGGCCCTACGCGACGCTGGACCGCGGCCATAATTTTACGCTCCGCTAGCGTAAAGTACGCAATTGCAACTAGTAGACAAACGAGTTTCAGAACTGCTAGCAAAACAGCAGTTAGAATGTGAGAGAGGAGAAACACCGCGTTAGTCATGCATATTTAACACATCGTTGATGTATAAGGTAACTAAAATTGTGAAAACGTACGCTTGTAGGAATGCAATTAATAGTTCTAAGAACATAATTGCTGTTACGATTACTCAAGGAAACATCGCAAGAATAACCATCACGGTACCAGAATTTAAAAGCGTTCAAGAAAAACCAATAAGAATTTTAAGTAGCGCATGTCCTGACATCATATTCGCAAAAAGACGAATGCTCAAACTGAAAACACGAGCGACGTAAGAGACGGCCTCAATAAAAATAAGGAACGGCGCAATAAGAAGCGGCGCCCCAGAAGGTAGGAAGAGGTCGGCTGTTTGCCATTGGTGCTTTACAACAGCAAGGTGATTAATAGCTACAAAGTGCATCATTGCTAGGAAGAAAGTTACTACGAAAGAGCTCGTAATTGTGAAAGAATACGGGATCATACCAACAAGGTTGGCAACAAGAAGTGTGAAAAAAAGATAAAACAGAACGCTAAAATATTGCTGTTTTCGAACGTACAGATTTTCTTTGACCATAGCGCGTACAAGCTGATAAAGTACACGTAAAGCAAAATCATAGTTATTAACCACCTGTACATTGTAAGTTGCAAACCACGCCCCTGTTAGTAGAATATTAAGACCAAGCAAAAGCGCAAGGTTGGTTACTCCCCCACCTACAAAAGGTAAGGATAATGACAGAACGTCGAACTGCTCAAGCGGATCACACGTAGCGTTTAACAGAAATGAAGTTGGTGTAGCAATTAAGGAAATTGAAAGAAATAACACCGTATTTTCATGTAAACCTGGACCGCATAAACCAAAAGGAGTAGCTAAAAGAGAAAAAGTAGAAGCATATCAGTTTACACAGAGTCCAATTTGAACCAACGGAAATAGTTCGCCCGTAGACGGCTGCTTTTTCGCAAATCAGCTTCATCAGGCGCGTGCTTGTAAACTAAAGTGCGTGTTCCGCGGTGATACTCAAAGTTTGTTGGATAAGAGGAGGTTGATCGTCGTGTACGCCTCTGATAAGCCTCACGGCGGCGTAAATTAGGTTCAAAGAAATGTTGGAATCGCGCAATGCGGTCCCACTCGAGGTGAAGGGTATCCGCAGGCTTTAAGCGATGGGCGGGGTCCTTAATGAGGACCCCGTTAACGCGCAGTAAACCAAATGGAGCAACAACGCGTGCCCAAAAGATTGAAGGTACGACCTTTAAATGCATCAACGTTAGGTCAACGCGATCTCCCAAACCTTGCGAAGCGGCAACAAAGTTGCTGATCGCTGGGCGGGAACGGCGGTTAAGCTTACGGAAATGGCGGCGAGCCGCGTTCCTATCGGGCAGATTAAACAAAGAATAGTGTAGTCGCTGATTATACATGCGCAGTTGTCGCCATTTTCGTCATTTGATGTACCGTGTAGTTCGTGTCGGAAACAATGCCTTGCGTACCCGTTGAAGTCATTTATACTTTTTCTGCTCCCTAGGAAAACTCCGGCGACGGAATTCTCGGAGACGAGTACTGAAAGTCGCCCGTGTATACATAAGGGCCTCTAGCCACGGAGCCCGGTTCCGTTCCTGGGGGTAAAAGCGGAAAGCGTTGCGAAACCCTTTACGGAAGAAAACCTCGTCAGATTCACGCCATTCGAGACGACGAACACGTCGATGGATCTCTTTTCAAATAATTTTAGGTAGCTTTGGGAGCGGGGGCATCTTTAGTGCGTAACGCCGCTCACGGATCGGCGCCAGCCCTTTAACCGCACGAGTGAAGTTTTCTTGCTGCTGAGCCGCTGCTTCCTCAGTGCGCTGTTTACGAGTTTTAGTTTTTTCGGCCTTAAACTCGCGTCAAAAGTCATTATACTCGTAGTTAGCGAGCCACATCATCGGGATAGGTTTTTTACGTAATGATTTCGAAATTTGAAGCCGCTGGTGAACAAAAGGCTTTAAAGCACCCCGCTGCGCACGCTTCGCCCGAGCAAGCTCCGTCAATTTTGGTTGGGGGCGCGGCGCAAAGGCGTGGCGCTCTCTAAAACGAGAGCGTCGACTTCCTACCGAAGTGAGAGGTGCGTCCTCCTCCCCCAGAAGAATATCCCGCCCCTGTGCATCTACATTTGGTACGTACTCCCCAATCTGCTGCTCACGAGCACGAAGCTCACCGGCAAGTAACCCCGGTCGGCTACGCATCTCAAGGCTAACAACATTGGCAATTCATGGATCACGCATTCACCGTCCAGTCTCCTTAATTCAGTACCTAGCAACGCGCTCTCGTTTTGCTCGACGTAAGGTTAGTTTATCCCACAGACGAGTACGATAAGTATCAAAGGGAGCTTGGCGTTGAATACGAGTTCGTGTAGCACAAAGTTCAGATAGATAACGGGCACTTGAAAAAGCGGCACCCCCATATACTAAAGCGCGTGGACCACGTTTTTCGTTGCGTAGTAGCGAAGGAATAGTGGTATCCGACAGGGTGGCACGCACCGCGCGTGCAACCTCCTCCTGATGAAGAGCGTCTACGCGCTCTAGCCGTTGTGCTCGCAATATGTAAGCGCCCCCACGTTGAGCACGAATACGCTGCTTTTTTGGCAAAAGTTTCGCAGCGGAGCGCAATTGCTGAAGGCCGGCTGCGATTTTTAAATGAGATTTACAATTAATAGTATGAAGTCTTGCTACAGTACGCATCAGTACTGCCTTCTGCTTTTTTGTAAGGGGGGCAATACGCTGGAGAAGTTGTCGTTGTCGAGCTCAAAGCTGAGGCCGAACACTAACGAGCGCTTCCACAGCACTATGTATCGCTGCTCGTGCACGCGTTGCATGTAACCGCACTTTCGGAAAGGCGAAACCCGCTTGAACGAATGCCAGAGCAGCTTCCTGTTCCCGTCCTCGAGCAGAGTCAAGCGTTTTTTGCCCCCGAAGCAGCGGTGATACGTACCGCTGCCCCTGACTTGCAAGAGTAGTACGGCGGTCAACCATTACAGGCTGTGTTAAAACTGCAAATGGGGGGAGAGTTCGTGAGGTTTTATATAATCTGCTCGTCGAACGCTGTCTGGCAGTACGCGCCAAAAGGCTGGGTGGAGCGATCTCTACTGTAGTTGGTGTGCTTACCGGCCACGGGCGGCTGAAAGCCCAAGTAGCCAGATATGTGGTTCGACGACTTGCGTACGCGCGCACTTTCGAAAGTCTAAGCTTCGGTGTACGTGCTATTTGCAGCGCCCTAAGACGTTCAGGCAACAGCCGATAGCCTGTCGTACTACGAAAGGTAGACAGCGCGGTGTCATCCGCTCTTGAAAAGTTTAAACTGGAGCACGAGCGAACGAAACGTCGGGTGCGGCGGGAAAGGCGTACTTCAGGGGCGCGAATGGTGCGTTCAAAAAAAGTTCGGCGACACCGTTGAAGAATAAAAGAGAAATCCGTTGGCGCTTGCGGTTGGTTAGGCGCACGTAGCAGGTATTGTCGGCTTCGTGGGGACTTTGCACGGACAGACCGTGGATCAAGATACGTATGTGACATAGAGGGTCGGGTAGCCCCCACAAAACTAGTTTTTCCGCGGGCCTCAATTCGTGGAAGAACTCGGTATCGGGCGGTAACTGCTAGGAACGTTGTAGGGGCCTGCGATGTGTCCTCCGTAGAAGCCAACCGTGAGCGCCGCTGCAATAGACCGCCGACGATATCTGCGGCCTTTTTAGCCTGCGTAGAAAACGGCCGAGCAAAGAAGCCAACACGGTTCATGGGGGCGATCCCGTGGGGAGTACATTCTACGTGAGGAGTCCGACGCGCCCCCTGCAACATTGTTTCGAAGCGTGGTGTTGCTTTAGAATAGCGCAATGTAAGTAGTTGGCGAGCGCGAACCTCCTGAGTACTTTCTTGGCAAATTGTCTTTCAGGACGCAATTCCCCGCGGCCCGAAACGTAGACGCATAATACGGTCTGTTCGAAGTAAGAAAAGGCCGTACTCATCTGCGTTCTCAAGGTACAACGCGTGCTGTGCGGGCAGGAAGTTACGTAGTCAATCACCACGGAAACGTGCCTTATTACGAACACGCAGCAGGCGGCCTGGCTGTAAGCGGAAACGTAGGGCAGCACGCTGCGGCTGTCCAGTAACTTGCGCGGAGGACAAATCTTCCATTAACTTTGTCAAACGAACACGTGTAGCCGGACTTTGGTCGCGAATCATGAAACGATCGTCAAATGGGTCAACATTCAAATAAACACGCAGACTTCAATAGATGTTTCTAATAAGATAGCGCGCGGTAGCAAAAGTAATTTTTTCATTATTATGGACAAGACGGCGGGAAAGCATATAATTAATTAGTTCCGGTATAAAAGCGGTTAAATTTTGGACGTACTGAGCGGTTAGTTTGTAGCGCACCTCCCTCGAAGCAATGCTCGCTTCAAGTTCGCGCCGTTTTGTTGCTTCGGACTTTACTGGCGTTGTAACAGGTTTCTGAAAAAATAATGCACTTACCGTATGTAGCTCACTACACGGGGAGATAAACTGTCGCCCAGTGTATGTTCGTGCTCGACGCCCAACAGCGGCTTTGCGTAACGCAGGCCGGCGAAGCAGCACAGAACGAAGCGCAGAGAAGCGGCGTTGGCGAGATAGGCGTCGATTTTGTAGGCGAGACACCACAGTATAGCGGCGGCGCAGTCGACATGAAGAAGTGTGCCGGGTAAAATTTTTTGTTGTGGTTAGAAGGGGGGGCATGGCCCGCCTGCACGCTCGTCGGCGACGCGCCGCACTAGCAGCGTCTACACCAAGGGAGCCATGAAGGGATGCTTTCGCGGAGTCCTGCAAATGCTTATTACTTCGTTGTGCACCTCCGTAAAGGGAAGAAAATAGTTTTGGCAAAGGCGTAATAAACTTCTTAACAAATGCTCGCAGGGGACGTCGCACAACACGGCGTAAACGCCGCAGTTCGCGCCCCTCCGATCAGTGTGTTTTTAAAAGCATAGCACCCAACGGCGTCAAAAATCTACGACGACGGCGTCCGCGGCGCCCCTTCATACTGTCACGCAGCTTTCGTCGGAGGCGGCGCCGACGAGATAAAAGGCTGAAACCACGCAACGCACGAAGGTCTCTACGCAAGCGCCTATTAGCAATAAGCAGTATCTCACCAGAAGGAGAAATTTTATGCGTAGATAGTACGCGGTTACCTGGTCTTGTCCCCCTTGCGCTTAAGTGACTAAGACCTCACATTACTGCTCGCTTAGTTTCCTTTAAACGCTTTCACGGCAAAGAACGAGCAGCTAATCGCGCACGCGCACGACGCTTCAACCGCCATGGGCGAATAGCACGCTCCCGTGGCATGCGACGCTGTAACACAGCCCCTCGAAGATCAGCAAACGCGCGTTCCCGACGTCGCCGGCGAAGTGCTCGGCGTAAAATACCAGCGCGTATAGTACGTAGGGCGTAGGGAAGCGTTCGATTTGACCGCAAATCACTTCGGGCTATTCATTGTGATACTGCATTAATTGGAAGCGAAGCAAATCGGCGCTTTGTCGCCGCGGGCACTAGCCCATTTAAAGGCTGAGGATACCGACGGCTGTGTACAGAGCTACGCAGGGCTTCTAGCTCCCGCCATTCGCGCGAAAAAGCTGAAATGGCGGATAACCGCCACGCAAGCGTACGTTGCCTACGCAACAACGCGTTTACCGACGTTACACTTACGTTTTCACGGAAATCTCCGCTTAGGCGTGGAAGCGCTCGAACAAACTTTAGCGTGGCTGCTCTGCGAAACTTAGAGGGGCCGACCCGCTTTGCAAAAGCGTGCAGCATCGAGTCGTATGACCGACGGCGGCGTCCAGATGCTGGAAAGCGTAAGTGGCGACGACCAAAATCTTTTGCGCGGTTTGCGCTATATCGACTACGTGAGGGGGGCGTGTACCCACGCTGCGTCTGTTTTAAGAACCGTGCAGCGCCCTGTAATCAATGTTTGTAAATAACGCTATTTTCACGGCGGAGTGGGTTTTGGTCTGCGGCTACAGGCACTTGCAGCGCGGGCAATTCTCGGTGCTTTCAAAATAAATCGCGCTTGAATAAAACTTTCTGCGCCAATGCTGTGAGCCGTGTTTGCTGCTGTTCCGACGTAAGCACGGCGGAAGCCATTACTTGCAAGTGGCTTGAGGAGGAAGTCACAAGTTTAATAAGTGCCAAAAGATACGCGGTGGCTTCTGACGTCTGACTCGTGGTTAACAGCCGCGGCGCTAAACCAAACGCGCGCGCACCCCACAGACGGAAGTTCACTAAAATGGCGCGCTGCACGGCGGCGTACTTTGACAAAGAGCCGACGCGTGTTCTTAAAGCTTCCCAAACAGAGCTGGGTACATATGAGTAGACGGTAGAAAGGTGTTGGAGATCTTGCGTAGGCAGTGTGGCGGAATCCAGCAGTCGTCAGCGGCGATTCGCTCAAACTCTTGCGGAAGGGATATCACCTTCTAGTCGCCGCATTTCGCGGGCGCGACGAGATGCTGTAAATGGTTGCACATAGGGCTTATTCGGCAAAAGAGACAATTTACTTCGCCCTAGAGAGCGCATAGTTCAACGCTGGATCGTAGCCGGAGCACCCCGTCTGGGTGCAGGATAGCTGAAATTACGCCATGGAATTTGCCGGGCGGGCATATGTCGACTCATTCGCTCTCCAGGCAGGCCACGGCGACAGAAACGACCAGCCAGCGCGTAGGTCTGGGGAGCACGAACACGCTCTACGGCCAGGCGATAATAGCGTTTTGCGTTTAAAGCACGACGGCTGAAGGGGTGCGGAAACGGGACAGGGCGGTTTACAGGCTTTCATCAGCGCGAAAAGCGAGAATGCGGGCGATGTACGCGACGCAGCCTCTCGTAGCCAACACTAGCAGCGGAGCCTAGGTAGTACTGTAAATGAATAAACCCACGATCTCAGTACTTTTGCTGAGGTCGATTTCGACGAGCAAGGCCAGCGTTTAAACTTGCTCGCTCTCGGCGAACCCGCCGGCTGATTCATGAGCGCCGTAGCAGGCTCCCATACTGGCGAGGAAAGGCCCAACGCCGGCGCCGCGTTTGATATTGAGGAGATCATGCCGAAAGGGCGCGCTCGAGTCGCCGCATGCTACGAACACTGCGCGCCTGTCACAGGCTAGCGCGCCGCTGAACGCCGCTCGTACCCCCCCGCTGCGTAAGAAGGCGCTGAATACTACTTTTCGAGCGCTGCTGGAGCTCACTGTAAATTGCCTGCTGAACAAGTGCGAGCCGCTTGCTCGCCAATTTGCACACTGAAGACGTCTTCGCTAACAACAAACTTTTAGCGGCGGAAACTTTCAAGTCTTTTACTGGGCGAATACGCACCTTCTTCCGTAAATAGCGCGTGCGTAATCTTTCAAGTTTTTTCTTTCGAACACGTAAATTAGCGCTGCGTTGAACTCAAAAAAGCGGTTTTAAATCCCGGCGCTTAGGTAAACGCCCCCAGTGCTGGGGGAAAATCTCTTTTCGTTGACGAATGCGCCGGAGGTCTTTCACGCCAAGCTGTGGAAGTAAAAGATCCCGACGAAATATTGTTGAAACGGCTCCTTGTGGGGCAAAAAGAATCCGGCGAAGGCCGGTAACAGTGTAGGGCGACTTTAGAGAATTCTGCGCAAATAGACCCAAGCCACCTTTTCGTTTACGACGACGTGTGACCGCAGTCAAAGGGAGCCGAAGTCTAGGACTCTTTCGATGAAAAAGCTGTTCTTTCAAAAGCTTTTTCTGGCTCCAGAGTATTAACCGCCCAAGTTGCTGTTTAGCAAGCGTCCTCGAAATATGGGCCGACTTTTTTTGGAAGAAACTTTGGGGCGCAAGTGCAGAGTACGCGAGTAAGTACCGCGGCTGTGCGAAGGGAATTGATACTGTGGGCTCACTTGCAACCGCCGGAGTTATTGATTGTGTAAAACCACCTGACAAATGCCCCTTAGCAGTTGTTGGCAACCGGCACAGGGGAGAGGCGACTTTACGTGCTGCAGTGGAGGATACCCGCCTCTTTGTTTGTAACGCTGTTCAGCGTACGAAGTCTTTACTTTCCCCCCGAGGCTTAGTTCCCATGAAATAGTACGCGTAGTGTAACGCCGCTGCGTACTTGCTACTACGCACTCGCAAAGAAGAGGTTCGAGCTGCCCAATCTGGGCGCTGTAAAGGGGTGCGCTCAAACGAGGTACGCAGCCCGTCATTTCGCAAAGGCCCACCTAAACGCTGGGGCCGCTTTTGCCAAGATGTTCGCAGCAATGCCCGGGATTTTTCAAAGCGACGGGCGCCTAAATAGCCCAACAAAGGAGCAGACTTAACTACAGCTGTACGAGGAGAAGAGCCCTGCTTACGGGCTCTGTAACGGCACCCTGCCAAAAATTTTGCATAACGCCGTTTTGTTAAGAATGCAGATAGTGCGCGCGAAACAGTATCGTTTTGCGTAGAAAAGCGCCGGCTGGCGCGCCGTAAAAGGCGGCGGTCTCGGCGTCCGACACGATAACGGCGTTTACGAAAAAACCCCGCATAAGCACGACGACCTTGTCGCCACAGCTTTCAGCGCGGCCTTTTGCAGGGAGCACCGCGCTTACAATTAGCGCACTTACCACACCCCTCCATTTTTATAGAGGTGACCTTTTTAGTATTGTACCTCCACAATCGTCGATTAACCGCCACAGAAGTGCGAACACTGCTAAACATTGAAAGTTTTGTAGCAAGTCGTGCCAAATCCCCGGCGACAAGAGTGCGCGCCGTAACCCGGCGGCCGCGCAATGCGCGTAAATGGGGCGTTCAGGACTGAACGTACTGAGTTGTTGCTCTAGCTCGTTGCTGCGGAGCTTCCACTCGAAAACGGTTAGTCGCCGTAGCGCTTCTAGAAAGGGGTAGTAACTGGGGGGATTTGCGCCCGCGCAAAAACGCGCCGTAAACAAGCTTGCGCCGGGTATGTCGTCGCGTGCAGTTGTGAGCAAAGTGTGGTTGTGTACGGATAAGGAGGAACTGTCGCAAACGGCTAGGAATAGAGCCAATTACCCCGCGCGCAATTTTTGCAGCAACGGCACGGCGCGTAGAAAACCTATGAATAGATGCAGGGCATTGGCGCGTCCGCGGCAGATAATTGTGTTCTAGGCGGCTGTAAAAACGGTAACGCCGGAAGAGTGGTAGGAGTTTAAAAGAGGAACATTGTCGTGGTTGCGGCCGACGATAGTAGTCCTTATAGCGGCGTAGCTTCCAAAGCCAGCGAAACATACGCCCGCGCTTCGCCCGCAAATAATATCACATAGAACGACGACCCAGTGACGGTTTTCTAGAAAGGGGGCGGTTGCGCCTAGACCGGTCAAAGCCCATCTTGAGTGGCGCGGCGTTTTTACTGGAACGTTGAAATCGACTAATCTTTTTGTGTGGAACTCTTGAGCGTAGATTCAGTAAGGACATGTGCGTTTAAACAAAATTCAACTGTCTATGAATATTTTTTGCGGCTTATAAACCTTAACCAGGAAAGCTGTGCATCTTAGAAGAAAGGCTGTGGCGTAATCTGTGAGGCAAGAGATTTAGTGCTTATAATGGATACAGGAGGGTTAGATTTTTTCTTGGAGGTACCAGAGCGCCTTGTGGGGCGGGCTGTCGTGTCTTTGGTGTCGACACCGAGAGCCACAGACAAGGAAAGAACAGGGGCGCCGGAAAAATACGGGAGAGCTGCAAGCACTGTAGATTTGGCAACAGTAGTACTTGGCGAGCGGCGCTTCAAGAAGTGTCCACAAGTTGCTACAAACAGGGGGGGCACCTTATTTAATATAGCAAACCGAGACCGGAACAGTCTTTGCGCGCCCGAGCTGCTAGTGGGCGCTACGTAAGCAAAGCGTCGGCGTAAGAATCTGCGAGGGCGACGAATATTTGTAGCGAGACGGAAATAGCGGCGCTGGTAACAGCCACGAGTAGAAAGGATGGAAAATCGAGTTCGCGGCCGAACATTAAGGAAAAGACGGTTAAACTTTCACCGACAACGACGCCTGCGCCCAATATAAGCACCTCTATACCCCCATGCAAAGCGATGAGCCGTAAACAGAAGTGTTTCCGAAAGAGCTTCGATCGGTCCCTTATCTCGTGCCTTTTGCCGCTCAGCACGCTGTATTGCGCGTAACACTTTCTTTTTATGCTCTTCCGGTCACCAGTGGGCTTTTTGCTGCCGTCGCCGCTCAGCTTTACGGCGCGCTTTTCTCCGAAGCGTCATCGCCGGAGATAAAAGAAGCCGCCTACAAGCGCGTCGCCCGTATCAAGCGCGATGATTTACCCTACAAAATGCCCTATAAATTTTCTTTTGTCTCCTAGCTGCTCACTTTAGTTGCCATTTAATTTCTCGCCTGCACTTTATTATCGGACGAAAAAAACGAAGCTGTTTACAAAAAGTTTTTAGCTTAGAGTACTCTTTTTTCTGCGTACAAGAAGCAAACTGCTCGCTGCGGCATAAAGCGAGCGCCCAGCGATAGCGTGAATCCCGCTGTAACCCGCGCGTAGCTCGTTTTCAACTGCGACTAAAGGGTGTTGTAGCGCATCGAAT
>Ga0157371_10004836_pt1 | contig 11586 bp, 9 predicted proteins | sample C45metaG_FD_113462 | JGI IMG/M metagenome (GOLD analysis project Ga0157371, IMG submission 113462) | Corn rhizosphere microbial communities from Kellogg Biological Station, Michigan, USA - C4-5 metaG | ecosystem: Host-associated > Plants > Roots > Rhizosphere > Soil | place: USA: Michigan... | reverse complement strand
GGTTTGGTGAGTCAGTTCGAAAAGAAGATGGTGGATGGCATGTGCAAAAAGGGCTATACACCTGAATTTGCCCAGAGGGTGTTTAAGCAGTTGGAAGGATTCGGGAGTTACGGGTTTCCGGAGAGTCATGCAGCTAGCTTTGCACTACTGGTTTATGTTTCCTGCTGGCTGAAATGCTACTATCCGGATGTGTTTACGACCGCCATATTGAACAGCATGCCTATGGGATTCTATCAACCGGCACAACTGGTTATCGATGCGAGGAAACACCAGGTGGAGGTTAGGCCTATCGATGTGAATTCATCGGACTGGGACAATAAAATGGAGGAGATGACAGGAAAGTATTGTGCGATCGGATTAGGGTTCCGTCAGATCAAGGGATTGCGTGAAGCGGATATTCAGGTTTTGATTGCCGCACGTCAGGCACCGTATACCAGTGTAACTCAGGTTCGGGATGCAGGTGTGTCTTTAGCCGCGCTGGAAAAACTGGCAGAGGCAGATGCTTTCCGTTCTTTGGGAATGGACAGGCGAAAGGCATTGTGGGAAGTTTCGGCACTTGCCGATATGCCCATTGCACTATTTGCCGGGACGAAGTCGGAAAGTGTATTAGAAGCACAAATAACACTGCCCCTTATGCCAGACTCGGAACATGTGGTTCAGGATTATGCCACTACTGCATTGAGTTTAAAAGCACATCCGGTGAGCTTTGTGCGGGAAGAGTTGCGGCTCCTACACATCTGTTCTACGCAGGATTTAAAGGATATTAAGGATGGGACACTGGTGAAGGTAGCTGGATTGGTGCTGGTAAGGCAGAGACCCGGAACAGCCGGAGGTGTATGTTTTATGACGATAGAAGATGAGTTTGGGTTTGCTAACCTGGTGATCTTTCAAAATTTATTTGATACGTACAGGAAGGAAATATTGCAGGCCAGGCTTTTGATGGTGGAGGGCAAGTTGCAGCGGGAAGGTCAGGTGGTTCACGTGATCGTCAGGCGCTGTTTTGATCTTTCGAAAATGCTCCGCGGATTAACGGCCCTGGAAGCTGAAGATCCGCAGGTTCTTACCTTATCTCCGCGGGATGAAAAGAGCACCCCATATCCAACGCAGAACAAGCGAACTCAAGTCCGACAGGTGGCTCAGGAAGAGCTCTTTCCACCAGCACGGAATTTTAAATAATTACCGCAAGCCTTTGGTTATAACCTATTTAATCCGAATGATTATTAGTAGATTTAAAACTAAGGGTACTGCTTATAAAGTATCAAGTACAAGGAACGACATTTTTATTACTGTAATATGGCAGCCAAGAAAAGTAATGTACAAGCGAATATTGCAGCCTGGGAGAACGACCCCGGCTCTGGCAATTCACCGGATGGTGGGCAGCTCATCCAAATACCTGCACCAGACTTGAGTGCAAGCACATTGCCCACCCGGATTGAGAATCCGGAACAGGCACCTCCTGCTGAAGTGTATAAGATTGCAAGTCCCGAATTCAGGTATTGGGCAGCAGCAGCTTCATTAAGCCGGGCTTCGGAATTCTGGAGCAAGCTGATTCCGGATGTCAGCTGGCAGCCGGGAGACGTTCTGCCGGTAGATCTGTATCATGGGGACGACCTGAATGCCTATTATGACCGTGTTGGCCTGCGTTTCTTTCAGGGGAATGTTGGTTCCAGAACCTTCTATTCGGCAGAAAGCCCGGATGTGGTCTGCCATGAACATGGCCATGCGGTGCTTGATTCCATTAAACCCCAGCTTTGGGATGCAGCAAGCATCGAGGTTGCGGCTTTTCATGAATCTTTTGGTGACATGAGCGCTATTTTATGCCAGCTTCAGATTCCAAGTATGCGAAACGCCGTTCTTCTGGAGACAGGAAAAGTCGTTTACCGGAACAGCCGCCTTTCCAGGCTGGCTGAACAACTGGGCTGGGCCATCCGGCAAAGCAGCCCAACAGCTGTTGATATGGATTGTCTCCGTAACGCGGTTAATTCTTTCTTTTATCAGGATCCGGATACCTTGCCATCCTATACACCAGCAAACAGCCTGTCTTCGGAACCACATTCCTTTGCCCGGGTTTTTACTTCAGCCTTTTTTGAGGGATTGGCCAATATGTTTAGATCCCGCGATGTACATGACGAAGAAAATCTGTTACAGGTAAGTTTGGATATGGGAAAAATCCTGGTGAATGCCATACAAGCGGCTTCGGTTGTGCCTACATTTTTCAGCCAGGTGGCCGTAAATATGATGCAGGTTGCGGGTGCACAATTTCCTAAAAACAAATATGTAGATGCATTGAAGGCTGGGTTTCTTAAACATGGAATTATTTCACCGGCGAATGCTTCTATTTATTCACTTGTCGCTTTGAAGAAGAATAAGGTTGTAAACAACCTGGATCAATCCGGCGGCCGGGAATTACCCAAACTGAGCCTGGATGTACAGGAATATGGCCTGGGTCATGACAATATTGTTGTGCACTCTGCGGGCGAGGTTAAGCACTTTAATATTGCAGGTGCAAGTATGGGCGTAGGTGCCTTGGAAGCTCCGGCAGAAGATGCAGCGGCTAAGTCCTTTTTGGAGGATCTGCTGAGAAGGGGCAAACTTAAAGTTTCCGCTCCCGGCCAGGAGGAAGCGCAAACGCCCTTGGTTACGCAGAACGGGCATGACCACCATACGCACGAGTTGAGGAAGGATGGCAAAGATGTAATCCTGAAAAGATTGCGGATAGATTGTTGCTTTACGCGGTTTTAATATTTAAAGGGTTGAGATATGGCATTAACAGAGGTTGGATTAGCAAAGGAACTCGATAAACAAGGCTACGAACTACTGAGTTTTTCCAGAAAAGACCAGAATTTGCTTGAGGTGCATGCAAACCGTCTACATCCGGTCGGCTTGACCGATTATGATGATGTTTTTATCCCGGTTCCGGTAACTTTGGACCTGGAGATTGATGAAAATCAAAAGATTAAGTCTATGCATTACGGTAATTCTGATGAGCAGATGCTTAAACATGCAAGCAGCTTTGTTAAAAACTTGCTTGAGAACCGTCAAATACATGGGCTGGATGGGCAGGATGGACCGAACACCAGTCATAAGATCGAAGTGAATGAAAAAGGGCAGAAGATAATTAAGCGTAAAGGCTTCTCTATTTTATAAGAATGTAAGCATTTGTACTGGTTGTTGCTTTTCTTGATCCGCTTCAAACAAATCACTGTATTTTTCAGTTCTCCTAATTGTGGCAGCATCAAAGATTCCAATTTACAGCGCGCTCATCGCAAACCTTCTGATCTCGATTACCAAATTTGTAGCTGCTGCCGTAACCGGTAGTTCGGCGATGATATCAGAGGGAATTCACTCCCTGGTGGATACCGGTAACGAAGTCTTGCTTTTGTACGGCATGAAAAGGAGCAAGAAGCCGGCCGACAGTACCCGGCCTTTTGGTTATGGAAAAGAGCTTTACTTCTGGTCGTTCATTGTTTCTGTACTTATTTTTGCGGTAGGTGGCGGGATCTCTTTTTATGAGGGCGTTACCCATATCCAGCATCCGGAGCAGATGCAAGACCCTAAATGGAACTACATCGTGCTTGCTTTTGCCTTTGTATTTGACGGCATTTCTTTCATCACGGCCGTAAAGGAATTTAATAAGCAAAGAGGCAGCATTCCTTTTTGGAAATATGTGCGGATCAGCAAAGACCCAAGTACTTTTGTGGTGGTTTTTGAGGATGCTGCAGATGTATTGGGATTGATTGTCGCGTTTTTAGGGGTATTCCTGGGCCATTACCTGAACAATCCATATTTCGACGGCGCTGCATCAATTATTATTGGAATATTGCTGACTTTCATTTCAGTTATGCTGGCCCGGGAAAGCCGGAGTTTGCTGATGGGCGAGAGTGCCGACGCAGAATTGCTTGGAGAGATCCGGAAAATTGTAGAACAAGACCATTCCATCAAAGTTACCCAGGATCAACTATCCATGTACATGGCTCCCGAAGAACTACTCTTGTTGCTGAAGGTGAGGTTTGAGGGGGACCAGGACGGCAATCAGATTGTCGCTTCAATTCAGCGTATCCGGCAGGAAATCCAAAAGAATTTTCCTGATGTCAAACAAATCTATATCGAGCCTGAACCCGAGGAATAAATTTGCATTGCGTAAAGGAGTCCAACGCATTGGCTCTAACCATGACGAGCTGGCTGGTCTAATTTAGAATCTTTTGGATCTGCAGATATTGAAGTAACATTATGGTTTTAGCATCCCTGATTTGGCCATCCTGCACCATATGCAACGTTTGTTCAAACGGTAGTTCGATCACTTCCACAGCTTCCTGTTCATGTTCCAGTCCGCCTCCGGCAGAAGTCTTCATGGATTTGGCATATTCTGCAATAAAAAAATGCAGTATTTCTGTGACGGAACCCGGAGACATGTAAGCTTCAAATACTTTTTGTACATCTTTGACCGTGTAGCCGGTTTCTTCCTGTACTTCTTTACGAATGCAATCTTCCGGATTATCGTTGTCGAGCAGACCTGCGCAGGCTTCAATAAGAAAGCCGGTTTCATTTCCATTGATGTATGTTGGCAGCCTGAACTGCCGGGTCAGAATAATGGTTTTTTGTTCCTTGTTGTACAACATGATTGTCGCGCCGTTACCACGATCATAAGCTTCACGGGTTTCTTTTGCCCATGACCCATTGTCTTTTAAAATCTCATAGGTAATTTTTTTTAAGGTATACCAGTTATCGGAAAGGATTGTGGTTTGTAGGTTTCTGACTTTATCGTTCATTGCTTGTTGGATTATGTCTTGATTTAACTACTTTTAAAATACAATGTTTTATGATTAACGTTATGAAAAAGTTTTTCTCCTTAGTTGTGCTAACGGCAAGCTTGTTTTTCCTGAGCTGCAGCAAAGAAATTTTGCAGTCGACGAATATGGACGGCAGCTACCAGGGTGTATTTGAATGGACAAATACCAATCCAGCGGCCGACTTTATGCCTGTAAAAGGCGATGTGACCGTTACCTTTGATGGGCTCAATTATTCATCCACCGGCAACTCCAACTATGTTCCGGCGAGCAGCGGTGGTAAATATTTCATCAAGAAGGACGTTATGACCTTTACCGATACGATGATGCATACTGCCAATTTTGACTGGAACATGCTGCTTAACGGATCGTATACATACAATATTAAGGATGATAACGTCACATTAACGAGGATCGTTGGTTATAACAAGTATACTTACCGCCTAAAAAAACAATAGGGAATTGGCTTTCACCAATTCCCTATTCCATGGATTTTTTGTTACTTACTTTTTAGCGATCCGGTACATCTTTCCGGCATCGGTTACGGTGTAAAGTGCACCATCTTTACCAGTGACAAGGGCACGGAAACGTTCGCCTTTATCGTCAAGCAATTTCTCTTCGCCCACAATCTTATTGTCTTTAATGACGAGTCGTGCGATATGTGTACTGCTTAGTCCGCCAATAAACAGGTTGTTCTTCCATTCTGGGATATTATCTCCGGTGTAGAAGGTCATGCCTCCCGGGGAGAGCACTGGATCCCAGTAATAGATAGGCTGTTCCATACCTGCTTTCTGCTGGATCCCGTCGCCAACTTTACCGCCGGCATATTCAATTCCGTAGGTAATAATTGGCCAGCCGTAGTTTTTACCTGGGCGAACGATATTCACCTCATCACCACCACGTGGACCAAACTCCACTTCCCAAAGTTCACCCGTTTGTGGATTCCAGTCCATTGCTTCCGGGTTCCGGAAACCATAGGCATAAATTTCAGGCTTAGCTTTGCTGTTGTTCGCAAATGGGCCATTGGCTACCGCTTTGCCATCTTTTGTCAGGTGTAAAACCTTTCCGATAGCCGCGCCAAGGTCTTGGGCTTTCATCCGGATATCATTTCCGGAACGTTCGCCCGTGCTGACAAACAGATTGCCTTGTTTATCAAACAAAATGCGTGAACCATATTGTAAGGTGCCTTTGTAAGATGGTGCAGCACGATAGATAACGCTGATGTTCTCGATCTTACGCTCATCTGCTGAAAGCTTGCCTTTAGCAATGGCAAGGATGGCTCCGTCGCCTGCTTTCTCTGCATAATCCCAATAGATCATCCGGTTGCTGCTGAATTGAGGATCAATGTTGACGTCAAGCAGACCACCCTGGCCTTCGTTGACTACGGCAGGCAATCCGGTTATTGTTTTCTGAAGTTTACCATCGGCTGTCAGGATGACCATGGTGCCTGATTTTTGAGAGATCAGGAAGCGACCATCCGGCAAGACGCGTAAGCCCCAGGGATGATCGAGCCCGCTATTGATCATGGTGACGTTGAGCGCGGCCTTCGTTTTTACACCAGGCGCTCTGGTCTGCCCTGGGAAGGCTGGTTTATAGTTGGTGTTTGCGTCGCCGGTTTGTACAGGCGCGTTCTTGGTTGTGTCTGCAGCGGCATTGGTGGGGTTGGAGTTATCCGAATCTGTGGTTCCCGAACTGTTGCTGCATGCTGAGATGGAGGCCATAGCAGCCACTCCCAGGATCAATGCTTTGTGGTTAATACCTAACATAGTATATCCTTTATTTTAAAATTAGTTACATAAACTTACAATATTATTCAACATAGCTACAGCGATTTGAGTTGTAAAAAAGCCGATAGGTGCCGATGAAACTGAAGTTCAGATACATAATAGCACAACCGATAAAAATGTTTTAAAGGGCTAAGAATTACGGATGTTAATGGCAAAAACCTTAAATTCGTTACATTTGCCCCAGGATGGATCCGTTTCCTTCTGGAAAGTTTGATCATCCTGAATACCTCAAATGAGCCCGAGCAATCCCCAACTTCAATTATCCCTATTTGAACAAAACCCGGACGCGATCGTCAGCCTGGACGAGCAGGGTAAGATCTTGCAAGCAAATGCCAGCTTTAGCCGATTGGTTCAGATACCATTGGATGAACTTCCGGGCCTGGAACTATCTGCATTTTATCCGCAGGCAGAAAAGACAAGATATGTAGAACTGCTGGCATCCTGCTTTAAAAGGGAGTCACAGGTGTTCGAGTTGAAATTGATCACCGGGGAGGGGCAGGTAAGGACTAGCGAAGTACGGGCTTTTCGGGTGTCCCTGGACGATCAGATTGTCGTGTTCTGCACCCTGACACAGTTGAGCAATGAGGAGCTTCATGAAAAGATTGCCGAGCAGCGGGAATATAACTTCAGGCGGAATGAGGAACTTCTAAATGCCATTGTAGAAAACGCGGATGAAGGAATTGCTGTTTCCGATCTGAATGGACGTTTTATCATCTATAACCGCTCGATGGTGGAACTACTGGGCGTACAGCAGACAGATTCGGAAACCTATGATTGGTCGAATATCTTCAGTATTTATGATCCGGCAACCGGCCTGGCTGTTCCCAAAGAGGAGCTTCCCATTGTGAAGGCCATGCGAGGGGAAGTGGTTAGAAATCAGTTGTACCTGATTAAGAATCCCGTAAAAGGACCAGTTTACCTGTCGATATCCTCATCAACCATCAAGGATGCTGAGGGGCGTATCATTGCTGGAATGGTTATCGACCGGGATGTAACCGACCAGATCAACTATGAGCGGAATCTGAATGCGGTTATTACGGAGTTGAAACAAAGTAATTTGCGTTTTCAATACGCCAGTCAGGCTGTCTCTGATGCTATTTGGGATCTAAACATGAAAACGCTGAAAACCTTCTGGGGTGAGGGCTTCAGGTCCTTGTTTGGCCACGAAGCCAACCGGATGACTGAAGATGAGGATTTTTGGACTGTATATATTCATCCCGAGGATCGGGAACGAACGTTCGACAGCATCAGCACAGCTTTAAGTAATCCTGAACAGATGCTGTGGGAAGCTGAGTTCCGATTTAAAAAGGCGGATGGTACCTATGCGACGGTTGTCGATAAGGCGATCATTATCAGAAATGAGCAAGGAGGGGCCATCCGGGTCATTGGCGCTATTCAGGATGTCACAAGAGCACGTAATGAGGAGCAGCGGCTGAAGTTGCTGGAATCGGTTATAACGAATACAACGGTTGCTGTTCTAATTGCCGGCATAGAGGTTATTCCGGACAAGGGGCCGAAAGTCTTATATGTCAACGAAGCCTTCACATCCATGACCGGCTATTTACCTTCGGATGTTATTAATGGCACCCCAAGAATCCTTTATGGGGAACGTACGGATCCCGAATCCCTGCGCATTTTATTTCAAGCCGTGGCTGAAAGACGATCGGTGGAGATCGAACTGGTTTGCTACACGAAATTCGGAAGGGAATTCTGGGGCCAAATGATGGTTGTTCCTGTTCAGGAAAGCTCCGGGCGCTTTTCCCACTACATCTGTCTGCTAAGCGATATTACAGAGCGAAAGAACCATGAGATAGAAAAGGAAGAGTTTATCAAAGGACTGACCCAGCGGAACAAAGAACTGAAACAATTTACCTACATCACCTCTCACAATCTGCGATCACCACTGGTGAATCTGACCGGCTTGCTGAGTCTTATCGAAGACATTAAGGTCGAGGACGAAGAATTAAAAGGCATCCATGACAAACTGAAAATATCGTCGGAGTCTTTAATGAGTACCGTTAATGACCTGATGGATATTCTACATACCAGGGACACCCAGTTTGTAAGGGTTGAAGAAAATTCCCTGGATGAGGTGATCGGTCATGTCCGGAACCTTCTGCAAAATGTCGTATCGGAAATCAAACCGGAGATCAGGTGTAACTTTGAAGTGCCGACCATTAAGTTTCATAAGGCGTACTTTGAGAGTATATTGATGAACTTGTTCACCAATTCCATCAAGTACCGTTCACCAACGCGTCAGTTAAAAATTGACATTTCAACGCGCTTGCAGGACGGACGCGTGGTGCTCACCTTCCGGGATAATGGAATCGGTTTTGATCTGGAACGGCATAAGGACCGGGTTTTTGGTTTTTACCAAAAGTTTCACAACCATCCGGACAGTAAAGGATTGGGCTTGTTTCTCGTCAAATCTCAAATGGAAGAACTCGGAGGCACAGTCGACATGAAAAGTTTCCCTGACGCGGGTACAACACTGACGCTGACTTTCCGGTTGTAAGGCTGCAATCTGCCGTTTTCAGAACTCCTTATTGCCGGTATTCACAAGGACAAGCTGACCGAATTTGCGTACATTTAAATATAGCAACAACAGGAAATATGGAAAAGTCAACAATCACGGTACATACAATGATAAGCGCTCCAATGGATCAGGTTTGGAGCATCTGGACCAATCCCGATCATATTATTAAATGGAACAATGCTTCTGATGATTGGCATACACCAACGGCAGAGAATGATCTTCGTGTAGGCGGAAAATTTACATACCGCATGGAAGCAAAGGACGGAAGTGTCGGGTTTGCCTTTGGCGGAATCTATGAGGAAGTCGACATGAATGCCCGGATTGTGTACAGGCTGGAAGACGAGAGAAAGGTTGTTATTACCTTTGAAGAGGTGGAAGGTGGGGTTAAGGTGACTGAAACTTTTGATCCGGATGAAACAAACAGCGTTGAACTTCAGCAAACCGGCTGGCAGGCAATTCTAGATAATTTTAAAAAGTACGCAGAAGCGAATCAGGCAAGCTAGCATGTTTGTTGTGTCAGACTGGAAGGAAGAACCCGGTGAAAGCAACGCTTCTAGAATTCAATAGTAAAAGCCGTTTTTCTTTCGGCTATGGTGCTTAGGGAAAAGCGGAAATTGTGATTTAACAGGATCTCGCGCACGATGGTTAAGCCAATCCCCTGTCCGTCTTTCTTTGTACTGTAAAATGGCGTGAAGATATTTTCCGCCTGATCCTGTGTCAGGCCATTTCCGGTATCACTAATAATCAACGTGCGTTTTGCTGGAATGGCCTGGAAGGAGATGCAGCCTGAAGTGCCTATAGCTTCCATAGCATTCTTGATGATGTTAATTAAGGCTTGTTCCAGCAGTTGTTCATCCGCATGAAGCGGAAAGTCATCGCCCTGGAGATCAAAGGTGAACTCAATATCTCTTTCGCTGGCCTTATTAGCCATCAGGTCGCTCACGTTTTTTAAGACTTTATACAAGTTCAGGGATATGCGGTTCGGGGCAGGAAGTTTAACAAGCTCTGCAAAGTTTCGCATAAACAAGTTCAGGTTCTGATTGCGATCTATAGCGATGCCTATTGCATTTTTCAGCGAATCCGTATTCGGGTTTTCCCATAGGGTTTTGTGCTGGTGGGCAGATTGCATGATCGAGTTAACGGCACCAATGGTATTGTTCACCTCATGAGCCATCATTCGGATGACTTTTCCATACACCTTTTTCTCTGCCTCGAGAAGTTCGGCAGTAAGATCTTCAATGAGAATGAAGTGCCGGTAAAAGCCGCGGTCTATAAAGTTCGATTTCTGGAGTTTGTAGGTATGTACACCGGTAAACTTGCTGATCTGGGCATCGCCAACATTTAAGGCAGCGATCTGCTTAAAAAGCGGATGGTCCAGATCTTTGGTGTCCCGTCCAATCAAATTGCTTTCCTGAAGTCCGGTAATTTCCAGGGCCTTCGGATTGATCTGCTGAATGCGCCCATCAAAATCCAGAATAACCATTCCAGTGGGTGAGGAGTGCACGATCTGCTCCAGAAAGTAGTGCTGCTGTTCCTGCCTGGTCCGTTCTGCTTTTAGCTCATCCATCATCTGGTTGTACACCGATATGAGCTCATCCACTTCAAATTTACCGGTTGGCAAAAACTTAACATTAAAATCTTTGTCTTTGATGGCCTGCACGCCCTGCATCAAAGAGCGTAGTGGCTGTATCAGCTGCAAATACAACTGCCACGATATGGCTATAGAAATGATAATGAATACTTCCGAAACGATAAACAGGATCTTATTGTCCTGGAATATAAAATAACTTAGTCCCAAACCAACCAAGTGAATGATGACAACGAACAACAGGTACTTAGTCTTCAGTCTCATTGTAGGGGATGTTGTGTTTTTCCAGTCGGCGGTAAAGCGCATAGCGGGTTAGTCCTAATGCTGTTGCCACCTTGCTGATCTTATTTTGATGGTAGTCCATCGCGCGTTTGATCATTTCAATTTCCATCTCTTCCAGTGTCAGTGTGCCGACCCCTGGCAGCTGAACGGCGTCTTTCTTAACTGCGGCATTGTATTCCAGGTGTTGGCTGAAGTCGGCAATATCTAACATATCATTGCGGCTGACCAGGATTGTGCGCTCGACCAGGTTTTTTAGTTGCCGGATATTTCCGGGCAAGGGCAGTTGCTGCAGCCATTTGATCGCCTTCGGCGTGACAGACAGTGCCGGCCGGTTGTAGATGTCCTTCAAGTTATTAACAAAGAAGTTCACCAGTAAAGGGATATCTTTGGGTCTATCGCGCAGGGCGGGCAGGTTGATGGTAATCAGGTTAATACGGTAAAGAAGGTCTTCCCGAAAGGTATTCGAGGCAACCATGTGCTGAAGGTTCTTGTTCGTGGCACAAACCACACGCGTATCGACCGTCTTGGTCCGACTGCTGCCCAGCACTTCATAGGTTCGGTCCTGTAGCACCCGAAGTAGTTTGACCTGACTGCTGGCATCCAGAT
>Ga0157371_10004835_pt1 | contig 11587 bp, 8 predicted proteins | sample C45metaG_FD_113462 | JGI IMG/M metagenome (GOLD analysis project Ga0157371, IMG submission 113462) | Corn rhizosphere microbial communities from Kellogg Biological Station, Michigan, USA - C4-5 metaG | ecosystem: Host-associated > Plants > Roots > Rhizosphere > Soil | place: USA: Michigan... | reverse complement strand
CCATTCTTACTGCAGGAATTGGAGAATCTTCGCTTGCAGAAATTATAAAAGATTTTGAGGCGCAACTGCCGCAACAAATAAGCGTTGCATATTTGCCTACTTATGGAATGGTAAGATTGCGACTGACCACTTCCGGATTTGATAAAATAAAAACAGAAAAGGTAATTAGCAATCAGTTTGATCAATTAAAAAAGCTGGTAAAAGACTACATGGTAACCGATGAAGATGAGCCGATGCAACAGGTTTTGGGGAAATTGTTGGCTAAAAATAATAAAACGATCTCAACCGCCGAAAGCTGTACAGGCGGCGCCATTGCAAGTCTTATTACTTCTGTTCCCGGAGCATCACGTTATTTTCAAGGAAGCATTGTCAGCTATTCTTATGAAATTAAAGAAACGCTTCTTGATGTAAATAAAAAGACGCTCGAAAAGTACGGGGCAGTGAGCGAAGAAACTGTAAGAGAAATGCTAGCAGGCTTATTAGAAAAGATGAAAACCGACTTTGGAATTGCTGTTTCAGGAATTATGGGCCCTGATGGAGGAACTGCTGAAAAGCCGGTGGGCACCGTTTGGGTGGCTGTTGGAAATAAAGAAAAGCAGCTCGTTCAAAAATTAAAACAACGCTTCGAGCGTCAAAAAAATATTGAAGTAACGGCAACGATGGCTTTAAATATGATGAGAAAATTTGTGCTAGAATCCCAATCGGATTAATCTACAAAATATTTTATGAACAAAGCCGAGTGTATAACTAAAACGCAAATACCGTAACTTACTCATTATATCTGCTGAAAGGATGCAATTTTTTATGAATGGATGATTTATTCTTTTATAAATTTATTTCAATATAAAATTTTTTATTTTAAAAATTACGAGTATGGTTCCTGGTTGCAGACTAATAAAAAATCAGTTATTAAAAATTGCCGTCCCATTTGCTTTTTTCCTTTTACCAATTTATATAAACGCGCAATCCACAAACAGCCTACCAGATTGGGCGTTTGGCGGTTTTGTTCGTCCGCAAAATATTAATCCAATTATTTCTCCGGACAGCACCGCTGTTTTTATTGATCCAATGACAGGTAAAAAAAATCATTGGGAATCTGATAATACCTTCAATCCGGGAGCAACAATTAAAGACGGGAAAATAATTATTCTTTACCGGACCGAAGATAATTCCGGCAATGGAATTGGATTTCATACTTCCAGAATTGGTTATGCAGAAAGCAATGACGGCTTACAATTCAGAAGAAAAAGCGTTCCTGTTTTATATCCTGCGAATGATTCCCAAAAAGAATTTGAGTGGCCGGGAGGTTGCGAAGATCCACGTGTAGCGATGACAGAAAACGGAACCTATGTAATGTTCTACACCCAATGGAATCGGAAAATTCCGCGCCTTGGAATCGCTACTTCGACCGACCTTATCAACTGGAAAAAACACGGACCGATCTTTAGAGAAGCGTACAATGGAAGGTTTTTTAACATGAGCACCAAATCAGCTTCTATCCTCACAAAAATCTCCGGAGATAAACAAATCATTGCAAAGATCAATGGAAAATATTGGCTGTATTGGGGCGAGCATCATGTGTATGCCGCCACTTCATCTGATTTGATTAACTGGCAACCGGTTTTAAATGAAAATGGAAAACTGAAAGAATTAATTTCTCCGAGGAGAGGTTATTTTGACAGCGATCTTACAGAATGCGGGCCGCCGGCATTGATCACAAAAAAGGGAATTCTTCTTTTATATAACGGTAAAAATAAATCAGGCGATGATGGTGATAAGCGCTATAATGCCGACTCTTATTGTGGCGGACAGGTTTTGTTTGATTTAAAAGATCCTTCAAAACCTGTTGCACGTTTAGATGTTCCTTTTCTGCGGCCAATGGAGCCGTTTGAAAAAAGCGGCCAATATGCAAATGGCACTGTTTTTATCGAAGGAATGGTTTTTTTCAAAAAGAAATGGTTTTTGTATTATGGCTGCGCGGATTCAAAAGTTGGAGTTGCAGTTTATGATCCTGAAAATGGCGCGCCTGGCGACCCGGTGATACTAAATTCTTCTGAATAATAGAATTTAGTTGAATAGCGGTTAAACCTTATCCAATAGAAATTTAGTTTTTGAAAACCCAGTAAAAGTAAGTTGCAGAACTGGCACTATATTTTCTCTCATAAAAATAAAAAGATTTATGGCACAAAACCCAATAAACCCAAAGAAAGACGAATTGTCTGACCAGATAGATTCGCCGCACGACCGTGAAGAACTGGAAAAAGATACGGTTGATGTCACAATTCCCGATGTACATGAAATTCCCGGCCAGGAAGATTTTATCCCGGCTCCACTTGGGGAGCTTGCCGATACCACTATTTCTTCTGCGGATGAAGAAGGCGAAGACATTTTTGAAGATAATGTTGATGAAGAAATCCTTGAAAGTGAAGATTCAAACGTGACTGAAGAGGAAAAATATGACTTGATGAGAACTGCGAATGATATGCCAGGAGATGACGAAAATCTGCGTGATGCCCATCTGGATAATACAGATGAAGATGGTGCACCGCTTAACGAAGAAAGTTTTAAATATAATACTACCGCCACCGATCTTGATATTCCCGGCGCAGAATTAGACGATGCGAATGAAGAAATTGGTGAAGAGGATGAAGAAAATAATGATTATAGTCTCGGTTCCAGTCATGGCTTGGGTGCGGATAATGATATTATTCCGGAAGATGATTTTTGAAAAAGCGAGCTATTTTAGATTAAACAAAAATGAACAGGAATATCTACAAAAGTAAAAATCACCGGATTACCAGTAAATTAACAAATAGGTGATTTTTATACATATTAAAAGGTCCTGGTTCCAAAGATTATTTCTTTAACTGATCAAGCACCGGCAATTTCACTGTTGATATTTCTGTTTGTTTTACCTCGTTCAATTGTTCAAAAACAACAATTGTATTTTTTCCTTTTTTCAGCCAGCAGCCTGGTAAGTACAAAGTTTGCTGCGGACCTACATTCCAATAGCGGCCAAGGTTATGTCCATTTACAAATACAATTCCTTTCCCCCATTTGCTCATATCTAAAAATGTATCGCCGGTTTTTGAAAGCTTAAAAGAACCATTATAAATCACAGGATGATCTTTCGTGTATGCATCACCGTAATCTTGCAGATCCGGCTGGTGATCAAATGGAAATTTGTACATGTTCCAGTTACCGGTAATTTCATTGCCATCAATCATTACAGGGCTGATAATTCCTTTGAGGTTATGAATAATTTCTGCACCATAATTGATCCGCCCCATGTTTTCAACCAAAATATCAAGTGTTGCATTGAAAGGAATATCAATGTCACACGAATAATTTTTATAGTATCGATTTAATTCTCCAACTTTTTCGCCGTTCACATAAACAAGCGCATAATCTCTCAAGCCTTTTATATCTAATTTACCTTTCGTCGGTTGGGTAAAATGCTTGCTGTACAAAACATAGCCGTAGCCCTGGTCCAGGTCTTCAAAAGTTTTTGGCGTATCACTAATCACCGGGGTCATGTTTTCTTTGATCTTAAAAAGATCTACTGCTTTATTTAGTTTGATGGAAGGAATTTCAATCACAGGAATCGGATCAGGAATCGGTGGAATTTTATAAGAAACACTTTGAAGAAATAATTGGCGAAGCGCTTTATATTTTGGCGTCGCCCAGCCAGCCTCGCTGATCGGCGCATCATAATCGTAGCTGGTAATGTCGGGCTGAATGTCATGATTTTTATCATAATTGGCGCCACTTGTAAAGGCAAAATTTGTTCCGCCATGAACCATATAATAATTGAACGAAACGCCGGCTTTTAAATATTTTTCTGTTTGTTTCACCACACTTTCTGTAGAAACTCTTTGAAAAGGCTCTGCCCAATGATCCAGCCAGCCGGGATAAAATTCAGCCACCATATACGGGCCTTCGCCGTGATGATATTCATTGACTACTTTTTTCAGATTTTCAATATTATCTTCCCCATTTGCAGCAGGCAAAGCTCCTTCAATTGCACCTCCATTAAACAGCCAACTTCCATCAGATGTAAACAATGGAACATCAAATCCAGCTTCAATTAATTCCTTTTTAATAGCTTCAATGTATGCCTTATGTTGTTCCAAAGGGATATCTTTTCGTTGAGCCACATAAGAACCAAATTCGTTTTCTGCCTGCACCATGATAACCGGCCCGCCATGAGTAATTTGCAGGTCTTTTACTTCGGCAGCAAGATGATTGATATACGTTCTGCACGAATCTAAAAAAGGTTGATTGTTGGAACGGATCACCAAAGATTTTTCTTTCTGCAACCACCACGGATAACCGCCAAACTCCCATTCAGCACAGGCATAAGGACCGGGCCGCAAAATCACCATCAAGCCTTCGTCACCTGCAGTTTTTATAAATTCCGAAATGTTGTGATTGCCGGTTTTAAAATCCCAAACTCCCGGCGCCGTTTCATGATAATTCCAGAAAACATAGGTTGCAACGGTATTCAATCCCATCGCTTTCATCATGCGCAAACGCTGCCGCCAGTAAGGTTTTGGTACTCTTGCAAAATGCATCTCACCAGAATGGATCTGGATCGGTTTTCCATCATACAAAAAATTACCACCTTTTATTTCAAACGTATGTTTTTGCTGGGCAAAAGCAAGAGTAAAAATCGTCGGGAATAAAAAAAAGGATAGGAGGACTTTCTTCATAATTTAATTTAAGATGAGCACTTCTTCCAAACTTAAATCAAAAAATTAAAATAACGAAGGCAAGCCGGTTGGGCAGCAATTACACTTCAGCGCTTTCATATTAATGCATATTAAAATTACAAAAGTTTATTTTTTATTGTTTTACTGGAAAATTTTAAAAATTCCCGATAAGAAATTGTCGGATTTTTATTCACTTCTCACTATATCTTGAAAAATATTTTTTTCTTGAATAGCCAATAGCATAATCCCCATTCAACGGAAAATATTACCAATGACGCTATCATCTTTATTGCCATTTCTGACATTATAAATGGTGAAATCACACCGTTGACAATGATTGAAAGATATTGACCGAGCCATCGGCTCACAACAATCTCAAAAAAGACATAAATGAAAATTGAATTCATGCCAACGATGAGAAAAAAATTGAGATAGCGTTTATGTCTTAAAATATCAATCCACCAAAAAAGAAATCCTAATGCTAATAAACACCAGCCACCGGAGGCAAGTGTAAATGAAGAGGTGGCAATTCGTTTGATTATTGGTGTAATTCCGGCAAGATCTAAACCATAGCCGAGTAATAAAATTATCGCTCCAAAAACAAAGATTCGTGTGACTTTTTGTTTGTTTCCAACATGTGAAAGCAGCCATTTTCCCGCAACTGCTCCCCAAATCGTATGAGCTGCAGTAGGAATACAATTTATAGCAACCCAACCACCGGGATTAATTTTGTTCATTAAGACGACGTCAATGTAATTACCAAAATTATGTTGATCAGTAAACGGTTGATCAAAACCCGGCACATTCGTATACCTGTAAAGAATTTCAGTAAGAATTAATAATCCGGCCGTAAGCAACAATTGATAGGCAGATTTCCAACGAAAAATCAAAAAAGCAAGAAGCAATGTAAATGACAGTTGAGTCAGTACATCCCAAAGCTCAAAAGACAAATGAGTACCTCTTACTGCATAATCCAATACTCCCCAAAAAAATAACCAACAACTTCTTTTAACCGCTTTCTTTGCCTGTTTGTTCCAGGAAACACCATTAGCAGACTGCTTATGTAATGAGAAAGCCATAGCAACACCGGCAATAAACATGAAGCCTGGTTGTATCAAATCCCAAAAATGCAAGCCGTGCCAAGTGGCATGAGTAAATTGAATCGATACTGCATGTAAAAACGAACCAGGCGCCGACACTTCAAAAAGATGTTCATAAAGGCCGGTGCTTTCAAGCATTAACAATACCATTATCAATCCCCGATAAAAATCGAGGGAAGCCAGTCTTACACCTTTTGCCGCAACTTTTGCAAGATCGGTATTATCGGGTGCAGCAATCAAGCCTGCAAGAACAGTTGGCTCGTTTTGCAGTTGATTTTCGTTAGAAATCGGCATATGAACAGTTTAGGATTGAATGGTTAGTTGGATTATTAAAAATACATTGTTTTTGAGAATTTACATTACTAATTCTTCTGGCTGTTTTATTATTATATATTTTATGATTTGCTATATAGAATTAGTGATTAACAAAAAGTAATTAAAAATACCCGTCAGACAAATGAAACAACCGTTTGCGTTTTAATAATTAATTACAGTTCCATAAGTTTGTCAATTAATTTTAGTGAATGACAGCAAAGGATCAAGCGCTTGCAGCTTATAATCTAAATAGTTCTCAGTTAGATATCGAAAAGATACATGACGGGCTGATTAATTCTACATGGTGCGTCAGGAATTCCAGTCATTCTTATATTTTGCAAAAAGTTAATCACCAGGTTTTTAAAAACCCGGAAAGGATCGCATCGAACATCAGCCTCATCGCTGCCTATCTTTTAGAGCATCATCCGGAGTACTTATTCGTTGCTCCTCTAAAAACAAAAAGCAATGAAGAAATGGTAAAAATTAACGGCAACGAATATTTCCGCCTTATTCCTTTTGTGGAAGGTTCCTTTTCAATCAATACGGTTGAAAAGCCGGAACAGGCATTTGAGGCGGCGTCGAAGTTCGGGGAATTTACCAGGATTCTATCAGATTTTCCTGTGGAGAAACTTGAAGCTACGATACCTGATTTTCATAATCTATCTCTGCGGTATCGGCAGTTTAAAGAAGCATTAAAAACGGAAAATAAAGCGCGTTTGAAACAATCATCCGAACTGATCCAATTTATGGAGGACCATAAAAATGTGGTTGATATTTACGAGAATATTTTAGAAAACCCTTCTTTTAAATTGCGCGTTACTCACCACGACACTAAAATAAGTAATGTTCTATTTAATGAGGAAAATAAAGGGTTATGCGTAATAGATCTGGACACGGTGATGCCGGGTTATTTCATCAGCGACGTTGGAGATATGATGCGTACCTATTTATCCCCAGTAAACGAAGAAGAAAGTGATTTTTCTAAGATCGATATCAGGGAAGAATATTTTAAATCAATTTGGGATGGATATATCAGCCAAATGAAAGATGAATTAAATGAAGAAGAAAAAAGTCATTTTATATACGCGGGCAAATTTATGATTTACATGCAAGCCATACGATTCCTTGCCGATTACCTGAATAACGATATTTATTATGGTTCAAAATATGAAGGCCAGAATTTTGTCAGAGCTGGAAACCAAATGACACTATTTAAAAAGCTAATAGAAAAGGAAAATATTCTGAAATCAATGATTCTATAAATAGACCGTTGTGAGCACGACTGATTGAAACATGTTTGTTTTCCGACAAAGGAATAGCCGGCCGGAAAAGAAAGAGAAAACATATGGTCATCTCCTCTCCTTCCAAATACCTGGTTAATCAATTCCAACTAATTTCTTCCTACTTTTTAGCCTCGTCTTTTCCTGCTGCAGATTTCGTCTTTTTAGCTTTTGGAGCCGCTGCTTTAGTCGCTTTTGTGTTTGATGTTGCTTTTTTAGCAGCTTTCGGTTTTTCTGCTTCCGTAGTTGAAGATTGCTGCGAATCAGCATTTACTACTTTTGTATTCGCCGGAGCTTTTTTTGCAGGTTCTGTTTTTTTATTTTCTTCAGCGGTAGATACCGGAACGGTTATCACACAATTATCTATAAAAAAGCCGGAAACAGGAACGTATTTCTGTGCATGATAATCATTTACCCAACGTCCGTCATTTAATAAAAAGCGATATTGATAGGTTTTCCCTTCCTCGAGCTGAGCAGTAGTCTTATAAGAACCGTCCGGTTGCTTTTTCAATCTTGGCGCATTTTCAGGATTCCAGTTATTAAAATCTCCCAATAAAAATGCTTCTGTAGCGCCTTCAACAGCTTCTGCCGGCAAAGTAAATGTGATGTTCTTTTTCATTATATTTTTGTTTAAATCTTATTTTCAATTGTAGCTATCTCTCCGGATTATTACCGCAGTAAAGCAATAAATTACCCGAAAAGAGCTTCTTTTATTGCTCTGCAACAATTATGCGAAACTAAATATTAATGATTTAACAACTTTCTTTTTAACTTTTCTTAACTTTTAAAAAGTAGAAATAAAGCTGTTCACCATTGCAAAAGGAGAAAGGAAAATTTGATCAAATTTTCAACAAAAGGAAATGTAGTAAAGCAATAAATAGTGAAAATTTATGCATTTAAACTGTACTCATAATTCTTTGCTGCACATTTCTATTTCAGAAGATTTTGCACGATCGTACATAAACCAAACCATATAAGTTTTGTTACCAACACTAATCTGGCGTGGATGAATTACCCGTGGTATATCTGTGCCGTCTTTAAAGATAAGGTGTATCTGATCGTAACTTTTGTCTTGTGGATGAGTGACGGAATAAACCCAATTGGTTCCATCAGCATTGCACCATGCTTGTCCTTCAGATGGTTTTTCATCCGTAATCTTTTCGCCGTTTAGGTACAGTCCGGCGCCAAATTTTCCACTTGCATCTACTTTAATCGAAAATAAATTGTTGCCGCTGATATCTAACCATGGGCTTGCAGTCAGAATATTCGTTAGCTTTTTTCCGTTAAAGAAAATCACGTCGCTTTCATCCGGATGGTTTACCATCGCATCTGTCATTTTCTTTTGAAGCGCGTCTTGCTTTGCTTCATTTTCCTCTTTTGCTATTTCACTTGCAAATCTTGTAGCAGGCGATAAAATCATGCAGCCATTTGTGAAATTTATATTCGCAAGTAATTCTCCTCCAAATTCAATTGGCTTTAGCTTTCCATCACTGGAAAGCAAATAACTCTTTTGATTTTCCAGATCTTGCATGGAAGGACTTACGGTTGCATAAAAGTGGGTTTGCGTTTTATCAATAATCATTTTGCTCACCATCATATATGGTCCGTACGTTTTGCTGTTAAAAGAAATCAGCTGGCCCATTCCGTTTTTAGCCACCTTTATATATTTATTTTTGTCGCCTGTATTAGCAACTTCTTTTATCAGGTACCAATCCTGTTTTTTATTCAGAAGCAGTAAGTTTTTATCCAGTTTATCCACCGTCGTTTCCTGTGCTTTTGTTCCATTTTCATAAACAATAGCTGCATCACTTCCGGATCCTTCACCGAGTTCGCTCAGCCTTTCTTTTTCTGTCATCAGACCAACCACAACAGTAGGTACGATGTTATTGTCTTTGGCCTGAATGGAAGAATATCGTTCCATAAAATATTCGCCGGAATTAAAAGAGGCGACGCCGGATTTTGTCACCGTAATTCCGTGTTTTTCAAAATCAATTATTGGTTCAGCAGATGTATTGGATAATTGACGGCTTTCCTGTTCAGTGCCGTTTGAGGCCACTTCTTCTGAAGTAGTTTTTACAGCTTTATCGTCTCCTGAAATACTTTCGCTGGCAATCTGCTTTACTGTCTTACTAAGTTTTTTTAAAAGCTGTCCGTTACTATTTGGAACGATTACGATTAAACAAAGGAATAAGAAAATTACTGTTCGTATGATTTTCATGATAAAATGTTTTTAGTAAAAGAACAAAAAATGGGTTTTTGCATTTTTTGAATGAGGCTTCTTATGCTTATATTTTTACAAACTCCACCCTGCGGTTATTTGCTTTTCCTTCGGCAGAATCATTTTTATCAATTGGTTTTGAAGCGCCAAATCCTTTTGTAGTAAGCCGCGAATCTTCAATTCCCATCTCTGTTAATTTCGCTTTTACCGCTTCTGCCCGCTCTTCTGAAAGCTTTAAATTGGCATCTGCTTTTCCATCACTGTCTGTGTGGCCGTCAATTTCAAATTTCAGATCCGGATGATCCTTCATTATTTTCACGATCTCATTTATAGTACCCATAGACTCAGGTTTGATGCTAGATTTATTTACATCAAACAATATCCCATGAGTAACAAATTTTCCATCAGTAACAATCTTTTTGTATTTGTCATCTCCACCGGCAGCCAGACGAAAGTTTTTTATCTTAATGCCATAGCGATCCGCTTTGATGTCCACTTTTCCGGCACCAACAGGTAAAGTATTTGTGGCAGCTACGCGGTATTGATCTATATAAACTTTCCCGATGTTTTTACGAATGTATATCGCAATGTGGTGCCAGGTATTACCTGTAATTGTTTCCGGTAAAGTAATAGGACCGGCGTTTCCATCTCCAAACCGCGCCCCTGATACGCCATTAATAATAAATTTATAAAGGGGATAACTGTTATAGTTTTTATCATCGGGCTTGCGAAAATTAACGGCAAAATCGCTAACATACTTAAAAAAATTGCCATCTTTATTTTCATACATCATGTCAAACTCAAGCGTGTATTGTTCGGGTAAATAATTGTCCGAATTCATAAGAGGCGAAACGGTCGCATTGCAATCCGCATTCAAATGCAAGATTTTTTCGCCTTCAAAACTGTTTATTTCAGCATTTCCAACGTTTACAGAAAAACGCGCAGGTAATTCCGCATCAGCCTCTGTACTTAAATCCGGTTGAAAAATTATTTTATCGCCCGGTACAAAATCATAGTTCTTATAACTTTCCGTGCCGGAATTTGTTTTTACATTTTCTACAACCGCAACATCTTTAGTTGTCGCAGGCGCGCCAGAAGCAGCCGCTTCATTTGTTTTTTTATTATCCCCTTTCACCGCATCAGCGGTATTGTCGATCGTTCTGTCGGTAACATTCCCGGCTGCATTTACAATTTTATTTTCAGCACGGTTTTTTACTTCAGTCTTAATTTTTTTCCAAATTTGCGCCTGGCTATTCCCAAAGGAAAAAAGGAATAAAAAAGACAAGAAAGCAGCGCCAGTAAGAAAGGTGTTTTTTTTCATAAAATAACTTTTTTAGCAGATGATAAATTTATAATGAGCACTTTTATTAATCTTTGCAAATGTCCTTCAGTACTTCATTTCAGACAATCCCGTAAAAGCAGGGATTTTAAAAATACCAGTAAACAGGGATTTTTTGCAAATACTTGTTTTCATGATAACTTTTTAAGAATTTTATTTTTTTTCTATAAAACTTCTTCAAAAAGAAGGGAACTATTACCGGTTATTTTTTTGCAAAAAGCAAATGATCATTCATGAGTATTACAAAACTGAAAGCGGCTATTTTAAAGTGGAGTAAATTACCGGTGTTTATATCATTTGGGCTTCTTTTTATCTCTTCAAAAGGTATTTCCCAGACAAACTCTATCAATGAAAGTGGCTATTCAAAAGACACAGCTTTAGTAAACAAATATTTAAAAAAAGCGCATCCCCTCGTTCAAAGCACTGCTACCATTGATTCTGCACGTTATTACTTGAATAAAATACTATCTCTTTCCCGGAAAAGAAATTATGCCAAAGGAATTACCGAATATTACCGGCTGCAAGCGACTATGGATTTCCTGACGCAAAAAGAAGATTCAATGTCGGTTGCAATTTCTAAAGCATTTCAATCGGCGAGAAGATCCGGAGATGCGAAAGAACTG
>Ga0157371_10004833_pt1 | contig 11587 bp, 15 predicted proteins | sample C45metaG_FD_113462 | JGI IMG/M metagenome (GOLD analysis project Ga0157371, IMG submission 113462) | Corn rhizosphere microbial communities from Kellogg Biological Station, Michigan, USA - C4-5 metaG | ecosystem: Host-associated > Plants > Roots > Rhizosphere > Soil | place: USA: Michigan... | reverse complement strand
GCGGCCGTTGCCGCCGCGGGCGGAGTCACCGCAGGGCTCGTTGTTCTGATCAGCCCCCGATGGACTTTAGGGCGCGCCCGCCCAACAATCGGGCCAAGGCACCGCGCCGCGGTGGCCTGACGTCCATATCGGATATCCAAGGGGAACGGCTAGAGTCTGGCTGAATGCCAGACGCAGCGAAGAATCGCCAAACGCTTGAGAGAGGGTCCAAGCCCTATTCGACGCTGGAACAAACCGGCGAACCGGCGAACCGGCGTTCCAGACGGCAGTGAGGCCCAGCTCCAGCCTCGCCGCGCCTCGGGATGCACGCTTAGCTCTCGTCCGCGTGCCACCGCCAGTGAATCGCGCAAGGAGCGGTAGGCAAGCACCATCCTCACTGGCTGTCCGCTATCGCCCATGAGCGAGCGTTGGGTTCCAGAAGGCTCTGAGCCACTCGCTAATCAGACAGCCTCACCAGGAAAGATGTGGAGCTGGAACCTCACGTGCCAACAAATTGTCAAACAGCAACCTTGTCGCGATGCTTTTTCAGCCTGCGACAAGCTGCTGCATACTCACGCAGCAGCTTCTGTCCATCCTCCGCGAGCTTCCTTGCGGACACGTCAATGTCAGCGATGGTCATGGTGGCATCGCCCATGGCGTGCATTAGATTATTTCTAGAATCTTTCCAATCGTTGAGCTTGTCGTGCTCGAAGTTCTCCTTGAGAAGCTTGTCCTTCTTAGCGCGCCGAGTCAGCTCATTGAGCTTGGGCCCCATCATCTTTATAGGTTTTCCATTGGCGCCGCCGGCCTTCTCACCAACCCCGCCAGAGTTCCGCAGCAGCGAAACGAGTCGATCCTCTAACGCGGCATACGCGTACCAAGATGCCTCCAGGTACATTCCGGCGTCAGATGCCGATTTCATTCGAGTAATGAATGTCTTGTACAACGCTTCTTTCGGCATGCATCCCCCTGTTGCCGTCCTACGCCTGAATTAAGCCGATCCGCGAAGCGCGGTTCGGATTGAATGACTTGATATGCCTAGCTATCGACGCTAGCGAATCTCTTCGAATTGCCAGATTGCCGTGGGCGCTCCAGACAGCTGGTCAACACCATCATCACTTTTCTCGCCAAAGAGCTTCTTGGCGATTGCCAGCGATGGCTCATTGTCTGTCTCTATCAAGGATTCGATGTAGTAGCGCTGGCCGTAGTTTGGTCGAAGATCCTTCTTGAACTGCTCAAGGCATTGACGGATAAACGCCGAGGTTAGGCCGCGCCCCCTGAGGCTTTCTAACGTGCCGTAGAAAAGACAAAAACAAGGTAAGCCGTTGAGCGGCTCATTCTCGTCAAGTACCACAAGCTGTTGAACCTTTAGCCCTCTCAGGCGCGCATAGGTGTAACGCTCGGATTGAACCCCTTGATCGATCGCTACGAAAAGATCTTCGGTGCCTAAAACTGGACGCATCCGGAAACCTTCAGAGAAGGCTTGCTCCAGCAGCCTAAATCCGGTCATCGGATTCTGATTTTCGTGCATTCCTTGCCCTGTCGATTGCCAGAATATATAGGTAAGTATAGAGCATGAATCAAGCCGAGCCGCCAAATCGCGTCGGCTTGATTGAGTAATTTAGATGGCAGCTGCACCTAGCGAAGACATAGATAGCATCATCGGGATTGAAAATGCCATTCTCTACCCGCTCAAGACAAAGCGGATTCTGGATGCTCCATTGATTGCCTAAGCTCTCTGGCGGATTGAGTGTAGATCAAGTCATTGGCAATAGAGGTGGTAGACAATCTCTCATCAGTGGTGTGGTCTTCTGCACGACCTATCAGTAAAGCTGATCGTCTTTGAAGTCATCGCGATGGGTACCTAGGAGCTTGGCTAGCCAGCGCGTAAGCTGCGCAGGAGGAGCACCGCGAGGACAGGACTGTCCCGCGATCAATCGGAAACTACTCCAGTTCCCCCAGTTCCGATCTGGGTGGGCCGCAGCGGGCTGGAGCTCCAGAACGTGAATGAAGGGGCCGATGAGCGACACAACTGTAGGCATCTTGGTCGACAAGAAGTGCGCGTAGTCCTCATCGAAAAGAACCATGCCAAATCCAGGTGTTAGGCGAAGAAGCTCTTGCTGCGGTGCCTCTAGCAACCCGTCAAAGTCAGATGCGTAGAGAACGTAGCTATTGAATTCAGGTGGATCTCTGTCAGCCGAGTTCAGGTATCTGCGCATGAAAGCTTCGGTAGCGTGCGCGTCCGCGATATAGGCCCCGGGGATCTGACTGTCCTCAATCAGATACCGAAGTACGCGCCAGGACACGGACAAATAGAACCTCACGGCCAAAGCGTCGGGTGGAGTGCTCGGGATGTTGGGATACGGACCAAACCAAGTCCTAGAGAATGGCCCTTCAAGCTTGTTGCCGAAGCGGTCTTCGCAGACTTCGCATAGGAAGGGCAGTTTGAGCGTGTCCTGTGCGAAAACCCATCGACCCTTCAACGTGATTAGCCGATTCTTGCCGGCCGCCTTGGCGCGTCTTCCCACAAAGTCAGGGATGATATGACTCTTCTCGCTGGTCGGACGCTCCCCACAAAGCCGGCAGGGAATTGGTTGCGTCTCCTTCTGCATTGATCAGTGTCTTCTTTTGATGATGCCAGATAATATTCCTGTTGATCTATCCATTGCTACCGTGCTTTTGGCTCATGAGAAGTCAGTGATTGTATGAGGGCAGGTAGTACTCTGGTAATCCCCCCGCAGGTTAGCCGCAGCCAGAAGTGGAATTTTCTCGTAACCTAACCCGAGGAGATCCCATGAAGAAATCACGATTCACCGACAGCCAGATCATCGCCGTACTCAAGCAGGCCGAGGCCGGCACGCCTGTCCCTGACCTTTGCCGACAGCATGGCATCAGCTCAGCGACGTTCTACAAGTGGCGCAGCAAGTTCGGCGGCATGGATGCGTCCATGGTGTCCCAGCTAAAAGAAGTGCAGGACGAGAACCGGCGGCTGAAGAAGATGTACGCCGATGCCCGGCTCAGTGCCGAGCTGTTGAAGGAAGCGGTCTCAAAAAAATGGTGAGGCCATCTCAGCGTCGCGAGATGGCCAGACGGGCGGTCCAGGCAGGCATCACCAGCATCGTTCATGCGTGCGGGACGTTCGAGGTGAGTCAGACCTGCTACCGCTATCAGGCCAAGGCCTGCCAAGAAAATGCGATCATCGCCGACTGGTTGCTCAGGCTGACCAGCGCCTACCGCGATTGGGGCTTTGGGCTGTGCTTCCTGCACCTGCGCAACGTGAAGGGCTTCGCTTGGAACCACAATCGCGTGTATCGGATCTATCGCGATTTGGAGCTGAATCTGCGCATCAAGCCGCGCAAGCGCATCGTCCGGGAAGCGCCGGAGCCTTTGGCCGTGCCTGAGGCGGTCAACCAGACATGGTCGATGGATTTCATGCACGACCAGCTGGCTGATGGACGCAGCTTCCGGATGCTCAACGTACTGGATGACTTCAACCGTCAGGGACTGGCGATGGAGGTCGACATCTCCTTGCCTGCGGCGCGCGTCATCCGCAGCTTGGAACAGGTCATTCCATGGCGCGGAAAGCCCCACGCCATACGCTGCGACAACGGGCCCGAGTACATCAGCGGAGCGCTGCAAGCATGGGCCGAGCGGCAAGACATTGCACTGCTCTACATCCAGCCAGGCAACCTCAGCAGAACGCCTACATCGAGCGCTACAACCGGACCGTGCGTTACGCTTGGCTTGCCAGCAATCTGTTCAATGACATCGAACAGGTCCAAGACATCGCCACTCGTTGGCTATGGACTTACAACCACGAGCGCCCAAACATGGCGCTCGGCGGCATCACGCCAATGCAGAAGCTTGCACTGTCGGCGTAGTTCCATTTTTGGCGACCGCTAAAAGCGGGGGGATTACCGGCGCACCGGCCCTAACTGAGAACTGGCGTGGGTCACCTACCGCAGGCCTGGCTCCTGATGACATCCGGCTAGCCATGCAGACCGCGCTACCTATGGAAGTAGAAATTTCGGTGGATGTCGCTGTCTGCCTCGCAAAGAAAATCAATGCATCTCTCCAGGCGAGCCATAGTCTCGTGGAGCGCGATCTCTGAAGGGTGCCTGTAGAGCGCATCTTCGAGCTTGTCCCAGCGAACCTCTCTCGTCTTGGGATGGACAAGACGATTTCTATCGTCAAACAATTGCCTGAAATCCCTGTGGACGTTTGAGTCCGGAGAGACCGTCCACTGACGGCAGCATACGCCGAGGATGGCGAGCTTCTCAGTGATGCCGACCCGTTCCAGGTTTTGCTGGTAGAACCGTTCACCTAGCCGGCGGACTCCGTAGGCGTTGATAAATCCCTCCAGAGCCATGCATACAAAAAGATGGCAGCTAATGGCATGGCGATAGGCGGCCTCGTGAAGCTCAAGGAGATCATCCGGGACATCGTTCGCGAACTCGTCATCGAACCCGGTAGCCAGCCGCGATGACGTCAACTGCGCTTCCCCCGCCGTTAGCTGCTCAATAACGAGGTCGTAGGCGTCGGCTTCTTGATAGGCATAGCGGTAGTAAGGAGAGTGACTATCCCTCCAAGCGCCATCCCGTAGGAGTGGCATCACGGCGTACTCCAAGTCAAAGGCTCTCTGAGAGGAAATGTTCAAGGCGGAACTCCAATGTGGTCAATTTCTGTCTGGCAGCCCTTAGCCTCGATCACGTCATCTACCGATGCCTAGGAATCTTGCGCAATGTCTATAGCAATCGGTGCGCTAAGCGTCGACGTTTGCCGCCACATCTACGCTGAAAAGGGGGCTCGGCCCGACGCTGCGGCCGGTTGAGTCGACCAACCATGCGCTCCAACGGAGGTATCGCCATCGACGTGACGTAGGCGCGTCGTCACCCCGCTCCAGTCCGTCCAAGCCAAACAGGATCTGCTCTTGTTCGGCCGCAAAGATGGTGTGCGGGGAGCCGACCAAGATTGAGCCTAGGAACTGCCCGTCAGTTGCCAAGGAAGCATAGTCATCGACTGTTACCTGCACCGCATACGGGGAGGCGACCGAGAATGCCTGTCCGCTGGCATTGCCGACATACGTCCCAATAAGCGCGCCGCCAGACCGCGTGAGGCGAAGCGCGCCGGGAGATCGGCTACCGTTGCGTTGGGCCGCCAAGAACCACTGCCCCTGACCGTCGAAATAGAACGTCCCAGGCTGTGCTTGGTCAGCATCCACTGCAGTAAACGCATCGATCGGGTACGTCATCACGATCCCCTCGGCTTCCCCGGCCAGTCCAGGGCCATGCACAGCGTACCATCGGCAGCGAGAGGTGGCAGGCACGGGCTCCTCAGGGTCCTCCATGACTGCCGGGGACCGGTTTACCTCTGCACCATGCTCCCCACGGCGACGTCACCGGCGGCCCGATCCGCAGGTGCTGCAGCCGCTCACTTGATCTTGAGATCAGGCGTTAAGGGAACAACGTCGACAAGCTCAAGGTCTTTGACCATGTGCAGCGTGCCGGACTTGTACTTCAGGAAATGGGGACCCTTGATGTGATCCCTATATGCCTGCTCGTCGCGATACATCTCCAGGATCGTCACCTTGGTGGGACGTCTGACGCTCTTTGGAACACGCCGGGGCTGAAGCCCACAAGCACAAGAAGGGGGGGCTGATCAGAACCCTTCCGGCTCAACATTCTTGAGAATGCCAATGTCTGTCGGCGACTCGGACGTCACTAATCCCGTCAGCCGGTTGATGGGATCTGAGCACCCTGCTGGCGGGCGCTCCTGTCTGGCGTTGTGTACGAAGATGCACTCCAACTTCCCCTCGGTGGAAGTTCCCACAGCCAACACCCGATGGAGCGGCCCAAGAAGCGCGGATAAATCGCTAAAAGACTTGAGTACCGGCAACTAGGCACGGCACAATTGGACAAGACCTCGACTTCCTGCGATGACATCGTCGCTGGGATGAGAAAACCAGAGAGCAAAGCGACAGCCTCTCAAGGCTGTCTGCTGGGAGGGCGTCGTAAGTTCGGTTCGCTCCATTGACCTAAGACTAATTGACGACCTCGTCGACTTCGTCCGAGGCCCGGGCTTCGTATTGGATTTCTCCGACAGAACCTTCTCGGAATTTTTCTCGTCTGAGCTCAAGGTTAACATCGACGACCCCAAGTACGCGGTCAATGGGAGATCTAAGGGAAAGCGCCTACGCCAATTCCTTCAGACGTGCGGTGACGGGGATGCCATTCTTGCTCTTGAACATCTGTGGCAGCATCGCACCGAGTACTTGATCCGCTCCGGTAGCGCCGACCCTGTCCCTAGCTCCCAGTCGCGATATCAGAGTCTTATTGCTCGCCTAAACGGCGGTGCAAAACCATCGCGATCGTCAGCAGGCACCCAGTCCTGCCTGGTTGATCACGCGACCATTGCCAAGATCAAAGCGGACTTGATGCAGGTAACGGCCTTGGAACCGCATGCGCGCGGCTATGCATTTGAGGGGTTCCTTAAAAGCCTGTTCGACGCCTTCAGATTGGCCGCCCACGAGCCTTTTCGACTACGAGGCGAGCAGATAGATGGCAGCTTCCAGCTTGCAAACGAGATTTACCTTCTTGAGGCAAAATGGCACGGATCGCCGATTGGAGTTGCGGAGCTGCACACCTTCCACGGCAAAATTGAGCAGAAGGCGGCCTGGACCCGCGGTCTATTTGTCAGCAACAGTGGATTCACTGAAGACGGCCTCGCCGCATTCGGACGTGGCAAGCGAGTCATCTGCATGGACGGGCTCGACCTGTACGAGATGCTCGACCGTGAAATCCCGTTTACTGAGGTCCTCGAGCGCAAAATCCGTCGCGCCGCAGAAACCGGCGCACCCTTTGTGCGCGTACGCGATCTTTTTTAAATAAAGGAAGGAGCGAGGGTGGCCCAGTTCAATGATTGGTGCAGTACGGTTGATACGATGGTGGGAAACCACCATCGGCGTGTGATGACCGCCCAGGCCGCAAACCTAGCCGCTGGCATCGAAGCGACGGCAGCTGTTGTTCCTTCACATTATGCCTCGGAGGAGCACGTGGCCAGGGCACTTGCTCGGCTTGGTAAGCCGAAAGCCGCAGCCCTGATAGAGGAAAAGCTCCCGATCAGCAAGCAGATCCGTTCGGGTGATCTCGGCGAAATTTACGCAACGGAATGGATTGAAGCTTACAGCGGCGGTTACACCGCGCCGATCAAGCGTCTACGCTGGAAAGACCATCGAGAGATGGCCATGCGTGGTGAAGACGTGATTGGCATCCGACAAGACCCCAACTCGCTGCGTCTTCAGTTCTTGAAAACGGAGGCGAAGAGTCGCGCCGGCTTGACCACGCAGGTTGTGACCGAAGCCCGCGCGGGGTTGGACAAGGACGGGGGGTTGCCCTCGGCACATGCCCTGCACTTTATCTCTGCGCGTCTACTGGAGCTGGGCAACCTGACGCTGGCCGATGCGATCGATGACGCGCAACTCAAGCATGGCGTCCAGCCGCAGAGTGTTCAGCATCTACTTTTTACATTCTCTGGAAATGCACCAGATGCGTTTCTAGCTGCTTCACTGCAAGCATATCCCGGTCCTATCAATCAGTGGGCCGTCGGACTTCGGGTGGACGGCCATGGAGCCTTCATCGGCGCTGTCTACGATCGAGTGATCGCCAATGCCAGCAAGCCCTGAGTCCATTGCTGCAGATATAGCTCAAGCGACGGCTCCTGGCTTTCGGGGGCGACTGATCGCTCGTGGGCAAGCCCGCGCCATCATCTGGCGTGACGGTGCCCTTCCACCGGATGCGCCGGACTTTGCACCTCAACTCAGCTATGACCTGCACAGCTACGCCTACGCTCTTCTTGGTCTTGGCTTGCGCCTCCGAGAGGTCGGAGGCGAGCCGGCGGTAGCTCGCACAGCATTCGAACAGGCGGCGACGGCTCTTGAAGCGGTGATGGCAAAAGGCAACAGACAAGAGGCCGATCGCGACTTCCACTTTGTCATGGCCGCGGCCGCCTATCATCTCGCCCATCTGTCAGCACGTGCCTACTCGCTTCTCGCAATCGTCGAGCGAGAGGAGAATTTCTCACCAATCGAGCGGACGCTGGCTCAGCTTATGAGGCGCAGCTTCGATGGTCTGCGCAAAAGCGTTCTCGACTACCGGGCATCCGGTCAAGGCAGTGATGCGGCTATCGCCGCAGCCATGGGTTCTCACCTCGAGCAACTAGAGCGCGCGAACGTATTTCAGGACATCGGCGGTGACGACTATCTGTTCGAAGGTCTGAACACCGCGATCACCGACACGTTCATGTCCGCCATGTCACTCTACTTGCTCGCGCTCGATCGCGGCGAGCGAGAGCTAGTTGATCGAGCGCTCGAGCAACTAAGCGTCAACCTGTCAGTTTGCAGCCAAATGAACATGCTGCCTCAGTGGTGGGCACATCGTGTCGCGATTCATCTTTTTTTGGACCTTTGGTCGAGCACGTTCCATGAAAGGGTACCGATGCAGCCATTGGGAGGACCAGCGACGGACTGGCCACAGCTGCGAGAACTATTCATTGCGACGTTGCAGAGTCGACATAGAGCAGAAATAGACCTCTGGCCATCGCAGATTGAGAGCGCGGCCCGCGCCGTCGATCAGTCGGACGATTTAGTCGTGTCGCTGCCGACAAGCGCAGGCAAGACTCGAATTGCAGAGCTGTGTATCCTGCGTTGCCTCGCCGGTGGCAAGAGGGTGGCTTTCATAACGCCACTGCGCGCGCTCTCGGCGCAGACCGAAGCAACACTCCAGCGGACATTCGGCCCGCTTGGTAGGACCATTTCTGCTCTCTATGGCAGCATCGGAGTAAGCGGCTTTGATGAAGACACGATTCGCAAGCGCGATATCGTGGTGGCGACGCCGGAGAAGCTTGACTTTGCGCTTCGCAATGATCCTTCGCTGCTCGACGACGTGGGCCTTCTGGTCTTCGACGAAGGTCACATGATCGGCCTCAATGAACGTGAAGTGCGCTATGAGGTGCAGATTCAGCGGCTCCTACGCCGCGTCGACGCGGCGGACCGGCGAATCGTATGCTTATCGGCCATCCTTCCCGATGGAGACCAACTCGATGACTTCGCCGCGTGGCTGCGTCGCGATCATCCAGGCGGCCTGATCAAGAACGATTGGCGTCCAACTCGTCTGCGCTTCGGTGAGGTGGTGTGGACATCGCCTACTGCTAGGCTCAACCTCCAAGTCGGAGAAGAGCGGCCTTGGGTTCAACGGTTCTTAACCGGTGCCGCACCTCCCAACTGGATTCCACCTAAGCGCCGTCGCTCCCAACTATTTCCTAAAGACCAGCGCGAACTCTGCCTCGCCACTGCTTGGCGGCTCGTCGATGACGGTCAGACCGTGCTCGTCTTCTGCCCAGAGCGGCGCAGTGTCGAACCCTATGCTGAAGTTATCGTTGACTTGCATGAGCGCGGCGCATTGCGCTCGCTGCTTGATGCCGATCCAAGTGTCCTGAACACCGCGATCGCACTGGGCGAAGAATGGCTGGGGATACAGAATCCCATTCTCAAATGCCTACGCCTGGGTGTGGCACTCCATCACGGTGCGCTGCCTACGGCTTACCGCAAGGAAGTCGAACGTCTACTGCGTGAGAACATCCTAAAAGTAACCATCTCCTCGCCGACCTTGGCGCAAGGCCTCAACCTGTCTGCTACTGCCGTCATCATGCACTCCCTGCACCGCGCCGGAGAGCTGATCGATATCAGCGAGTTCAAAAACGTTATCGGTCGTGCCGGACGCGCTTATGTCGACGTAGAAGGCATAGTCCTCTTTCCAATGTTTGAAGACGCTCAAAGAAAGAGGGTTGGCTGGGAATCGCTTATCACGGATCTTGGCGCGCGCAACATGGAAAGTGGCCTTGTGCTGCTTGTCGTGGAGTTACTGCGGCGGATGGCTGTCCGTGCCGGCTCAGATATCAATCAGTTGGTCGAATATGTGGTCAATAACGCTGCAGCCTGGACGTTCCCCGAATTAGCCAATGAAAGGCCGGAGAGCCGTGCTCGCGCGATGGAGGATTGGCAGCGGCACATTGCGACGCTCGATACGGCAATTCTCAGCCTGATCGGGGAGAGCAACATTCCCGATGAAGACATTGAGACTGCTCTGGACGAAATCCTCCAGTCTTCACTGTGGCAACGACGCCTGTTGCGTCTGGATCCTCAACTTCAGCGGTTGTTGAAGGCTGGTCTTCTGTCTCGCAGCCGGCTTATCTGGAGTGAGTCAACCGCTGCCCAGCGTCGCGGCTACTTTTTGGCAGGCGTTGGTCTAACCACTGGTCATGCCCTCGACGCCATTGCCCCCGAAGTCAATCTGCTTCTCGTGCAGGCTAATGGTGCAATCCTTGAGGGTGATGCCGAAGCCGCGATCAGCTCTATTACCAGTATCGCGGAGCGGGTGTTTGCATTTTACCCGTTCACACCTGACCAATTGCCGTCGAACTGGAAAGACATCCTTCGCACTTGGCTGCTTGGCTGGCCTCTCACCATCCTTGGTGAAGATCTCCCATCGGAAGTACTCCAGTTTGTTGAAGGAGGCCTCATATATCGGCTTCCCTGGGCAATGGAGGCAATCAGGGTCCGCGCTAGCGCAAATGGCGACACGGTAGGGGCAGATGGCGTGCGTCTAGAAGACCTTGAACTTGGCCTCGCCGTGCCGGCGGTCGTAACCGGGACACTCAGTCGTCCCGCGTCGATCCTGATTCAAGCAGGCTTCAATTCGCGGCTGGCTGCAATCAAAGCAGTCACCAACAGCGGCGCAAACTTCAGCACGGGAAGTGAGTTTCGGCAATGGCTGGATGGACCTGAAGCTGCTGCTTGGACCGCTCAGGCCGACTGGCCAACTAGAGAAACAAAGGAAATATGGCAGAGATTTGTCCAGAGCTTCTCCCCGAGCGAGGCACGGACTTGGGCCAAGCGACGCTACTGGGCGAGTCCCACATGGTTGGCTGAACCGCCACCGCCCGGCACCATTGTCCAACTACATAATTGGGAAGATCGGTCATGGGTGCTTTCAGCGGACGGCACCCCGCTGGGTGTGCTTAAGGTCTTGCTCAAATCCCATCGCAGCGGGGTACTTCGTGCAAAGGTCGCGGAGAACCTCAGCAGGATCGACATCGAGTACCTTGGTCCTGACGATCTGGCTCCTGCGTAGCAGTGGGAGCGACAGGAGGCTGCTCGTCCATGCGAACAAGGGCGGCGCTGCCCTTTCCCGTCACCACTGGCAGCCAACGGGAAGCAGACGGAGGCGAGCCTCACAGGGTGCGGACAGAGTGCCCTCCTGGGTGTCGCGCGATTGGACTCGGTGCCCAACTTGCCGTGCAAAAGCGGCGGTTGGACGGCACACCAATAACTAACTCTGGCTACCCTTCAATAGAGCTTGCAAGACGTGCTCCCAAATGAGCACTTTTCGCCGAACACATATAGTGCTGGTGCTCCTATTGCTTCGCCCGACCCTCGCACGCCTATCTCAATCTCTCGCCCGGGCTGGACTTCGAGACCAAGCTGTTCGCCAAGACCAATGCGCCGCAGCTGCTGCGCAAGGAGTTCTCGCGCCCCGGCTACGTGCCGCAGCCG
>Ga0157371_10004832_pt1 | contig 11589 bp, 9 predicted proteins | sample C45metaG_FD_113462 | JGI IMG/M metagenome (GOLD analysis project Ga0157371, IMG submission 113462) | Corn rhizosphere microbial communities from Kellogg Biological Station, Michigan, USA - C4-5 metaG | ecosystem: Host-associated > Plants > Roots > Rhizosphere > Soil | place: USA: Michigan... | reverse complement strand
GCAGAATCATAATAAGAATAGCTTCTCATGTAAGCTTCTTCTATAGGCATGTTTGTAAAACCAATAAATCGTTTTGCCCATCTGGCCATTTTAAAACCCTTGCCAAATAATTTTACCGGAAGTATATCGATAAATTTTATTACAGGGAATTTAATAAAGTTTGGAAGTTGCTTAAATCTTATTGCTAACAAAGTTGCCTTTTGTCGCCGGTATCCGAAAAATATTTCATCTGCACCCATTCCGGATAACAATACTTTTACACCCTTTTTCCTGGCTGCTTTGCAAATAAGGTATGTATTGATAGCGGCTGGATCACCAATTGGCTCGTCTAATGTTTTAACCATTTCAGGTAAAACTTTCAAAATATCAGGACTTATTTTTATTACATTTCCATCAAGATTGAAAGTATCGGTGATTATTTTAGCGTAGATTTCATCATTCGGCATGCTTTCTACTCTCTGATCATGATTTGAAATACCAATAGTAAATGTTGAAAGTTTTTCATTAGTATCTTTTGCTAACACAGAGATTAAGGAGGAATCTAAACCACCACTTAAAAAACTACTAACAGGCACGTCCGCAATCATATGTCGTTTTACTGACTCTTCCAGCGTATTTGCAATTTCATTTACGGTGGCAGATTCATTTACTGACTGCTCCAGCTTATCATTTAATTCCCAATATTTGCAGATCTTTAAGCCAGTTGCCTTTTTGTAATACATGTAATGTGCCGCTGGCAATTTGAAGCAGCCATTAAAAATCGATTCATTACCAGAAATCCAGCGATAATTAATACTACTTACTAATGCTTTATGGTTAATGCTTTTATCAAATCCCCGTATTCCGGTTAGCGTTTTCAATTCTGAACTAAAAGCGAATGCATCATTGATCTGAGTATAAAAAAGAGGCTTAATTCCAAAATGATCTCGAGCTAGAAAAAGATCGGAAGTTTCTTTATCATAAATCGCAAATACAAACATTCCAATCAAATAATCCAAAGATTCTTTTCCATAATGTTTGTACATTTCAAGTATCACCTCAGTATCTGAAGTCGTTATAAATTCTACGCCTTTTTCAGTTTCTAATTTTTCTTGAAGTTCCTTGTAATTGTAAATTTCGCCATTAAAGATGATTACCAGGTTACCCTTATGAAAGGGCTGATTTGCAGCGTCACTTAAATCGATTATAGAAAGCCGCTGATGTGCGAGAGCTATATATTCGTCATGCCATACTGCCTGATGGTCCGGTCCTCTATGCTTTTGGCACTTACAGGACATTTCTGCAAGTTCGATATTATTCTTAAAACCTATAAACCCTGCAAGACCACACATAACATACCAGTTTAAAAATAAAGTTTTGGCTTTTTGATATTAAAAATTTTAAATCTCTCCCTTCTGCTTATATAACCTCTCTTAGCTTTTTATGTACCTTATGTCCCTTCTTGTTAAAAAAAGAAAGAAATATCAAATTTAATTCATTTACTATCATTTCCCGGGAAAAATGTGTAATTAATTTAAAATTATTATTCACCATACTTTCCCGCAATTTTTGAGAATTAGCAAGCATTTCGATTTTTTGAAAAATGTCTTCAGGCTTTTCCGGTTCTACCCATAAGCAGTTTTCAAACGATTTAAGATGATCAGCAGCGGCTCTGATTTTTGTGGTTATTACGGGTTTTCCACAAGCAACGGCGTTAAAAACCGCCATCGGAAAACCTTCCTCGTGGTAAGTAGGAAGAATCAAAATATCACAATTAGAATAATAAGAGTTTGTTTCTGATTCCGGTAAATGTCCAAAAAATTTAATGTCATCTTGTAAATCCAGAGATTTCGTTAATGTTCTCGCATTTTCAAACAGCGCTCCGTTTCCCAAACATAATAATTCGAATTTGACGCCCTTGTTTTTTAATAATTTACAAGCATGAATTAAATCAATTATTCCTTTTTCTTTAATGAAACGACCTACAAATAATAGAACGAGTTTATCCTTTTCGATTTTATTTTTTTCTTTAAACTCCGGATCAGGAGTATATTTTAAAGGATTGACTACATTACAGGTTACATTCACTTTTTCCTTGTCAATTCCTGCTTCTAAAAAATTATTTAATTCTTCTTTTGACAGCACGAGAAATAAATCGGCTTTTCGAAATAAATAATTTCTAAAAAAATTCTCCGAAAAGACAACTGCTTTGATCGTTCCGTGCGTTTTCAAAACTACTTTCACTTTTTTATTCAAAAATTTTAAGAAGAATAAGGTGATTGAATCCCGCACTATCGTTTTTCTGTCAAACGCTGTATTTAAAAATACTAAATCTGTTTTATGTCTTATTGATTTTATTTTTAATTTAATCGCATTCTTTAATACGAGAAGGAACATCGAAATTAAATTCTGTGCTGAGCCGGAATTTCCGTATTCAGAAGTAAATACCTCATTTCCTATTTCCTGAAAGCCTAAAACCTCAGCCATTGCGATTTCATTATGATCTTTAACTGGAATACCGAATAAAATCTTCATTTACTGCGGGCATTAAATGAAGTAAAAAAAGTGGCAATCTTTCTTCTCAATCTTTCAATTCTCCTGTTGTAGTGTTTTATTTTTAGTTTTTTGTAGGATTTTTTAAATTCAGGGTCGCCGGTATCGTGTTTTACGTTGCCATTCATCTGGCAAGAAATTTCAGCAGAAACACAAACTAATTGGGTATGATCCAAAATACTTTTTATCAAACCATCTTTAAAACACTCTTCTGCAGCATATTGTAAAACAGGAGGTCCGGATACACTTAAAACATCATGGTAAACATTTATAGGATCGGATTTACGGATCACTAATTTGTTATCAATGTAATCAAATCCATAATAGGAGATTTTTTTACTATTTAGAACCGATTGATGTAACGTTTTTTCAGCTGCCTTAATAAAAATAGGGTTTTCGGGAATACTAATAATAAGCCATTGGCAAATATCTTTGTTGATGCCTAATTGAGTTACAAAAGTTGCTTCAGGGTTAACCCATTTCCTTAACGGACTATTGCATTTGCAATCTATATCCGCGTATATACCGCCATATTTATAGATAATTAAGTATCGCCAAAGATCTGCTTTTGACGAACCAGATTTAAGTTTGTTGTATGCGTTTAAATAATCAGGAAAATCGGTTTTTAAAAAATCAGTTCTGTCGTTTTCGTCATGAAATCTATATTCATATTCGGGATTAAGATTGATCCAGGTATCCGTATAGCTTTTCATAAAAGCAGATACCCGGTTTGTCTGCATAGTTTGCCAAATTATTTTTGGAATTATTTGAGTATAACCAATTGTGTCGCGCGGTTTCAAGAGCTTAGGTATGTACTCGAATTCGTTCATTTCAGAAAGAGTTTTTTTTAGTATCAGTATTAAAGAATAGCAAACAGACGTTTAATGTTAAGGATACAAAGCTGTTTCGTTATTTTTGAACCATTCTACAAATTTTTGTATACCTGTTTCAAAGTCATATTTTGGATTGTATCCAAGTTCAGATTTTGCCTTAGAGATATTTGCGAATGTTCTATTAACGTCCCCTTCCTGAAGTGATAATTTGTTTATAATAGCAGGCGTACCAACGGTTTGAGCTATCGTATCGACAAGGGTTTTTAAGGTAATAACTTTTGATTCCCCAAGATTATATATATGGTAACCTGAAAGTCGATTTAAGGCCAGGTCTATTCCTTCGATTATATCTTCTATATAAGTATAATCGCGCGAGGTACTGCCATCCCCAAAAAATGGAATGGGTTTTCCTTCTCCTATAAGTTTTGTGAATTTATGTATTGCGAGATCCGGCCTTTGCCGAGGACCATAAACCGTAAAAAATCTCAGGCAGGTAATATCAAAATTATATAAATGATGATAAACGTGGCATAAAAGTTCTCCGCTTTTTTTTGTTGATGCATAAGGTGAAATAGGATTATCAACGCTATCGGTTTCAGAAAAGGGAACTTTTTCATTATTTCCATAAACTGAGGAAGAAGATGCAAATATCATCCTCGTTATACCAAACGTTTTCATTGCTTCAAGAACGTTGATCGTTCCGTTTATATTAACGTCATAATACTCTGCAACAGATTCGATAGACGGTCTTACTCCTGCTTTCGCAGCCAAATGTATTACTGTATCAATGTTAACGGAAGAAAATATATTGTTTAAAGCTGTTTTATCCCGGATGTCCGAATTATAAAACCGGAAGTTTTTATTTTCCTTCAAATTCTCCAAATTGAGATTTTTGAACCGTATAGGATAAAAATCATCAAAATTATCTATACCGGCTACAAAATGACCGTGATTAATCAAATTTTCACAAAGATGCGATCCAATAAATCCAGCAGCTCCTGTAACTAATACATTCATTTGCTTTTGCGTTTTTGAAGAAGACTGTCATAAATTTTAATGTAATTATTGGTCATAATTTTTAAATCAAATCTTTTCGCTGCCAGCTCTTTAGCTTTCCTCCCCACCTCAGTGCGTAAGCTTTTGTCGAGCATTAATTTCTCAACAAGTTCTACCAACTGCTGATCATTTCCTGATTCAATTAAAAAACCATTTATTTTATCAGTTATTAGTTCGCTTGTTCCGCCGCCTTTTGTAGCAATAACGGCTTTCTCTAAAGCCATGTATTCTATTATTGAATTAGAAATTCCTTCTCCATGAATTTTTGTATTAGTGAGTAAAACGCCGACATCAAAAATGTTTATAATCGATTCTACATCATGCCTTTTCCCTAAAAAGAAAAAACTATCTGATAAAGACTTTGGAACAAGTTTTTTTATTCCCTCCAGGTCCTTACCCTCTCCAACCAATACAAATTTTACATTCGGCTTCTTTGAAATAATTGAAATTGCAGCTTTTATTAAGGTTTTATAATCTTTGCGATCTTCAAAGGCAGCCACCATCCCTACTGTGAAAACATCTTCTGAAAATTGTTGTCCAATTATTTCCTTTTTAAAATTTACTACATCCTTTAAATTATGGAAACGATTCAAATCCATTCCGTTATAAACACAATAAGATTTTTTTTTTGATGCTTTATACGCAGCTAGCCCTGCATAAGAATTTCCAATGATTATTTTAGAAAAGGGAAAGGAAATTTGTGCACGTAACCAATGTTTATTAAAAATATTTTTTTGGACAGGGGTGTCAACCACTAAACCATTTATAAGTTTAATTTTTAGTAAAACCGCCGTTGGTATAGCATAAATAGCTGTCATGCTATCCCAGCAATGAATGAAATCCGGTTGATACTGTTTGCATATCTGGTAGAATTTTTTTAAAATAGAAAAATCTCTTTTTTGTTTTCTAATCAGGTAATGAATATGCATTTTGAAATTGAAAATCTCTTTATAGTGTATTTTATCATCCATAACCACTAATGAAAAATCAACATCCGGCATTTTATCAAGTTCCTTCATTAGCTCTGTTAACCTTCGTTCTTTTCCGCCTGCAATAAGAGAATCAATAAAAAATAGAACTTTCATTTCAAGGTTGGCTTTAAAAATTCTTTAGTTTTTCTTGATCATTCCAAAACGTTTTCATTGAAAAGATTCTCCATTCTTTCCAGAAATTTTGATGAAGTGTAAATTTCATTAAATCGCTTCACGCTATTTTCCGAATGTGCCACAATTAAAGCTCGGTTTTCCACGTACAATTGGATTATTTCTATAATTTTAGTTGAATCATAATTATCCAAGAGGATTCCGTTGTAATTATCAATTACTGTTTCTGGTATAGCACCAACTTTAGTAGAAATAATAGGCATGCCACATCCCATTGCTTCAAGAATTGATAAAGGCTGGCCATCTAGCTTTGATAAATGAATATAAATATTCATTTGTTCAAACAATTCCCATTTTTTTTCATTATGTTGAATACCATAAAAGAAGAAATGGTCGGAAAGATTACATTTTTCTATCTTGCTTAGAAGTTTTTTTTGCAAATCTTTTGAATACCACTCTCCAATAAGATGCAACTCTATATCCTTTCTTATGCTTAATAATTTTATAAAGGAATTGATTAAAAAGCTAATTCCTTTGAATTCAGATAGAACCCCAACGTAAAGAAATCGAATAGTACCAGAACAATTCTCAATTTCCCTTTTTTTAATTAAATAGGATGGAATGTTTACACCGTTTGGGACGATGACCGTATTATTGATATTGTATTTTGTCAAGTTACGTGCTATTCCCTCACCTAAAACTCTTATCTTTTTTATTTTGTTTAAAAGTGAAGCGCCTGTTTTTTGCTTAAAGTTGCTTTTACTATCCAAAAAATAAAAGCCGTTTCCCTCAAGAGATCCAATTGAATAAATACCGAAATAATCACAAAGTAAAATTATGGGAACGGTTTTTACGAAGGCTCCAAAAGATTTAGGAATTAAAAAATAAATTAATGACGGCTTATACCTGGCAATGTGATAAGTAACTTTAACACTGCTGTAAAAAGCATATAAGATATTAGGTAAATTTACTCTTCCCTGCTGTTTCTTTTTCTGTTTACTTTTTCCAATATCTATCACTTGATAGTCACTTTTGTTACCAAAGTGCTCTAACAGTAATTGATTCAACATTTCTCCACCTCCATAAGGTGGCGGAAGATTAATTATAAGCAATTTTTTATTACTTAATTTCACAATAAATTTTCGATTTTTTTTCTATATTATCCATTAGTAATCATTTTTTTTTAAGACGCTTAAAAGCGATGCATTTTGTCAGGTAATAAAATTTTTGATTATATCTTTTTATAGAAGTTTAAAGGGACGTTTCTTGCATAATAGTGAACAGCGTATTAAAAACTAATCGATCTGCCCTTAAATAATTATTGTAATATAAATAGTTATTGTACATCATTTTATAAATAATATCTTTATTTTCCTTAAGAAAGTTTATTCTATTTAAAAGAGACTCTGCAGTAGTGAACGAAAAAAAATTCTCACCTTCTTTAAAATTTCCTGGCAATTCATATTGTAGAGGTTCTGATAATATGGCTCTCGATGCAGCAACATACTCTGCAAACTTCCAACCTATCGATCCATGCAAGCCAGTGGTAGCTATACACAGATTGCTTAGCTTTACTGTTTCTAGATAATCCCTTTTATTGGTCATTTTATAAGGAAATATCAGATCGGGAGCATATTTATATGTAAAAGAATTTGCAGAAAGTCCACCAATAAAATTATTCGGAAACGTTTCTTTACACATTCTGATACACGAAACTCGGTTTTTATTAATCGTTCTTCTTTCCTCCACTAGATGCGGTAATTTACTTTCCTCCGGATCCCATAATCTGGTAAAAAATACAATTCTTAATTGGTAAAATGGATTAGGATAGAATTCATAATCTTTTAATTTAAAATATTCCGGTTGAATTTTTAATATAGAAGATAAGTAACTGTTTTTTGAAATGTATTTTTTGAATATTTGTTTGGTATTATCAGGGTTAATAAAGTCGGAACTGATTTGATAATTTAATCCAAGAGGATAAATTTTACAATTGGGCAAATATTTTTGAAGACACGATTTAAAACTTCTTTTAAAATAAAAATCAGCATTTATTTCTTTTGCAAAATATGTGAGGTTGTCCTCGATGTCTGCCGCAATCCAATTAAAGCCGTCCAAAACATCATAGATGATTTTATAATCATTGTTAATAATAACAGATAATAATGAGCTCGGATGGTTGGTATAATTTTTATGTTTTTTATTTATTTTTAATTCTATAACTTTTTCTTTTGCTAGCATTTCAAAACCTGCGTATATTTGGCTTAAATGCCTTGAAGGCATAAAATCTATCTCACACTTTAGTAGCTGTTTCATTTTTAATTTTATAGGGAAATAGAATTATAAGGAGCGATTCTTTTTTATCTAGAGGGACTGAAGGTTCTCGTGAAATTGCATACATACTTATAATCTTATTCACTAGTTATTGCAATTTTATTGTAGTAACTGATAAACCTATTAGTCATATTATCGATGGAAAAAAGCTTTTTGATCCTTTGTTCACCCCCTTTCCCCATTTGATCTCGCAATTCGCAATCATTTAATAGTAATTGGATTTTTGACGCTAGCTCTTTTGCATCACCAACCTTAATTAGATAACCTGTAATCTTATCTTCTACAAGTTCGATTGTCCCTCCGCCTTCAGTAGCAATTACAGGTTTCCCAAAAGCCATATATTCCATTATAGAATTCGATATACCTTCAGTGAAAGTAGCTAAAACTCCAATATCTATTAGATTTAAATATGATTCTACATTTGACTTTTTACCTAATAGCCGGAAGAATCTCTTGTCTATAAAGTTTTCGGCAAGTTTCAGGCATTCTGGAGAGTCCGTATCATGTCCAATTGCTAAAAAGGTAACATCGTCTCTTTTTTCTAAGACGATACCTGCTGCTTTAAAAAATGTTTTATAATCTTTCGCTTTTGAGAAACTGGCAACCATGCTAATTATGAACTTAGTAGAAATATCGAGTTCTTCTCTAATTGTTTGTTTACGGGTAAGCTGTTCATTTCTTTTAAAGTCATATCCATTGTAAACAACAGCGGTCTTTTTTAACGCAGATGGATAAGCTTTTAGCCCGGCTTTTGAGTTTGCAATAATTAAATCGCAAAAAGGAAAAGTAAGCTTAGCTCTTAGCCAGTTTTTATTAAACATATTGCTGTTCAACGGTGCATTTGCCACCATCCCATTAATTAGTTTTATTCTTAGAAGAATAGAAGCAGGAATTGAATAGAGAACCGTCATACTATTCCATGCATGTATTATGTCTGGTTGAAATTCACGACATATTTTGTAAAAGCCGTTAAATATCGATAAATCCTTTTTTGTTTTTCTAATCAGGTAATGGATTTTAATATTCAAATTCAAAACTTCCTTATAATGTATCTCCTTATTCATCACTACTAGTCTAAATTCCATGCCAGATTTCGAAGCAAGTGCTTTCATCAGCTCTGTCAATCTTCGTTCTTTTCCGCCCGAATGCAGACTATCTATAAAAAACAGAATTTTCATTATTCGTTATTTTGCCTTAACCACTCCTCAAAAAAAACTAATGACCATACTTTTGCACTTAAATCTCTTTTGCTGTTTTGACTATTTATAAACGTAGTTCATATAAATTTTTTATTCAAATATTTGGAAGAATAGGAATTATTAGAAAGAAGTGAATCATGAACATACTCTTTTAGATCCTTTTTAAACCATTGGGTAAGGGGTATACTAAAACCTTGCTTAGGGTGACTAAGTATACTTGGAGGAAGAAAGGGCTTCATTGCCTCCTTAAAAATGTATTTCTGACTCTTTCCCTTAAATTTAAGATTGGAAGGAATCTTAAAAGTCAACTCTGCGAATTTATGATCCAATATCGGTACTCGTACTTCTAACGAATTCATCATGCTGGAACGGTCAACTTTTGTCAGAACATCATCCACTAAATAGCTTTTCATATCCAGTGCTTGAAGTTTCGAAATAAATTCTACACCATTTTCTTTTCTTAACAGCCCCTCTTTGAACAATTCGGATCCGTTTTTATAATCAATAGCAGGATTATGTAACAAAAGTTTTTTTCGTTCATCCTTTGTCCAGAAAGATAAATATGCTGCAGCATAATCCTTTTTTTGGGAAAGCAAATACGATAATCCTTTTCCTGGAACGCTCTGTGGTATCAACTTATAGGCGCTCCCCCATAGAAGACGATTCGTCTTCGAGTTTTTAAAATGGAACGGCGATGAATGCAGCTGCTTAATTTTAATATATTTATCATAGCCTGCAAACAATTCGTCTCCGCCATCTCCGGAAAGTACCACTGTCACAAATTTACGTGCTAGCTTTGAAACATGATAGGTAGGAATTGCAGAAGCGTCTGCAAACGGTTCATCATATTTTTGAACCAGTTTGGGCAACAAACTTATTGATTCTGCTTCAACAATTTCTTCATGATGCTCACAACCATATTTTGCAGCAACTTCGCGGGCAAATTTTAATTCATTAAATTTTTGTTCTTTAAATCCAATTGAAAAAGTTTTTACGGGTCTCGAAGAATTTTTAGCCATGATTGCAACCACTGAGCTTGAATCTATTCCTCCGCTTAAAAATGCTCCTAAAGGCACATCAGAAATCATATGTAACTTTATTGATTCTGAAAAAGAATGCTCAATCTCCTCCTTCCATTGTTCTTCAGATCTGGAAAAATCCGGTTCAAAATCTATATCCCAGTATCTTTTTATACAACTTAAATTCTTTTCGTTGGAAACGGTCAGATAATGGGCGGGAGGCAACTTCCGGATATTCTTATAAATAGAGAGATCACTGGTAATATAACCAAAAGTAAAGTAAGAATCCAACGCATCATAAGACATTGTTTTATCAATATCTTCGCTTTTCAAAATCGCTTTTATCTCGGAAGCAAAAACAAACTTATTTGTGTCAATATAATAATAAAATGGTTTTATCCCAAAGCGATCTCTCGCACAAAAAAGCTCTTTCTTGTTATTATTCCAAATGCTAAACGCAAACATTCCTCTCAGATATTGCACACATTCACAGCCGTACTGCTCATATAAATGGACGATCGTTTCAGTATCTGATTTCGTTTTGAAAACATGCCCTTGTTTTATTAAATTTTCCTGCAGTTCTTTATAATTATAAATCTCTCCATTGAATACAATCCATATACTTCCGTCTTCATTTGAAAGTGGCTGATGGCCGCTGCTTAAATCGATAATACTCAGGCGCCGAAATCCGAGGCCTACATTTTTGTTGATATAAAAACCTTCATCATCAGGGCCACGATCATAAATGGAATCAGCCATTCCCTTCAGTTCTAACTGGCTGACATTCTTTGAATTATCAAAATTTATTTTACCGGTTATTCCACACATACTTCCTCTTACTATAATGCTGAATGAGAATAGAAAAGACGCTTTTTTATTTGTTTTTTACCTGGGAATTAATCCAGTTATAGGTTTTAGTAATTCCTTCTTCCAGTGATTGAGATGGAGCCCAGCCTAATTTCTCTCTGATTAATTTATTGTCAGAGTTTCTTCCTCTTACACCTGTTGGGCCAGGTATGTTTTTTATTTTAATATCCTTATTTGCCACTCTCGACACCATTTTTACCAGGTCATTTATGGCAATCATTTCTTCAGATCCAACATTTACCGGGCCTGTAAAATCGCTATTCATTAATCTTCTTACAGCTTCCAGACATTCATCAATATACAAAAATGACCTGGTCTGTTTGCCGTCGCCCCAAATTTCAATTTCATCCGGATCTTTCGCTTCTGCAACCTTTCTGCAAATGGCTGCCGGAGCTTTTTCTCGGCCGCCGTTCCATGTTCCCTGTGGTCCATAAATGTTATGGAATCTGGCGATGCGAACATCTAAATTATAATTTCTCTGGTAAGCGAGGTATAATCGTTCGCTGAATAATTTTTCCCATCCATATTCACTGTCAGGAGCCGCCGGATACGCTGAATCTTCTGAACATTTTGGATTATCGGGATCAAGTTGGTTATACTCAGGATACATACAGGCTGAAGAAGAATAAAAGATTTTTTTTGCCTT
>Ga0157371_10004831_pt1 | contig 11591 bp, 8 predicted proteins | sample C45metaG_FD_113462 | JGI IMG/M metagenome (GOLD analysis project Ga0157371, IMG submission 113462) | Corn rhizosphere microbial communities from Kellogg Biological Station, Michigan, USA - C4-5 metaG | ecosystem: Host-associated > Plants > Roots > Rhizosphere > Soil | place: USA: Michigan... | reverse complement strand
TGGCGCTCTACGCCGTGCTGCTGTACGGCGTGGACTCACTCAGTCGATACCTGATGACATGAAAAAACCGTTTCTGACTATCGGTCGCGTGGTCCTGACCCTGCTGATCGTGACTTTTGCCGTTGTCCTCGTCTGGCGCATGGTGATGTATTACATGTTCGCGCCGTGGACCCGCGACGGCCACATTCGTGCCGACATCATCCAGATCGCCCCGGACGTGTCCGGGTTGATCCAGCAGGTCGAAGTGAAGGACAACCAGTTGATCAAGCGTGGCCAGGTGCTGTTCAGCATCGATCAGGACCGCTTCAAACTGGCCCTGCGCCAGGCCAGGGCCGCCGTCGCTGATCGCGAGGAAACCCTCGCCCAGGCCCAGCGTGAAGCCAAGCGTAACCGTGGCCTCGGTAACCTGGTGCCGGCCGAGCAACTGGAAGAGAGCCAGTCGCGGGTGGCCCGTGCGCAATCGGCGCTGGCCGAAGCGTTGGTGGCGGTCGACAGTGCGCAGCTCAACCTCGATCGCTCGGTGATCCGCAGCCCGGTCGACGGTTACGTCAACGACCGCGCACCGCGTCCGCAGGAGTTCGTCACCGCCGGGCGCCCGGTGTTGTCGGTGGTCGACAGCAATTCCTTCCACATCGACGGCTATTTTGAAGAAACCAAACTCGACGGCATTCACGTCGGGCAGTCGGTGGATATCCGCGTGATCGGCGACCGCGCACGGTTGCGCGGGCATGTCGAAAGCATCGTCGCCGGCATCGAAGACCGCGACCGCACCAGTGGCAGCAACCTGCTGCCGAACGTCAACCCGGCCTTCAGTTGGGTGCGCCTGGCGCAGCGGATTCCGGTGCGCATCGCCTTCGATGACGTACCGGCCGACTTCCGCATGATTGCCGGGCGTACCGCCACTGTGTCGATCATCGACGATCAAACCCGGGAGCCGCAGCCATGAGCAAGGCCTGGTTGATCGCCGGGTTGGGCGTGATGCTCTCGGCCTGCCAGATGGTCGGTCCGGATTATCAGGTGCCTGCCGACGCGGCAGCGCAGCGCAAGGATATTCAGGGCGAGCTGGCAATCGCTGGCAAACCGGTGGTTTCGGCGCCGGTGCCGGCCGACTGGTGGCGACTGTATAAAGACCCGCGCCTCGATCAACTGGTGCAGCAGGCCATGGCGTCCAACACCGATCTGCGTGTAGCGGCGGCGAACCTGTCGCGGGCGCGCGCTCAGGTGGATGAGGCCGAGGCCGCTGGCGGTTGGAGTGGCGGCGTGAAAATGGGCGCCCAGCGTCTGCAGGAATCCGGCCAGGCGTTCCTGCTGCCGGAGAAAGTGCCGGTGGATAACGTCGGCGACATCGGCATCAGCGCTTCGTATCAGTTCGACTTGTGGGGCACCCTGCAGCGCGGCATCGAAGCGGCCAAAGCCAATGCCGATGCGACCCAGGCCGCTGCCGATACCGCTCGCATCACGCTGGTGGCGGACGTGGTTCGCGCTTACACCCAGGTCTGCGCCGCCAATGAAGAGCGGGAAATCGCCGAGCATTCTCTCGATCTGCAATCGCAGAGCACTTCACTGATCCAGCGTCTGCGTGACGCCGGGCGTGGCGATGAAACCCAGGTCACCCGCTCGCAGACCCAATTCAAATCCCTGCGCGCGGACTTGCCGCGTTATGAAGCGGCGCGTCAGGCCGGGCTGTTCCGTTTGTCGATGCTGCTGGCCAAACCGGTCGAGCAATTGCCGGCGGGCACGGCCAGTTGCGCCGAGTTGCCGAAGATCGCTCAACGACTGCCGGTGGGGGACGGTGCTGCGCTGCTCAAGCGTCGCCCGGATATTCGTCAGGCTGAACGCCGTCTCGCGGCGGCAACGGCGGGCATCGGTATCGCCACCGGTGAGCTGTACCCGGACATCAGCATCGGCGCGACGATTGGCACCGTCGGTCTCATCGACGATCTGGGTGACCCTTCGACCAACCGCTGGGGTTTCGGCCCGTCGCTGAGCTGGAAGGTGCCGACCAACGGCGCCCGTGCGCGCATTCGTGAGGCCGAGGCCAACACCCAGGGCGCGCTGGCGCATTTCGACGGTGTGGTGCTCAACGCCATCCGCGAGACCCAGACCGGTCTGGCCCAGTACAGCGCGTTGCTGCAACGCCGCGATGCACTGGCCGAAGCGGAGCAGTCGGCGAAGCTCGCCGCAGAGCAGACGCACCGCTTCTTCCAGGCCGGCCGCGAGTCGTTCCTCGCCGACCTGCAAGCGACCCGCACCTACACCGATGTCACCGCGCAACTGGCCGCCGCCAATACTCAGGTCGCGATGAACCAGATCGATTTGTTCCTCGCCCTGGGTGGTGGCTGGGAAAGCGGACGAACGAACACCTCGGGCGCCAGCAAACCCTGAGGCCGTTGCTATGCTTTGAAGTGTTGGAGGGGCGCCCCATGCCAAGCGCTCCTGCAATGCACATTGCTAGTGCTGGCCCAGGGGAAACCAATAATGAAAAACCCTTACGCTCTCGGCTTCTGGTGCGCTCTGGTCGCACTGGTGCTGCTCTCGGCCACATATTTCTACGGGATCATGCTGGCCCACCAGATCGACACGGCAATGGTTTTTCTCGACAGCGCCGTTGCGCTGATCGCGGTGATGGCGATCGTCGTCGTCGCCTGGACCTCGATTCAGCTGCAGCGGGTCAAGAAGCGCCAGCTCGAGCGCGGCAAGATGCTCGTGCTGATCTGGGACACCAAAGTCGCCCTGCGCCGGGTCGAAACCGTGTTCGACCGCTACTTCTGGGGCAGTTACTGGCAGCCCGGGCGTACCTTTGCAGAAGTCATGGGCGAACTCACCGGCACGCCGCTGGAAAAAAGCCTCGAAGCTCTGAAGAAGCAATGCCTGGAACTCGACAAGCAGATCGCCGATGAAGGCTGGCACTGGCTGAACAATGCTCGCGAGCTGTCAGATGTCGCCACGGCCATGGCCCGCGAACGCTATCAGCTGGATTTCTGCGATGTACGGATGGAGGCGCCAGGCGGGGCGGTGATCGATCGAGACTTCGAAGTGCTGGTGTACACCTGGACCGCGCGGCTGAAGAGCTTTGATCATCAGCTGGATGAAATTGAAGTCCAATATTCCTGATTTGTTGTGAATCCTCCGGCGCTATCGCGAGCAGGCTCACTCCTACATTTGGAATGCGTTCCCCCTGTAGGAGTGAGCCTGCTCGCGATAGCGTCCTTCCAGACACTGAAACTCTTCAACCCTGTCAGCGGTCCATTCTCCCCACAGACACTCTTTAACCTCTAAACAGTGGGCCGTCCCCCGCGCCCGGTGCTAATCTCCACCGCTTATTGCGCACAGTCGAGCCGCGACCCGATCCCGGGTTCAAGGAAGACGACTTCATCCACAGCCACGGAAATCGATCAGGTCATTCATGAATAAATCAGCAGGCGTGCTCCTCGGAATCGTTGTTGCCATCGGCGCGATCAGCGCAGGCGGGGCCTGGTACACCGGGACCAAGATCGAAGGCGTATTGAACAACGCCGTGACCAACGCCAACAAAGAGCTGCAGACCGCGATGGCCGGCTCCAACGGCACGGCGTCGCTGGAGCTGGTGTCGCTGGAACGCCACACCTTCACCAGCACCGCGCACTATCGCCTCAAGGGCGAAGGCGAGATGTTCGGTGATGCGCCGGTCGAGCTGCTGTTCGTCGACCATATCGAACACGGCCCGTTGCCGTTCTCCCGTCTGGTTTCGCTGAAGTGGCTGCCGGTCATGGCCACCAGCAACTATGAACTGGAAAAGAGCCCGTCCACGGAAAAATGGTTCGCCGCCACCAATGGCGCCGCGCCGCTCAAGGGCGTGACCAACATCGGCTACGACGAATCGACCACCAGTACTCTGAACCTGGTGCCGTTCGAAACCGCGCTGGATGAACAATCGAGCCTGAAGTTCTCCGGGCTGAGCATGGACATCGCCGCCAGCGCCCAGGCGCAGAAGGTCAAGGCCGACGGCTACATGGACAATCTGAAACTGGTCACCGTGTCTGAAGACCAGGCGCCGGTGCAGATCGAGCTCAACGGCCTGACCCTGGCCAGCAACCTCGCCAAGAGCACCTACGGTTACTACACCGGGGAAAACACCCTGGAAGTGACCAGCAGCAAAACCACCTTCGGCGCCAAACCGATGGTGCTGGGGGTGAAGAACTTCGAAATGAAGAACCGCACCGAAGAAAGCGGCAGCAACGCCTCGGGCCGTGCCGATTACAAAATCGGCGAAGTGACGCTCAACGACAAGAAAGTCGGTTCGGCAGCCATGGCCATGAGCCTGAAGAACCTCGACATTCCTTCGACCATGTCGCTGATGCAGATCTACCAGACCAAATTGCAGCCGTACGAAAAAGCCGCCGCCGAAGCCGCCGCACAGGGCCTGCCGGCACCGGAGCTGAACCTGACCGAAGCGGAAAACGCCCAGGTCAAAGCCGACCTGCAGAAGCTGCTGGCCGCCGGCCCGCAACTGGCGCTGGAGAACCTTTCGTTCAACACCGCCAACGGTGAAAGCCGCGCCAATCTGGTGATCGACCTGACCAAACCGCAATCGATGGACCTGCCGCCGGATCAACTGGGCAAGCAGCTGATTGCGCTGCTCGACCTGAACATTCAAGTGTCCAAGCCGATGCTGGTCGATCTGCTCAGCGTGCAGGCGCAACTCGATGGCCAGACTGACGCCAAAGCCATCGTCGATCAGTCCAGGGAAGCGGCGGACATGTTCGCCGGCATGGCGGTCGGCTCGCAATTGGCCGTCGTCGACGGCACCAACGTGGTGACAAAGCTGCATTACGCGGCCAATCAGGTCGAATTCAACGGCCAGAAAATGACCGTCGAACAGTTCATCGGCTTCCTGATGAGCAAGTTCGCCGGCGTCACCCAAGTGCAATAAATCCACCGCGCGCCACCCGGACGCCCGGCCCCTGTGTGAACAGGCGCCGGGCGTTTTGCTGTACGGGTTTTGTACAGAAGGGCCGATTCTGAACAATTATTGCGATGTGAAAATTCGCTCTCGCTTGCGTGCAGACTGCCTCACCAAGCTTGGCCGAAGGCTGTCTTCTCGGCCACCGTTACGAATGGGCAAGGAGGGCATTGCGACCCGGCTGGCCATGTAAGGATGCTGACGAATGCCGCGTATTGATGGTCCTGTAGTACATCGTGGTTTGCGCCCTTTGTTCCGATTCGCCCTCTGCAGCCAGTTGCTCTGGCCGCTGCTGGCGTTGGCCGACACACCCTATGATGAAATGGTCCGCGATGCTCGCGCCGGGCACTACACGCCCGCGTTGACGGTGTTGCGTCAGGTGCCGCCGGGCCAGGCCAGCGACGGCCAGATCAGTGATCACCTGCAAATCGCCAGTTGGGCCGGGCTCGATGCCGAAGTGGTCAAGGTCTATGAAACCCAGGGCCGCGACCGCGTCCTGCCGGTTCAGGCGCTGACCGCCGCTGCGCGTGCCTACCGCAACCTCAAGCGCTGGGACCAGGCCACCCAGGTCTATAACCAGGCGCTGGCGCTGGAGCCGGACAACGCCGACCTGCAATTGGGCCTCGCGCTGACTCAGGCGGATGCGGGTAAACCCGATCAGGCCGTCACCCGTGCCCAGGCGCTGGTCGCCGCCAAACCCGATGATCCGTCACGCCGCCTGGCCTTGGGCTATGCCCTCGGTCGCGCCGGCAAGCAGTACGACGCTCTCTTTGAATACGATCAGGCCTTTATCCGCGCCGGCAACAAACCGGAAGTCGCCCGCGAGTACGTGGTCGCGCTGCAAAAGGCCCGTCTGCCTGAACCGGCGCTGCGCCTGGCCAGTCAGCGTCCCGGTCTGATTGATCCGGTGACCTTGCGCCGTCTCGAAGGCGATCTCGCCGCCGAACGTGTGCGCCTCGCCGAACTCGCCACCCGCAGCGAACAGGAACGCTACGTCATTGCCGACCGCGCGCTGGCCGATTACGACAAACTGCTCGCGACCTGGACGCCTGACGCCACTGCCCATGACGACGTGACGCGCTGGCGCATCGACCGCATGGGGGCGCTCAAGGCCCGGGCGCGCACCGCCGACGTCATCAGCGAATATCAAAAGCTGCAGGCCGAGGGCGTGCAGATTCCGACCTACGCCCTGCGTTGGGTGGCGGCGTCTTATCTCGATCAGCGTGAGCCGGAGATCGCCACCGATCTGTATCGCCAGGTGCTTTCAGCGCCTGACGCCGATGTCGGTGATCGTCTCGAAGACACCACTGCGCTGTACTACTCGCTGCTGGAAAGCGATCGCGCCGACGAGGCGCGCAAGGTCGCCGAAGACGCGGCGAAAGCCCAGCGTCCGCGCGTCGAACTCAAGGGTCTGCCGATCGGCAATCCCAACGATGAGTGGATGGACGCCCAGCAACTCGCGGCGCAGGCCGGCACTTACAGTTCCGACCTGCCCCACGGCGAAGAGCGTTTGCAGACTCTCATCGAGCAAGCGCCAGGCAATCTCGGCTTGCGTCTGGCCCAGGCCGATCTCTACCTCGCCCGCCAGATGCCGCGCCGCGCGGAAAGCCAGCTCAAGGAAGCCGAGAGCGCGGCACCGCGCGACGCCGGCCTGGAGGTCGCTCAGGCGCGCACCGCGATGGAGTTGCAGGAGTGGCGGCAGAACGATGCGCTGGTCGACGACGTGGTCGCGCGCTATCCGGACAACCGCCAGGTGCAGCGACTGGCCCGCGAGCGCGAAGTGCATGACATGGCCGAACTGCGCGTCGAAGCCTACGGCGGCAAGGCCAATGGTGGCGGCAGTGGCGATGCCGGTGCGGTCAGCGGCAGCCGTGATTTCGGCATCCAGAGCACGTTGTACAGCCCGCCGATCAACGAAGACTGGCGTGTGTTCGCCGGCGCCGGTTATGCCACCGGTGATTTCGCCGAAGGGACTGGCCACCATCGCTTCCAACGGGTCGGCCTGGAACGGCGTACCCGTGACATGACCCTCGAAGCCGAAGTGTCGAATCACGATTACGGCTTCGGTGACAAACAGGGCGCGCGCCTGGCGATCGCCCGCGACATCAACGATCACTGGCAGTACGGCGGCAGCCTCGAATACCTCTCGGCGGAAACACCGCTGCGCGCACTCAACAGCGACATCAAGGCCAATGGCGGCAGCGCATTCCTGCGCTGGCGCGCCAACGAAAGCCGCGAGTGGCGCGTCTCGGTCAGCCCGTCGCACTTCAGCGATGGCAACAACCGCGTCGAAGCGTTGGTGACCGGACGTGAAGGTATCTACAGCGCGCCGAACATCCAGGTCGATGCTGGTCTGGAAGTCGGCACCAGCCACAACTCGAAATCCGATGACGTGCCGTACTTCAACCCCAAGTCGGACTTCAGCGTGATGCCGCTGGTCAACGTCAACCACGTCCTCTACCACCGTTACGAAACTTCCTGGAGCCAGCAATTCCAGGCCGGCGCCGGCACCTACAGCCAGCGCGACCACGGCACCGGCGGCATGGCGTTGCTCGGTTACGGCCAGCGGTACGCCTGGAACGACGTGTTCGATGTGGGCGGCATGTTCAGTGTGATCAACCGGCCTTACGACGGTGATCGGGAAACTGATCTGCGTCTGCTCGTCGACCTCACTTTCCGCTTCTAGAAGAGTTTGAAGATGCCTTTTATCTCGCGTTTCATCCTTTTGCTGGGAGCGCTGCTGATCAGCGCCTGCGCCCAGCAGGCCCCGGCCTTCGCGCCGCCCTCCGAGCGCCCGGTCGCGGCCAGTGAACAACCGTGGCCAAAAAACCATGTGCTCGGCATCGCCTATCACGACGTTGAAGACCGTGATCCCGATCAGGCCGTGGTGGCAGTGCGCACCGAACGCATGATCGAGCAACTCGCCTGGCTGCGTGAAAACGGCTACAAACCGGTAACCGTCGACCAGATCATGGCCGCACGCAAGGGTGGCCCGCAGCTGCCGGCGAAAGCGGTGCTGCTTAGCTTCGACGACGGTTATGCCAGCTTCTATACCCGCGTCTTGCCGGTGTTGCGCGCCTACAACTGGCACGCTTTGCTGGCGCCGGTCGGCACCTGGATCGACACACCGCTGAATCAGCCGGTGGACTTTGCCGGCACGCCGCGCAAGCGTTCGGACTTTCTGACCTGGGAGCAGGTCCGCGAAATTTCCAGGTCGGGGCTGGTAGAGATCGCCGCCCATACCGACGCCAGCCACAAAGGCATCCTCGCCAACCCGCAGGGCAACTTGCAGCCGGCCGCTGCGACCCGGCGCTATGACCCCGTGACCAAGCGCTACGAGTCCGAAGCCGATTTCCAGGCACGCATTCGTGCCGACGTGAAGAATATTTCCGAGAAGATCCGCCAGGTTACCGGTTACAAACCGCGGGTCTGGGTCTGGCCGTACGGCGCTGCTGACGGCACGTCGCTGAGCGTGGTTGGCGAGGAGGGCTATGAAATGGCCCTGACCCTGGACGACGGCCTCGACACCCTCGACAACCTGATGAGCGGGCCACGCTTCCTCGTTACCTCCGACCCTGACGGCGAGCATTTCGCCAACAGCATCGTCGCGGTGCAGGAAGAGTTGGCGATGCGCGTGGTGCATGTCGATCTGGATAACGTCTACGATCCGGACCCGGCGCAACAGGACATCAACCTCGGCAAACTGGTGCAGCGCATTTATGACCTGGGCCCCACCACGGTGTTTCTGCAAGCTTTTGCCGATCCCAAGGGCGATGGTCTGGTGCACTCGCTGTACTTCCCCAACCGCCACTTGCCGGTGCGCGCCGACCTGTTCGACCGCGTCGCCTGGCAACTGCGCACCCGCGCTCATGTGAAGGTCTATGCATGGATGCCGGTGCTGAGTTTCGAGCTCGATTCGAAGCTGCCGCGGGTGACCCGCTGGGACCCGAAGACCGCCATCACGTCGGTCGATCCAAAGCAGTACAAGCGCCTGTCACCGTTCAATCCCGAAGTGCGGAAAGTCATTGGTGAAATCTACGAGGACCTGGCGAGTCTGACCTCGATCGACGGCGTTCTCTACCATGACGACGCAGTGCTGTCGGACTTCGAAGATGCCAGCCCGGATGCCTTGAAGGCCTACGCTGCACATGGGTTGCCCGGCTCGATTGCCGCGCTGCGCGACGACCCGGCGGCGATGCAACGCTGGACCCGCTTCAAGAGCCGCTACCTGATCGACTTCACCAACGAACTGACCGCCAGGGTCCGCGCCATTCGCGGCCCGCAGGTGCTGACCGCGCGCAACATCTTTGCCGAGCCGATGCTCAATCCCGAGAGCGAAGCGTGGTTCGCACAGAATCTCGACGATTTCCTCGCCACCTACGACTGGACGGCGCCGATGGCCATGCCTTTGATGGAAAAACAGACCCGGGCCGAGTCCGGGCCGTGGCTGGAAACCTTGGTGGCCACGGTTAAAAAACGTCCCGGTGCGCTCAATCGCACGGTGTTCGAATTGCAGGCGCGTGACTGGAACCAGAAGGATCAGGCCGACATCGATGCCGCACAACTGGCGGACTGGATGGGCCGGCTCAAGCGCCAGGGCGCGACCAGTTTCGGTTACTACCCGGACAACTTCCTCGACAACCTGCCGGACCTGAAAACCGTAAGGCCTGCACTCTCCAACAAATGGAATCCATAACATGCTGGATAGACTGTTAGCCCTGCTTGTTCTGGCGATCGTTCTTGGCGTTCCGCTGGGGCTGATTTTCCTGGTGACCGGCCAGTTCCTGATGTCGTTCGTGTTCTTCTACCCGCTGTTCATGTCCGGGTTGTGGATCGCCGGCGGCCTGTATTTCTGGTTGCACTGGGAGCGCCACTGGCCATGGCAGGACGACACGCTGCCGCCGCCCCTGGAAGGCGAGCCGCTGATCTCGATCCTGATTCCTTGCTACAACGAAGGCGACAACGCTGCCGACACCATTCACGCGGCACTGGCGCAGCATTACCCGAACATCGAAGTCATCGCGATCAACGACGGCTCCAAGGACAACACGGCTGAAGTTCTCGACGCACTGGCCAAGGAAGATCCTCGTTTGCGGGTCCTGCATCTGGCAGAGAATCAGGGCAAGGCGGTGGCCCTGCGCATGGGCGCGATTGCTGCGCGCAGTGAATATCTGGTGTGCATCGATGGCGACGCCTTGCTGGCGCCCAATACCGCGGCCTATCTGGTCGCGCCGATGCTGGATAACGCACGTCTCGGCGCCGTGACTGGCAACCCGCGCATCCGCACACGGTCGACGTTGATCGGGCGGGTGCAGGTCGGCGAGTTCTCCTCGATCATCGGTCTGATCAAGCGCACGCAACGGGTGTTCGGGCGCATCTTCACCGTCTCCGGGGTGATCGTCGCGTTCCGCCGTACCGCGCTGAACCGGGTCGGCTACTGGAGCCCGGACATGATCACCGAAGACATCGACATCAGCTGGAAGCTGCAGCTCGATCACTGGAGCATCTTTTACGAACCGCGCGCGCTGTGCTGGATCCTCATGCCGGAGACCCTCGGCGGCCTCTGGAAGCAGCGTTTGCGCTGGGCTCAGGGCGGCGCCGAAGTGCTGTTCAAGAACATTCGCGGCATCTGGCAGTATCGCCATCGTTACCTGTGGCCGCTGCTGTTCGAATACTGCCTGTCCACCGGTTGGGCGTTCACCTTCCTGTTGTCGGTGATTTTCTGGGGCATGGGCAAATTCATGGTCATGCCGGATGCAATCGCTGTGGATCACTTGATGCCACCGGCCTTCACCGGTCTGTTGCTGGCGGTGGTCTGTCTGGTGCAGTTCGCGGTCAGCATCGTTATCGATCGGCGCTATGAGCCGGGTCTGGGCAAGACCATGTTCTGGGTGGTCTGGTACCCGCTGGTGTTCTGGCTCGTCAGTCTGCTGACCACCTTGGTCAGTTTCCCCAAAGTGTTGTTCAGCCAACACAAGAAACGCGCGCGCTGGGTCAGTCCTGATCGGGGCATCCGACCGCTGGGCGACGAGCAGGAGGAAGTCATCAAATGAAAATTATCCGCACTCGCCAACGGCCCTTTCTGGTGGTGATCGACGTCATCCTTACCGTGATGGCCTGGATCGGCCTGCTGTACCTGTTGGTGCGCGGCCTATGGCCGTTGATCGAAACCACCGGCGGCCCGCGCATCGAGCACTCGGCGTTCGACGCCTTGGGCACCTTGCAGGTTTATCTGTGGGTGGCGGTGGTCAACGCAGTGATCCTGATTGGTTGGGCACGTTATCAGCAACGCAAGAGCCGCAGCTTCGCTCAGCGCCGGTTGCCCTCGCCGGTGATTGGTGATGAAGGTCTGAGCAAAAGCTTCAAGCTCTGCGATGAGCGTTTCCAGAAATTGCGCACGCCTGGCGTGATGACCATCCACAACGATCAGGACGGCGATATCAGCCACGTGGAAACGCATTTCTGGCCGGTGCAGCAGCAGGCATTGCCCGCGCCGCTGGGGCAACAGCGGGTGATCTTTCTGCATGCCGATGGCGATGACCAACGCGAGCCGGTAAACCGCCTGACGTGACCTCCACTGTAGGAGCTGCCGAAGGCTGCGATCTTTTGATTTTGCTTATGTAAAAACAAGATCAAGAGATCGCAGCCT
>Ga0157371_10004828_pt1 | contig 11594 bp, 22 predicted proteins | sample C45metaG_FD_113462 | JGI IMG/M metagenome (GOLD analysis project Ga0157371, IMG submission 113462) | Corn rhizosphere microbial communities from Kellogg Biological Station, Michigan, USA - C4-5 metaG | ecosystem: Host-associated > Plants > Roots > Rhizosphere > Soil | place: USA: Michigan... | reverse complement strand
GTGTAGGGCCAAAAGTTTTTCTTCAAAATATTTTGAGGGGGGGTGTAATATTAATATTTTTTACCACCGTTCTTCGTTTACAAATTTATTTTTGCTTTCAAACGTTCGATCATGTTCTTTGTTATGACAATCAACGCATACTACTTCGAGATTGTTAGTGTCGAGTGCAAGCTTCGGATAATGTTCCAGTTCTTTGATGTGATGGACAACGAGTTTAATTTTTTTTCGCCTTGCTTTCTCGCTGTATTCATTTGTATCAATGGTTACTTTGCCATTGCGTTTACATTCTTGGCATTCGTTATTGTCTCGTTGTTTTATTTGTGCGCTAAGCTTTCGCCATGCATAACTGTTATAGAACTTTGCTTTTTGTTCTATGGACTTATATTCAGTCACGACAATTCCCACAGTACGCTGACGTATCTACAATCACACCGTCTGCATAGTACTCACTGATTTCTAATGTACCTCCACAGTTCGGACACTTAGCAGCATCGATTGCATCTAACTCATTGGCTAATGCTTCAGTGTGTTTAGAGATTGCTCGTAACTTTAATTTAAATTGGCTTGTATCTAAGTCAATGCCCATTGCAACTAAAGCTTGCTTCACTTCATGTTCGTCGTACGTAACTCTATTCTGTTTCATTAAGTCTCTGTATTCTGGTAGCTCATAGTACTCTTCATTTGTAACTTTTTTTATATTCACTAACCCTTTACACTTCGGACAACGTGCTCCGTCTACATTCCCCTTAAACATTTGATGTTCTGGATTGTTCATACAATAATGAGCTGTTTTCACACTTCATCCCTCCACAATCATATTCACTATTTAACCGATAGCTCGAAGATAATAGATCACCAAACCTTTCTCGAATTTGTCATTGAGTAAAGCAAGAGTGAACCACCACCTTTTATGTAATAGAAAAAGCCACACCCGATTGGATGTGACTTTAATATTTACTTATTTTTGTAAGTAATTTGAGCGAAGTAGTATATATAAGTATCTCTTACTGTTGGTATGAATTTAATATCTACAGTTTCGTATAAACTATCATCACTTCTTCTGATACTTGAATTAACTTTTTCTTCAAGTTCGTCTAGTGAATTTGCTTCCAATAAAATAATTTGCATCACTATTAACACCTCCCTCCACACTCTAACTATAATGTGGTTGGAAATGATTGTCATTAACAACTTTCTGCTATTCGCCTATCTTCATCCATGCTTTGTTTTACTTTAACTTTTAGTTCATCTACTGATTTCCAATGAGCATCCAATGCTTCTTCGCTATGATCAGTAAGCTTACGAATAGACTTTTGTAATTTCCTTATTTCTTTTTGTAGGTTAATAGTATTGTCACTCACATAACTTACAACATACTTATGTTTGCAATGTGGACAACGGAAATACGTTTGTGTTATTCCATCTTTTACTTTTATCTTTCGAGTTTTAGTAATGGTGAATTCCTTTTGGCATCCTTCATTACAGAATGTATTTATAGGTTGAGTATTCGTCATACTGTTCACCTCATTATATTTAATAAAAGCACCCAGACAATTAAGTCCAGATGCAATAGGAAGCGAAGGGAATCGCTCGTATAAATATTCTATAATACTACTTTATCACGAAAGTGCTATGCGATAGTTCCACTTTAGTACCAATTTAATACCATCCCAAATTATCTCCCACAGCATACACAATCTCATTTCGCCATCTAAACAAAGTAGTTCTCCCAACCTCTAATTCCATTGCAATCCCTTCCCACGTTCGCTTATGTCGTGCCCAATAAATCATATGGACCAATTGTTTAGGCTTGTCCTCTAACTTCTCATACACGCTAGTAATAGCTGATTCAATGCGCTCTAATTCGCTCAACCGTTTATCCATCACTAATCGAGTAGCAAGCCGTCCTGTTGGATCACCTGGTTCATTGGAACGTCCTCCAACTAATTCTTCCGTCATTGTTGGATTCATGATTTCTTCTCGTCTTTTAAGAATTTCCTTTCGCAAGTCAGGAAGAGATGCTATTTCTGATTCAATGTGTTTGAATGTACTAGGCTTCATTTTAGTGGCTGTCATGTTGTCACCTCTCGTTAGTCAGTCTGTCATATTCCTTTTCCAACTCTGCATCTTCCATGTGGATGAAATACGATTCCGTTTTATTTGTGAACATCACCAGAAGTAGTATTAGGTCCGTGCGTTCTTGTTGTGTCATATTAATAACCTGTATCTTGTCTAGTGTGATTGATTGCATTTTTTGAGTAGTACGCAGTTTCGATTTGTTCCCAGGTGAAGCCTAGCATTTCACCCAATCCTACAAAATCAACAAACAAGTTTACGTAGTATTTATCAATTACTTCTTTTTGGGAAATGTAAGGCAAGTAACCGGCAAGATGAAAAATATAATTGAATTGTTTATCTACTGTTTCCCACTTGTTGAAATCCTTTAACTGAACTTCTATTGATTTGATGTCGATTTTATAATCCAACCCAATCGACAAGATGAAATGTAAGCAGTCTACGTACTCTTCTAGGAGTGGATTCTTTTGCTCCAACCCTATTGATTCCATGTGGATTGAATCATATTCTTCATCAAATACTTTCGTTCTTGGCTCCTGGTCCTTACTCCAAAACTTCCAAGAGCGTTGTTCATTCGCTAATTCACCAAGCTCAACCTGTAAAGCTAATATCTTTTTAGCTAAACGGTCTTCACCCTCAACTCTCGGATGTTCCTTTTCAATTCGTGCATCTAGTAATCTTTGTGTATCGAATAATTTATTTAGATTCATCAATAATCCCCCTCAAAGTATTTATATTTTCTAAACACTCCTGCTTTACGCAATTCATATACCTTCTTTGCACATGAGTCTTCAGGTCGTCCTAATCCGTATGAAATAGACTGCATCCCATCAAACTCATAAAACTTACATAGATAAACTAACTCACCTTTTGTCCAAGGTTTGCCCGTTTGATGATGATAAATGGGATGCGTTTTCATCATTCCAAATTTGTTATATTCAACGGTTGGATCAACTAAGTTCATTACCATTACTCTCCAACTCTATTAACTTATTCAAGTATTCAGATGCTTTATATAAATCCTCTACTCCATTTTTGCGGTCATAACGAGTAAGGTATTTTAAAACATTGATTCTACAAAAACCGATGAGATGTTCTTTCGGCAACTGCATTTCAGCAAAACCGATAACATCTATACCGTTTTTATGATAATGGTCAGGTATGATTGGATTACTCATTTCCATTCCCCCCTTAACATTGTTTAAATTCATCCGCATATAAGATAACCAACTTTTGCGAGTGTTCGCCTATCAATTTATCTTTACGCTTCCTAGCCCCTTCTTCTGTACGATATAGACGGTCATCTTGCCATACCATTGCACCGTTGTTGATGATGGCTACGAAGTAGATTATTGGAATCATTTGTTGTCCTCCAGTGCTCTATATCCTTTTACTAATTCGTCAGCCCATATTTCTTTAACGTCGTCTCCATCAAGAGCCATTCTAATCACATCTATAGTTTCATCCATTAAATTATCGTCACAGTGACTGTATGCAATAACTAATGCTTCATGTAACCTCTTGTTCTCATCAATTAAAGTTCGCTGTGCTTGTCTACCAAACATAGAACCTGTGTTTTCGTATTTTCTTTCCAGGTGTTGAGCGTGTTCTCCTTGTTCGATAAGAAATTCAATATTACCTTTTCCTAAGACTCCGAATAAAAACCAGTCGTTCTTAATTTCTTTTAATCGTTCTTCATTCGTCATCCCTTACCCCTACCCTTCAAAATAACTGGTGTATTCGCTGCACGTTCTTTACTCCATCCTAAATAGCGAACTCTGGAATAATACGTTTTATAAGGTATCCCATTGGATTCAGCTAATTTCATAAATTCATCTGCTTTACTTCCTGGTTTAGTTCCTTTACCGGTTGCAGGAGTGGAAATCGTTCTCTCCACACTCCATCCGTAACTGTAGAACCGTTGATATGCATTTCTCCGATTGATTCCATTTCTTTCGGCAATGGCATAATGTTCTTCGGTTAATTCATATTCCAAATCGGTTGTCATGAAATCCACTCCCTCTCCGTATGGTCGTATTGTGAATTAACTCCAATCTACTTCTGGTCTTTTTTCTACTTCCACTTCACCTGTTAAATAATCATCATTCAATATTAATTTCGTTCCAGCTTGTTGTAATCGCATAAGAAATATTTCAAACTCATTCAAATATCTTAATGACTGTACACTTCGGTTTTCTAAAAATGCGCTATCTAATCTCCATTTATCTTTATCAATATCTTCCCAAGAATAAACAGATAATTCATATCCTAATTCTTCATTTTCATCACAAGTAAAAGTGATAGTTCCACGAAGCATACTACTACTAGAAAAACGTGGTTTCTCAAATTCCTCCACAGACATAGATGCAGTCACATCGTAATAAGTCGGCTCACCATCGTCATAACAAATTTCTAAATCATCGGTTTCTACATTTTTTGCTACATACGTTTTCCATTCCTCAAAAACTTCGGATATATTTATTTCTTTTTTATCCAACGGAATCATTAAATCCTTGAAATTTTCCAATATATTTTTATTCTCTGATGCAGTGCTTTTCAATACTTCAACCATCACATGATCCAGCTTCACAATGTACTCGCTATAGTCGTACTTTTCCAGGTACGGAATCATAACCGACTTGATTTGTGTTTCAATCACTTTTGTAACTTCACCATAAGAACCAAGTAAATCTTTAAGTGCATTTTTAACACCGTTTTCCAATTGCTCTGCAATTAATTTTTCAATGAATCCTTCCTCTAATTTTTTAGTGATTACGTCTTTAATGCTGTTTTCTAAGTTCATATTTTTCTCTCCCTTGTATGTTTTTTAATACACCTTTTGGTCGAACTGTGACTTAGTTATTATTTAATCTTTGAAACTTGTTGCTTTCAGCAACGTATAATAGATAATTAATATTTAGAAAGTGGGTATACTACCATGTTTAAATCAGAAGTAACTAACGAAATTTTATATATCTTAACCTTGTTTGCATTAATGGCAGTATTATTATCCAACGACTTAAACACCACATTTTCTAGAGTATTTGTCATCCTTGTATTATCAGCAATGATTTTAAAAAGTATATACAGAGTTATTAATATCAAGAAACAAAAAGCTGATTAAATTTCGGCTTTTTACTACGCTTTATGTGTCTACTGTCCGTTACCTCTGATACCAGTTCGTCTTTTTCTCCAACCGATCCACACGCTTCACTAAATTTATAACTGCAAAACTATTTACGAGAACTCCAATTGCTATTACTAGAAGGGTAATGTTGGTAATCATTTGGATTCCTCCAAACTGTATGTGATTGACACTGGTGAGTTGACTATCGATTTATATAACTTTCCATCAGCGTAAATGTCGTAAATCCAATCAGTATGGTCTTCATATTCATTGCTCACATCTCTTATTTCTGTTATTTCACTGAATGCACCATGAACAAAATCTGTATCACCAACTTTGTAATGTTCTGTTGCCATAGGTAAATTTAAAGCTATAGCCGTTATACTGCTCATAACCTCTCCCCCTCCTGTAACATCCCAAATCGTTCACGAAACATCAGATTTTGTTGCATCAATCCCACATTCAATCCGTCAATCATGAGTAAATCCTCTACCTGTTTACGAAGTCTTTTGTTATTCTCGACTTCCAGTGAATAATCAGCATAGGCTTTTTCTTTTTCTTCCTTTACAATCGCTAATTGTTTTTCGAAGGTTAATTTCTGTGTAATCATTTCAGAACGAATATTCCGTTCACCTTCTCTGAATCTATCAAGTTGTTTATTTAAGTCTAAAATAGTCGATTTTAGGCTATCGGATTCATTCGGTAGTGAAATACTAAACTCTTCCACTAAGAAACTGTCAGTCGCTTGTTTTAGTACTTTTTCGATAGGTACAGGAGTTATAGCAATCTCTTTTTCTCGTAATGGTTTAATAGGTTTCTTTTCTTCCACAATTACAGGAACATCCTTTTTCGCCAATGATTTAAGTTGATATACAGTAGCTGGTGTAACGCTCATACGTGCAGCAACATCTTTTACTTTTATACCTTGATCGAGTAAGTTTAAAATACGTGTGTTACGTTCTTCAATTGTCGGTTCAACCTTTACGCTTTTTTTCTTTTGTTGATTGCGCACACGTTCCATTTCTTTCATGATTTCCCTTGTATGTGTCGATGCCATTTTGCTTCCTCCTCTAATGTGATTCTCTCCAACCTTTACGAAAGGCGGCGATCAATTCATCTTTCCGAAAGTAATCACCTTGCCACACATATTGACCGTCTTCTTTACGGAATAATAAGTAGAATTTACGTTTAGCCATTTATCGGTTCCGGTCTTTCATAAGGTACAATTCTTCTCATAACCGCCCTACACTTCGAAAAACTAACATCGTCACCTTTGTATTTATATCTACTGCCACGACCACCGTTATAGTTGAAATTCTTCCCGTACGTAACCGATGCGGTATCATCACGTTTCACTACTTCATATCCACGTTCTTCTAAATCAGCAATAGCAGCGTTTAATTCTTCGATAGTTCCACGATTGATTGTTATTTGGTTATTTTGCATATATCCGTATGGTTTTGTTGTCATGTGAGCACCTCCCTATGAGTTGAATTTCATTCCCTCTTCTACAATCCGAATTGCATCTTCTGGTGAACGTGCAACTCCGGAAATAACATCGTGTTTACTCATTTGCGATAAAAAGTGTATTTGCGCTTCACGTAATTTACCTTTAGGTGTTTTAATTTCTAAGAAGATAGCTTTTCCGTCTGATTTGCGGAAACCTGATAGATCCGTATAGCCATTTGGTACACCAGTATCAAAATAACGGCCATCTTGCATTCGTACTTTGCCGGAGTTTACGCGGAAAATTACTGCGTATGGATTAAGTGCCATTCTGATTTGATTTTGAATGTCGGCTTCTCTCATATTTCACCTCTGTTTTAATAAAAATGGACAGTTGGAGGGTTTGGACCGTTTTCCCCAAACCTTTTATATATTTCTACTTCTCTTTTTGTTTTTACTACTTTCTTTATATAACTATCCATACTATCCATTAAAGATATATAGAGTAGTATAAATATAGAGATACCAAGGGTTTGAAGAATGGAGGGTTTGAACACTAACTATCCATTAACCCTCCACCAACCCTCCATTTAATAATTCAAACGGAAAAATGTTTTCTCGTATTCTTCAGATAAAGTAATTCCTTTGTAATTAATTGAAGAAGCTGTTTTGTGTTTTTCGAATTTCTTGCCCATCTCTCTTCCAAATTTCGTATTACTCATGAGATATTGATTATTCTCACTCGCCCAATCTCGATAAATTTGATAGAGAGCTTTAGCGGTTACCGTAGAATCAGTTTCACGAATGCAACACTCATCAACGAATGCTTCAAGCGTGTCCATCTCTCCCCGGTATTCTTTCCGCTGGTCCTTAATAGATTGAGGTTCTTGTAATCCAGTTGATCTCCACAGTAGATATCCTTCGACTGCCCAATTTAAGATAGCGTTGATCTCTCTCTTTAATTTGAGGGTCAATCGTTTATCTACTTTGTGTTCTGGTATCTGTACTGTGAATGGCACGATTGCCATTCTGCGCCATATTCCATCGTCTGTACCTCGGATAATCGGTTTATGATTAGTGGCCATCCAAAGCTTAAATTGTGGAAGAAATTCAAACTCATCTTCATATAAGAAACGAGCTGTTACTTTATCTCCACCAGTAAGCTGTTTTACTAATCCTTCATCTAATCGAACACCTTCATTTGGTTCAGTAGTCGTTACTAGTCGAGCCCCTGCAAGTTTCGCGACATCTGGGTTCGCATTATTCGACTGCTGCTTAACCATGATGGTTTGTGGTTGTATGTTCGTTGAATAGTTTCCGAATAACTCAGTGATAATGTCTAAAAATACAGATTTACCATTTCGACCATTTCCATGTAAGATGAACATCATTTGTTCTTCTGTGGATCCACTAAGTGAATAACCAACAGCACGTTGAATGTAATTGATTAGCCCCTGGTCGTTATCGAAAATAGTGTTTAGAAACTCAATCCACATGGGACAATCTGCTTTATCGGTAAATTCAATGTTTGATATTTTAGTAAAGAACTTCTCTTTGTCATGCTCCTGTAAAGTCCCTTTGTTTAGGTCCAGGTATCCGTTTTGTACATTGAATAAATGTTTGTCGTTATCAAAGGCACTCGGTTGAATCGGAAGCAAATGCTCACTTTCTTTCAACATGTTCGTTTTCCCTCTACTACTTCGAGTAGCTTTTAAGTGTTTTGAGAATATCTTTTGCATTTCTTCTTCATCTGCACCCTCTGGAATATAGATAGTTTCATCTTTCATTCGTTCGATGGTTTTATCTGCAAGTGTTTTAATTTTTCCAAGTTGATCAATAATCCAAATTTTTCCGTTGTAGTAGTACCAACTTTTTCGGATGTAACTAAACCGAACAAACTCACCGTAATTGTCTTTAAAACGACTAGCATTACCTGTGTCATCATAAGAAAAATACTTTCGTTCAACCGGTTTCGTATTGTCATCCAGGATATATAAATTAAAATCATCGTCTCTCTCTTGTGGACTAAAGACATTCGAACAGTCCGATATAGCTTTATTTAATGTTTCCATCCCATATGTTGATTGGTTTTGTTTTCTATCCCATTTTTCTCGATAGAGAGAGGAAGCTCGAAAGATGCCATCCATCTTAGATAAATCTCTCGAGGTCCAAAAAGCTAAGTCGTTACAAAACGCCATATCCGCTTCGGATTGTGAATCGTAGAATTGTTCCCATCCACCATCCATGAATAACTTGAAGCGCACACCATTTTTACTGTTAGAAGCGATTCGGATAATATCACTCTCGGATATATTGTTTCCGCTGCTAGAAGTGTTGTTTTTAGGTCTTTCCGACACATCACTTTTGGCAATGTATTTATTGTGCAAATAACCGATTTTTCCATAATCATCTTCAGTTATTCGACTGTAAGAACTTGCACTATTTCCAGTCATTACAAAGAATCTACCTGAATCGTACATTTCCACATTGCCTTTTCGCCTACCACCTTCTGGCAGATCACCTTTGACAATGATGTGAATACCATTACCACTAACGGAATACTCTGCATAACTGGACATCATTTCGATAAATTCTGAAACAATATTGTCGTCATGATCATCTTGCTTATAACGTTCGATTTCTTCATGAACGTCATCTATATCAATGCCGAAGTATGGTTCTTTAAAATAGAAACCTAATCCATCTAACTTGTATTTCTCGATAGCATCGAGGGCAGTGTCAAAATCTGCCCAAGTGCTTTCATCGTTCGATTTACCAAGACCCCCTGTATTTGCATCCACAGGGATTTTCGTCATCTTCTCGCCCCTAGGTTGCAATTTAAAGCAGCACCACTGGGTTAATTCTTTTAGTTCTTCTGGTATTGCTTCATACACAGTTCATCCCTCCAAGTTAGAACGGTAAATCATCTTCATTTACTACTAGTGTGTTATCTACCTGACCACCAAATGGGTCGTTTGCTACTCTGCCGTTATCAGTACCAGCTGCTTTAAATTGATGGTTCAATCCAACTAAAGTTGTTTGATTCCAGTACTTAACATTTGTATTTTCGTATGTTTTACCGCCATACTCGGAAGTTTCATTTTTCACGTTCACGATTGCCGTTTTTCTAACGTAATCATCTAGCAGATCCTTTAGGTCCTTATAGCTTTTTCCGTTCTGTAATTGGCACGCTTTCCCAATGGTATTGAATGTTTTCATGTTGTACTTGCCTGTTGCTTTTTCCTTCCATACTTTGTGGAAAAGGTGAGAGTTTTTATACTTTTGGTCAAAATCATTACGAACGATTAAATCAAATTCGATGTATTCCGCACCTCCTGGTGTAGCATCTTCTGTTACTTTATTTACAAAAATTTCATAGTTACCATCCGCAATTTTTCCAGTACCTTCGAATACATCATTAAAATCTAAATTGAATCCCATTTAAAATCTCTCCACTTCGTTTTTTAGTTTTTTAATAGTTTTACGTCTTTTGCGTCGTATGTGGTTTTCAAACCATCATCAAATTCAATATGAAAAGCTCTGTAGGTGTATGGATGCCAATAGTCATTGAGATAGTACCCTACTATCCTTCCTCGTTTGGTCATAAGTCTTTTTCTTACCTTTACAATGAAATCATCTGTTACCTCGCATCGATTACCTATTATTTTGTTAGACAATTTAACCCCCACTCCCCTAAACAAACCCTAATAATTTCCCTTGATGGAATGCCCATCCTCGCTTATATCCACGATTCTTAGCTAATTCGTATAACTCACCCATCGACTTACAATCAGAAGGCTCTCGGAAATCCAAAGTAATTTCGATATCACCCTTTTGAATTTCTTGTAGATCTACTTCGATAACTTCTTTTTCTTTTGGTTCTGCCACTTCTTGCTTATGCCCACACGCAGGACATATCGTTTCTTTCGCCGGATATGCTGCAAAGCAATTGGCACAGGACTTAATAGGAACTTCCATTTTCACTGTCGATTTCTTCTTACCTTCCAAACTCCAATGTCTTTTCTCATCCGGTAAACCGAAACGATGAACATTGGCCACATGGTCGATAATGATAGAAGTCTTACCAAGCTTGTACCTCATCCCCCTCATACTTTGTTGAATGTAGAGAGAGAGTGATTGAGTAGGCCTTAACATAATGACTGTGGAGCAATCAGGCACATCGAAACCTTCACCTATGAGATCCACATTCGTTAATATCTGAATCTCTCTATCTCGGAACCTTTGAATAATGGTATCTCGTTCCAATCTTGGTGTTTTCGCATCAATATGTTCTGCTTTAATGCCATTGTCTAGAAATTCTTCTTTTGCCTTCACACTCGATTCGATGCTATGGCAATAACAGATAGCCTGTTCACCGTCTGCTAATTTTTGATAATGCTTGACCATATCCCCATAAATCATTTTGTTTTCTTTTAAAGCGTTATCCATCGAAGAATTAGAGAAGTCACTCAAATTGTTTAACTTCAAAAATTCTTCATTGATCAACTTAGGAGCATAATATTTATAAGGAGAGAGAAAACCGTTTGCAATCAACCATTCGGCATCTACTTCTTCAATGAGAATGTCGTTTATATCTCCCAGACCGGAACCGTTTAACCTGATAGGTGTAGCAGTAAAACCGATTCTAGGCACTTCTGAAAAGTATTCGTAAATATCACGATAAGATTTCGCTAATCCATGATGGTTTTCATCCGTAATAATTAAACTTGGTTTTGGTGTTTTATCTAATCGTCTAACGACTGTTTGGACCATTCCGAACTGTACCAACTCGAGATCCACACCATTCAACCGGAACGTGTTTTGTATCTGGTCAATCAGCTCTCTCCTGTGGACTAAGAACAACACTTGATTACCTTTGTTAGTTGTTAACTTAGCAATTTCGGAAATGATTACTGATTTGCCTGCGCCACAAGGAGCTACTATG
>Ga0157371_10004827_pt1 | contig 11595 bp, 8 predicted proteins | sample C45metaG_FD_113462 | JGI IMG/M metagenome (GOLD analysis project Ga0157371, IMG submission 113462) | Corn rhizosphere microbial communities from Kellogg Biological Station, Michigan, USA - C4-5 metaG | ecosystem: Host-associated > Plants > Roots > Rhizosphere > Soil | place: USA: Michigan... | reverse complement strand
ACCATCAGCCAGACCTGCGGATGGCGCAGCAGCACCTCCAGCAGCGGGCGATAGTGTTCCTCGCCATAGGCCGCCCCCGAGGGGTTGGACGGCGAGTTGAGCATCACCCAGCGGGTGCGCGGGGTGATGGCCGCCTCCAGCGCCGCGGCGGTCAGGCGGAAGCCGTCTGCCTCGCGGCACGGCAGTACCACCGGCTTGCCGCCGAGGATGGCGACGATGTCGGCGTAGGTCACCCAGAAGGGCGCGGGGATGATCACCTCGTCGCCCGGATCCAGGGTCGCCATCATGGCATTGAAGATCACCTGCTTGGCCCCCGCCGAGGCCGTCACCTCGTCCTGGGCGAACACCAGGTCGTTCTCCCGGGCGAATTTGCGGCGGATGGCTTCCTTGAGCGCCGGGCTGCCGTCGAGCACCGTGTACTTGGTCTGGCCGGCGCGAATGGCCTGGATCGCCGCCTCCTTGATGTGCTCCGGGGTATCGAAATCCGGCTCGCCCGCACCCAGCACCAGCAGATCGGCGCCCTGGCGGCGCAGGGCGTTGGCGCGCTCGGTGATCTTGAGGATCTCGGAGACGCCCACGGAGGCGAGGCATTGGGCGAGGTGCAGGGTGGCAGCGGTGGTCATGACAGGGCTCCAGGCTGAAACGAAGGCAGGTGCCGGCGGCATCCGGCAGGATCGTCTCGCACTATCGAACCGCTGCCGCCCGCCTTCAAACGCTATAAAGGACTCACGTCATTCCGCCGGGGCATGGTCTGCCGCCAGCGCGGACGCTAGAGTGGCGACCATGACGAACGCCCTTTCCCCTCTCGCCGCCTACCGCCAGGCCCTGGCCCAGGGCGACCGCCTGCCCGATGCCGCCCAGGAGGCCGCCGTCCTCCGGCTGGAGGCCTGCCACGCGGCGCTGCAGGCGGGCCGTCCGGCCCGCGGTCTCTATCTCTGGGGTCCGGTGGGTCGCGGCAAGACCTGGCTGCTGGACCTGTTCCACGCCAGCCTGCCGGTCCCCGCCCGGCGCCAGCATTTCCACCACTTCATGCGCTGGGTGCACCAGCGCCAGTTCCAGTTGGCCGGCACCCGCTATCCCCTGCAGGTGCTGGCCCGCGAACTGGCCGCGGAGGTACGGGTGCTGTGCTTCGACGAACTCTTCGTCAGCGACATCGGCGACGCCATCCTGGTGGGCGGCCTGCTGCGCGCCCTGCTGGACCAGGGCCTGGTGCTGGTGGTCACCTCCAACCAGCCGCCGGAGCAACTCTATGCCGGCGGCTTCAATCGTGAGCGCCTGCTGCCGGCCATCGCCGCGCTCCAGGCGCAACTGGACGTCCTGGAAGTGGACGGCGGCCAGGACCACCGCCTGCACGAAGGCCAGCCCGAACCGCGCTTCTGGGTGAAGGATCCCGCAGCCCTCGCCACCGCCTTCGCCCGGCTCACCGCCGGGCAAGCCGTGACCAGCGACCCGCTGGTGCTCGGCGGCCGCTCGCTGCCGGTGATCAAGCGTGCACCCGGCGCGCTCTGGCTGGACTTCGCCACCCTCTGCCAAGGGGCCTGGGCGACCACCGACTACATCGACCTCTGCACCCGCTTCCCCGCCCTGCTGCTGGGTAACGTGCCTTGCCTGTCGGGCGATCCCCGCGAGGGCCGCATCGCCCGCGGCACCGAAGATGGCGCGGCGCGTGTCCTGGCCGGCGACCGCGAATTGCCGCGCCTGGCGCCCCAGGACGACGCCGTACGCCGCTTCATCGCCCTGGTCGACGAAGCCTACGACCGCCGCCGCCCGCTCTACCTGGACGCCGCCGTGCCCCTGGAGCAGCTGTACACCCGCGGCTTCCTGGAATTTCCCTTCCGCCGCACCCTGAGCCGGCTCAGGGAAATGCAGCAGGCGCGCTACTGAACGTCACGCTTCCCGGAGCGCTTGAGCACATAGCGTGGGCGACGCTTGGTCTCGATGTAGATGCGGCCGATGTACTCGCCCAGCACGCCGATGCCGATCAGTTGCACCCCGCCGAAGAACAGGATGGCGGTCATCAGCGAGGGATAGCCCGGCACCCGGTTGCCGAAGGCCAGCTTCTCGAAGATCAGGTAGCCGGCATAGGCCAGGGACATCAAGGCGACGAAGCCGCCCAGGTAGGTCCAGAGGCGCAGCGGCACGGTACTGAAGGAGGTGATGCCCTCCAGGGCCAGATTCCACAGCTTCCAACCATTGAATTTGCTGCTGCCGGCACTGCGCGGGGCACGCTGGTACTCCACCACCCGGGTCTCGAAACCGACCCAGGACAGGATGCCCTTCATGAACAGGTTACGCTCGGGCAGCTCTCTGATGGCATCCACCACCTCGCGGCTCATCAGGCGAAAGTCGCCGACATTCTCTTCGATGGGCATCTGGGCGATGCGATTGTGCAGGCGGTAGAACCCCTCGGCGGTCAGCCGCTTGAGCGGGCTGTCGCTGCTGCGGTTGACTCGCTTGGCCAGCACCACATCGGCGCCCTGCTGCCACTGTTCGAGCAACCGCGGGATGACGTCCAACGGATCCTGCAGATCCACGTCCAGCGGCACCACCACCTCCCCCGTGGCGTGCTCGATGCCGGCGAACAGCGCCGCCTCCTTGCCAAAATTGCGCGACAGCTGCAGCACCCTCACCCGCGGATCCTCCTGGCGCAGACGTTCGAGCACCCGCGCACTGCCGTCACGACTGCCATCGTCGACGAACAGCAGCTCCAGGTCGTGGCCGGCCAGCTCCGGGTGAGCGCAGACCGCCTGGTGGAACAGCGCGATGGCCAGTTCTTCGTTGAAGACCGGTATCACCAGGGACAGCTTCACGGCATCGCTCATCTGAACACCCATCCGGACGACAGCAGATAGCTGAACACCGGCACCAGGGCGGTGGCGATGAGCAGCCCATAGAGGGCCGGGACGCCACAGGCGAGCAGGCCGGTCAACAGCAGGTTATTGAGGCCGAAGCCGCCCAGCGCCACCAGCAGGAAGCGCCAGGGCGAGCCGGCCCGGGCGAAGGTGAGATGTCGATGACCGAGGTAGGACACCACGAAGGCCACCGAGAAGGCGCCCAGATTGGCGAGATAGGCGGGCCAACCGCAAAGCCCCAGTAAGCATGCAGCGACGGCCATGTGCACCCCGGTGGCGACCGCGCCGACCAGGGCGAAACGCAGGGGTCTGGCGGCGGACTTGGCCAGGGATCCGGATGAAGACACGCTCGACCTCGGCACAGCGGCAATGGACCGGCGCACGTTACCCCGCAGGCGCCAAAACATCCTGTCGCATCCGTTGCAATTCCGGTAACGGGCGACGAACGGTCTCGAGCGGCCAACGATGGCTGCGGCGACGGGGTACGCCGCCTGGGCCCGGGCCCCGTGTTAAGGTGGGGCATCCCCCTGCTCACGAGGCCCGGTCATGACTCCGCGCATCGAACCCTTCTTCGACGCCACCACGTCCACCTTCACCTATGTGATCTACGAGGCGCCCGGCAGCCGCTGTGCCATCGTCGATTCGGTGCTGGACTACGATCCGCATTCGGGCCGTACCGCCACCCTGTCGGCGGATCGCGTCGCCCGCTTCGTGCGCGATCAGGGGCTGACGGTGGAGTGGCTGCTGGAGACCCATGCCCACGCCGACCATCTCTCCGCCGCGCCCTATCTGCGCCGGCAGCTGGGTGGCCGCATCGCCATCGGCGAGGGCATCCGCCGTGTGCAGGGCGCCTTCAAGGACGTCTTCAACCTGGAACCGGAATTCCGCCTCGACGGCTCCCAGTTCGATCACCTGTTCCAGCCCGACGAGTCGTTCCACATCGGCAACCTCAGCGCCCGCGCCCTGCACGTGCCCGGCCACACCCCGGCGGACATGGCCTATCAGGTGGAAGAAGAGCACGTCTTCGTCGGCGATACCCTGTTCATGCCCGATGTCGGCTCGGCGCGCTGCGACTTCCCCGGCGGCAGCGCCCGCGACCTCTACCGCTCGATCCGCCGCCTGCTGGCCCTGCCGGAGGCCACCCGTCTCTACCTGTGCCACGACTATCCGCCAGCGGGCCGCGACCCGCGCCACGAGACCACCGTGGGTGAAGAGCGCGCCCTCAACGTCCATGTCCACGATGGGGTGGACGAAGACGCCTTCGTCGCCCTGCGCACCCGCCGCGACGCCACCCTGGCCATGCCGACGCTGATCCTGCCGGCGATCCAGGTGAATATCCGCGCCGGCACCCTGCCGCCAGCCGAGGCCAATGGCCGGCGTTACCTGAAGATTCCCATCGACGGCTTCTAGCCCTACCCCCGCTCAGCCATAGGCGCTGGACGCGGCAAGCCTTCGCGCTTGTCCAGGTGGGATGCCCTGGCGGTGGCGCCCGGGGAAACAGCGGCCCAACCGCGAGTCGCAGGTTCGACCGCTTCGCCCTCCCCTGGGGCATACTGCCCGGCCCGTTTTCCGCCTGGAGTCTTGTCGATGCCCGTCTGGTGGCTGCTCGTCCTGCCCTTCATCGCCGGTGCCTGCCTGCCGCTGCAGGCCGGTATCAACGGTCAACTGGCCCGCCAGCTGTCCAGCGTCTTCGCCGCGGCGTCCCTTTCCTTCCTGGTCGGCCTGCTCGCCCTGCTGGGCCTGACCCTCTGGCAGCGGGGCGTCCCCACCCTGGGCGCCTTGCGCGACCTGCACTGGTGGCACTGGTGCGGCGGCCTGCTGGGCATGTTCTTCATCGCCATGGCCGCCTTCGCCGGTCCGCGCATCGGCGCCACGCTGTTCATGGCACTGGTGATCGCCGGGCAGCTGGCCATGTCGCTGAGCCTGGATCACTTCGGCTGGGCCGGCTTTCGCCAGGATCCGGTCACCCTGGGCAAGCTGGCCGGCGTGGTGCTGATCGGTGCCGGCGTCTGGTGCATCGCCCGGGCCTAGGCTCTGTACGAAAAGTCGCCGAGCGACGCTCAGGCGAGGCCTAGGCGGCCCCGCGAAAAAGGCTGAGGAAGCGGACCGGCTCGCGAACGAGTTTACGAATGGTAAACGAGCATTCCGACGGGGCCACCCTGGCCGCGTGGGCGATCCAGGCCTTGTTCAACGAAGCATCACCGAGCGCAGGCACCTTTCGTACAGAGCCTAGTAAAGATCGCGACGATAGCGATCCTCTTCCAGCAATCGCTGGACCTCGGCTTCGCCGAGCAGGGCCTGCAGCCGGGCGTGCACGCCGCGACCGAGCCCCCGTAGGCTGCCGCACACCATGATCACGGCATCCGCGGCCAGCCAGTCCCTCAACAGGTCGGCCTGGTCGCGCAACCGGTCCTGCACGTAGCCCTGGCCTTCGCGGGAGAACACCCGGTCCAGCCGCGCCAGCGCGCCCTGGGCCAGCCAGGCGTCCAGCTCCGCGCCGTAGAAATCATCGTGCGCCGCCGTACGTTCGCCGAACAACAGCCAATTGCGCGAGTATCCAGCGGCGATGCGTGCGGCCAGCAACGGCCGCACGCCGGCGAGGCCGGTGCCGGCGGCGATCAGGATCAGCGGGCGCTCATCCAGCGGTGGTCTGAAGCCGGGATGGGCGCGTAGCCGCGCCTGCACCCAGTCACCGGGCTGCAGTGTCTGGGTCAGCCAGCCGGAGGCGATCCCCAGGCGACCGTCCGCCTTGCGCTCCTGGCGCACCAGCAGCCGCAGCGGCCCTTCGCCCGGCAGCGAGGCGATGGAGTACTGGCGCACGGCGAGGGGCACCAGAGCGTCGAGTAATGCCTGGGCATCCAGGCCACGCAGTGCGGCCTGATCGTCCGGTAGCAGGCGGGTTTCCAGGGCAGTCGCCAGCCTGAGTGGCGTACCGTCGAGCGCCACTTCAAGATCGGTAGCCAGCGCCAAGGGTTGCAACCAGGCAGTCACCCGTTCGGCGTCCTGCCGTGGCGCGATTTCAAGGAGGTCACCTGGCCCCCAGTCGCGCCCTGAGGGTGGCAAGAGTTGCAGTTCGAAGGCCGGCCAACCGGGACTGCCCGCATTGAGGAGCTGTACCGACGCGAGCCGCCAGGACTGCAGTGGCCGCTCGACCGGAGGCTCGACGAGCGCGGCCCCCAGGGCCTGCAGCCGACCCTGCCAGACCCTCAGCGCCTGGGGGTCGCCATTGTCCACCTCCACCGGGGCGAACAGCGGTCGGGCGCCTCGTCCTCCGAGCCAGGCGTCCAGCCGCCGGGCGAAGGCGCAATAGTCCGGATAGCGCCGGTCGCCCAGGGCCAGCATCCCGTAGTTCAGCCCCGGCAGCGTCGTCGTCGCGGGCAGCACCCGCCGCTCGAAGCCGCGTGCCGCATCCGGCGCTTCGCCCTCGCCATGGGTGGCGACGACGAACAACGCCCGCGAGGCCTGCTGCAACCGCTCGACCGAAAGACGACCCAGCGCCACCACCTCGGCGCTCAGCCCCGCCGCCTGCAACTGGCTGGCAGTCTGCCAGGCCAGCGCCTCGCCCTGGCCGCTCTGGCTGGCGTAGCCGATCAGCCAGTCGGCGGCGCCCGCGGCGGCAGGCGTCAAGCCGAGCTGGGCCTGGCGCGCCTGACGCCGCTTGCGGCGGCGATCCAGATAGAGCCAGAGGCCGGTCACCATGAACAGCGGCATGGCCAGGCTGGCGAGCAGCATCACCAGCCGTCCCGTCAGGCCGAAGTATTCCCCCGAATGCAGGGCATAGACACTGAGCAGCAGCCGGGCGCCCAGCCGCTGTTCGCGGTAGCGGCGATGATCGAGCACCCGCCCCTGGCCGTCGAAGACGATGCGATTGAGGGCACGGATGTGCTCGGCATCGTCGGGCAGGTACCAGAGGGTCGGCTGGCTGACCTTGCGCGCCGGGTTGGGCAGCAGCAGGCCGTAGCCCTCGACTCGCCCACCGGTCTCCTGCCGAAAGCTCTGCCAGAGTGCGTCCAGCTCCACGTCCTGGCGCGCCACCACGCCCGCGGCCTGGGGCTCCGGCGCCGCCCCCAGCAGCCACTCGCTGGCCTGGCGGTACCCGTCATAGGACCAGTAGAGGCCGGTCAGCGCCGCCAGCAGATAGAGCAGCAGGCACCAGGTGCCGACCACGGCATGCAGATCCCAGTGGAAACTGCGTCCACGGCGCGCCCAGTCGAGGGTCAACCAGGTGCGCCAGCGGCGTACCTGGCGCGGCCAGCGCAGATAGAGGCCGGACAGGCAGAGCACCAGCAGGATCACGGTGGCCGCCCCGGTCAGGGCCTTGCCGACCGGCCCCAGGGCCAGGGAGCGGTGCAGCTCCAGGACCAGGCGAAAGAACCCCTGGCCGCGAGGCGCAGCCAGCACCTCCCCCGTGTAGCGGTCGAACAGCTGCACCTCGCCACGGCCCTGACCACTCGCTGGCGCCAGGCCGAGCAGGCCGTAGCCCTCCCCCGCCATGCTGGAGACGAAGCTCAGCTCCCGGTCTGGCGGAACGAGGCGCTGCCGCACCTCCGGCAGTGTCAGGGGACGCTGGTCCGGCGTGGCGGCGGTCGGCGGCGGATTGAGCAGTTGCAGCAGTTCCAACTGAAAGCTGTAGAGCGCACCCGTCACCCCCAGCACCACCAGCACCAGGCCCGCTGCCAGCCCGAGCAGGCTGTGCAGCTGGAACAGGCCACTGCGGATCAGGGCTGGGCCCACAGTCGCAGCAGGTTGTGATAGACGCCGGTCAATTGCAGGCAGGCCTCGTGGCCCTGTCCCAGCTCGGCGGCGGCGCGCTGGATGCCCTGGTCGAGTTCGAACAGCTGACCGCGCTGACCGGCATCGCGCACCAGGCTCTGGATCCAGAAGAAGGAACACAGCCGCGCGCCGCGGATGACCGGCAGCACCCGGTGCAGGCTGCTGGCCGGATAGAGGATCAGGTCCCCGGCGGCCAGCTTGACGCTGTGGGCGCCGTAGGTGTCCTCCACCACCAGTTCGCCGCCGCCGTACTCGTCCGGCTCGCAGAAGAACAGGGTGGCGGAGAGATCAGTGCGCAGGTAGCCGCTGCCATCCGGTAAGGGGCGCAGGGCATTGTCCACGTGCAGCCCGAAGGACTGGCCGCCCTGGTAGAGATTGAACAAGGGCGGAAACACCCGCGCCGGCAGCGCTGCGGCGACGAACAGCGGATGCCGTGCCAGCGCCTGCTGGATCAGCTCGCCCACCGCCCGCGCCGCGGGATCGTCCGCCGGCAATTGCAGGTTGTCCTTGGCCATGGCCGACTGGAAGCCGGCAGTGTGCTTGCCATCGGCCCAGGCCGCGGCCTCCAGTCGCTGGCGGCAGTCCCTTACCTGCTCAGGCGTGAGCACGCCCGGAACGCTGATCATCATCGGCGGTTTCCTTCTCAAAGCCGAAAGCCCTGCGGGTGCAGGGCTCGGTGTCTGGCGGACGACCTTAGAAGCTGTAGGTCGCGGTCAGGATGGCGGCGCGGGCATCGCCATACTCGATGAAGGAGGAGGACGCCACGGTCGTCCCGGTGGCGCTCGTCCCCAGCGAGGAACGCACCCGCTCCACGTACTCCTTGTCGAAGATATTGTTGACGTTGAGTTGCAGGTCCAGGTTGCGATTCACCCGATAGCCCAGCATCGCATTGTGCAGCCAGTATTCGTCGAGCTTGATCCCGTCGTTGCTCGACGTGAGGTTACGCTCGCTGACATAGCGCGTGCCGTAACCCACCCGCCAGCCGGCCGGGAACTCGTAGGTGGTCCAGAGATTGAACGAGCGCGGTGGCGTATTCGCCAGCGCCTGGCCTTCCCGCGCACGCCCCGCCGCGGTATCCGCCGCCTTGAGGGTTTCGCTGTCGAGGAAGGTGAAGTTGGCGTAGACATTCCACTGCTGGGTGATGCGCCCGGTAGCGCCCAGCTCGATGCCCTGCACCCGTTGCTCGCCCACCAGGGCGATGCTGTTGTCCGCCAGGGTTTCGCGGGCGTTGGTCTTCTCCACGCGGAACAGGGCGCCATCCAGCTCCAGGCGCTTGTCGAGGAATTCCCACTTGGTGCCCAACTCCCAGGTCTTGTTCTTCTCCGGTTCGAGATCCTGGTTGGCTGCGCTCAGGCCGGTACCTATGGTGGTCAGGTTTTCCGCCGAGGGGTTGAAGGAGGTGCCATAGGCGACATAGATCCGCCCGTTCGGTGCCGGCTTGAACACCAGGCCGGCGCGACCGCTCAGCTTGCCGTCGTCGGAGCTCAGTTGAGTCTTGGCACCGCGCACGCCATTGCTGACCGGGGTGGAGTCGCTGTCGCCATCGAACCAGTCGTAGCGCAGGCCCAGGTTCACGTCCCAGTAGTCGTTCAGGGCGATGGTATCGAAGGCATAGACGGCCTTGTCGACCAGGGTGTTGCTGACCAGGGCGGTGGTCTGCGGGTTGGTGGGGCCAGCGTAGCGGCCCGGCGGATTGCTCAGCGAATAGCCACTGGCCGGGAACACCAGGTTGTTGGTGTAGGTATCGCGATCGTAGTCCTCACGGGAGAACTCGGCACCCAGCACGAAGGAGTGTCCCAGGCCCAGGGTATCGAAGTTGCCGGTCAGGTTGGTCTGGTTGGTCCACATCTCGGAGGTGATGTCTCGACCATAACCTTGCGGACCGCCCGGGATGTAGCGTCCACCGCCGATGAGTCGGAGCTGCGGGGCCGAGATCACGGTGTCCCGCTGGATACGGCTGTAGCGGGTCAGGTTCTGCAGGCTGAGGTTGTCGTTGAAGCGGTGCTCCAGCTCCACCGTGAAGACGTTGTTGTTGATGTCTTCGTGGTCGATGTTGGAGTAGCCGAAATAGTCTTCATGAGCGACGCCGGCCAGGCGCTTGCCATTGAGCACCGGCACCCCATAGTCGGGCAGGTTGTTATCGGTCTGGTGGAAGTAGCTCAGGGTCAGGCGGGTATCGTCCGACAGGCCCAGGGCCAGTGACGGCGCGATGCCCCAGCGCTCGCGATCGACCTTGTCGCGGCCCGGCACATCGTTCTCGTGGGCCATCAGGTTCAGGCGGAAGGCGCTGTCGGTCCCCACGCCCTGCAGCGGCTGGTTGGTGTCCAGGGTCAGCCGGCGGTAACTGTCGGTGCCCAGCCCCGCGCCGATGCGGGTGAACTGACGCTCCTGGGGCTTCTTGCTGATCAGGTTGATGGAGCCACCGGTGGTGCCGGCGCCGCCGAACACCGAGTTGGGGCCCTTGATGACCTCCACCGACTCCAGGTTGAAGGTGTCGGTACGGTTGTTCTGGGTGCTGTCGCGCAGGCCGTCGATCTGGATGTTCGAGTTGGCGCTGAAGCCACGGATGTTGATGCTGTCGCCGGAACCGCCGCCGCCCTCGCCGGCATTGAAGGTGATGCCGGAGACGTTGGACAGTACCGATCTCAGACTCAGGGCCTGCTGGTCCTGGATCACCTGCGCCGGCACCACGGTGACGGTCTGCGGGGTGTCCAGCAGGGGCGCGGTGTACTTGTGCGAGGCGGATTGCTCGGCCTTGAAGCCTTCCTGCTGCGCCTGACCTTCGATGGTCAGGCTTTCCAGTTTGGTCACCGGTTCCTTGGCCTCCTGGGCCAGGGCACCCATGGACAGAGACGCGACCGCGACACTGAAAGTGGAGACCAGCAAACGGCGCTGGGACAACGAGGAAAGTTCCTTGGACATGATGGCGAGCCGCCTCCTTTTGTGAATGCGGCGCGATTCTATTTGCAAACGATTATCAAATCTATAGCGAATGTAAATTATTCCTGACAACCTCTGGCACGCCTGATACGGGGGCTTTCGACCAGGCATGAAAAAGCCCGCCTTCCTGAGGGGAGGCGGGCTCGGGTACAGGCCGCGAAGCTTAGAGGTAGAAGGCCTTCAGCGGCGGGAAGCCGTTGAATTCCACGGCGCTGTAGCTGGTGGTGTAGGCCCCGGTGGACAGCCAGTACAGGCGGTCACCGCTGGCCAGGTTCAGCGGCAGGCCATACTTGTAGTGCTCGTACATGATGTCGGCGCTGTCGCAGGTCGGACCGGCGATCACCACCTCTTCCATCTCGCCTTTCTTCTCGGTCCAGATCGGGAACTTGATGGACTCGTCCATGGTTTCGATCAGGCCGGAGAACTTGCCGACATCGGTATAGACCCAGCGCTCCACCGCGGTACGCGACTTGCGCGCCACCAGCACCACTTCGCTGACCAGGATACCGGCATTGGAAATCAGCGAACGGCCCGGCTCCAGGATGATTTCCGGCAGCTCGTCGCCGAAGTCTTCCTTGAGGAAGCGGATGATCTCCTCGGCATAAGTCTCCAGGCTGTTGGTGCGATGGATGTAGTTGGCCGGGAAGCCACCGCCCATGTTGATCATCTTCAGGGTGATGCCGTCTTCTTCCTTGAGGCGCTCGAAGATCACCTTGACCTTGGCGATGGCGGCGTCCCAGACGTCGATGTCGCGCTGCTGGCTGCCGACGTGGAAGGAGATGCCATAGGGCTCCAGGCCCAGCTGGCGGGCCAGGATCAGCAGATCCAGGGCCATGTCGGGCTGGCAGCCGAACTTGCGCGACAGCGGCCAGTCGGCGGAGTTGGAGCCTTCGGTGAGGATCCGCACATAGATGCGCGAGCCCGGGGCGGCCTTGGCGATGTTGCGCAGGTCGGCCTCGGAGTCGGTGGCGAACATGCGCACGCCCTTCTCGTAGAAGTAGCGGATGTCCTTGGCTTTCTTGATGGTGTT
>Ga0157371_10004824_pt1 | contig 11597 bp, 7 predicted proteins | sample C45metaG_FD_113462 | JGI IMG/M metagenome (GOLD analysis project Ga0157371, IMG submission 113462) | Corn rhizosphere microbial communities from Kellogg Biological Station, Michigan, USA - C4-5 metaG | ecosystem: Host-associated > Plants > Roots > Rhizosphere > Soil | place: USA: Michigan... | reverse complement strand
TTTGCGCAAAGCCTATGGTGCTGCTTGCCAGCAATGCGAAAGTTGCTAAGTAAATTTTCTTCATCAGGAGTTTTATTAAATAGTGTTTGTTGGTTTGTAGGTGTAATATTCTCTATAAAAAATCATTTTCAAGAGAATGTTTTGAAGATGTTACACGGGGGGAAATGGTAGATATCTTTAACAAGACTTAGCTTGTCATTCTGAGCATAGCGAAGAATCTTATAAAAGCGATAACAGCCGTATAAGATTCTTCGCTATGCTCAGAATGACAGAGGGTAAAATATTACTGCACAGACGGCGGCGGCACTTTCACGCCCCAGGCCTCGTTAGGCCTGGCGCCCATTTTGAATACCAGTTTACCACCTTTCATCAGCTCGTCGCGGTATAGCCAGCAGTTATTAAGCGGTTTGCCGTTAAAGCTGGCCGACTGGATATAAACGTTATCTTTCGAGTTATTGATGGTTTGGATGATCAGCTTTTTACCGTCGCCTAAAGTGATGTTAGCATTGGTAAATACCGGGCTGCTCAATTCTACAATTGGGCGCAGGTCTGTAAAACCTTTTACGTCAAACAATCCCAGCGAGGCCATTACATACCATGAGCCCAGTTGCCCCTGGTCCTCATCCTGCCCATAACCGTAGCCGTGGATGGGTTCTACACCATAAAACTCATCGCAGATGGCGCGGGTCCAGCGTTGGGTATACCAGGGCTTGCCCGAGAAGTTGAACAACCAGCTGGTATGCAAACAAGGCTGGTTACCGTGGTTATACAGCGATTTAATACCCGCAAAAGCATTAATGGTTTTTCCGCCGCTGAAGCCGTCTTTTTCAGAAGTTTCAAAAATATCATTCAGGCGGGCGTTAAACTCGTCTTTGCCCACGGCATCGATCAAACCTTTCGGGTTTTGAGGGACGAAATAAGTATACTGGATAGCATTACCTTCCTGGAAACCACGCCAAGCCTCAGTCGGGTCAAACTTGTCAATAAAGGTGCCGTCGGCACGTTTTGGGTGCATAAGCTTTTTGTCTTTGTCATACAAGTATCGCCAGCCGTTTGAGTTTTTGATGAGGAGTTTATAATCATCCATCTTACCCATCTTTTTGGCCATCTGCGCAGCCGCAAAAGCACTGAAGCTATATTCCAACGTATGCGATGCCGAGAAATGCGAGCCTGTTGAATCTGTTGTGCTTTGATCCAGATAAGGCGAGTAGCCATACTTCACAAAAGCCTCCACATCCATCTTACCCGAACCCTCTTTCCGGTTTTTTCCTGATAGCTCATTGGCCCTGATAGCGCGATAAGCCAAATTTACATCGTAATCGCGGATGCCAACCTGATAAGCCCCGGCAATAGCCAGCCCCACCATGTTAGTGCCCACACCAGACACAAAATTGCTGTTGGCAATGCCATCGCCAAACCAACCACGCTCTTTGTATATCTCAAGCTCAGTATGCACATAATCGTTGTAGTGGCTTGGGTATGATAGCGCCCAAAGCTGCGTCAGGTTCCAGTAAGCGCCCCAAATGGCGTCGGTATTATAAAAGTTATAACTGAAGCGGCCCTGTTTGTCTTTTGGCAACCGGCCAACGGTACCGTCATGATGCGGGAAAGAACCATTCACATCGCTGGCAATACCACGGCCCAACAGCGCGTGGAACAAACCGGTATAGAATTTCGCTTTGGCATCATGGTCGGGCGTGGTAACTACTATTTTGCCCAACTCTGCGCGCCAGGTAGCCTGGGCCTGTTGCCTGGCTTTGTCGAAAGTCAGTCCGGTCGCTTCTGCCTGCAGGTTAGCCTTAGCGTTGGCAGTTGAGGTGTATGATAAGCCTACTTTCAATTCGATAGCCTCATTGGCTTGTGTTTTATAATTCAGGAAGATGCCCGCGCCTTTGCCTTTAGCCTCGTTTGTATTTTCTTTAACACCCTGGGCATTAAATGAACCTACCGACAGCGGCGTCTTGCTCACCTCGCCATAAAAATACATGCGCACCTCGCCGTCGGGGTCATATTTTTTGACGTATTTGGGATAGGTAATCACATAGCCTTCAAAGTGTGTGGCATCCAGCATTTTCACGCCGGCATCGCGCACGGCACCACTTTCGCCCTGCGTGTTGCCGATGTCGAAAATAATGCGCGAATGCTCATTTTTCGGGAATGTGTAACGATGAAAGCCTACATGTTTGGTAGCGGTCAGTTCGGCGGTAATATTATAGTCATCCAACAAAACTCTATAATAACCAGGCTGAGCAATTTGATTCTTGCGGTCAAAATGCGAGCGATAGCCGCTGCCGGGTTTATCCAGCTCGCCGGGTTTTACTTTAAGTTCGCCGGTGGCGGGCATTACGCTCACGCCGCCCACCTGCCATTCATGAAAATGCACAAAACCTTCGATCGAGTTGTGGCGGGTGTCATATCCTACCGCCTCCCAGCCGCTGGCGTTACCATAGTGCCCATTTGTTGATGGCGCCAGTTTAGCCATGCCGTAAGGCACTGCAGCCGGGGTATAAAAGAACCAGCGGCTATGCGCCGTGCCCACATTCGGGTCGACGTAATTAAGCAGGTCCTGCGCGTTTAGTTTTATGGTGGATAACAGCAGTGCGGCCAAAGCCAGGCTTGTTCTGATAGCAGTTTTCATGGGCGATATTTTTAATGGGCAGCTTTATAAGTTTCTTTCCAGTAATTGTCGATATTTTCAAGCGAGCGGCCCTTGGTTTCAGGGATCAGTTTCCAGGTGATCCAAAGCGCCGGCGAGCAGCAAATGGCGAATAGCCAGAAGGTTGCCGATGAGCCCAGATCTTCCAACATCAGCGGAGTTAACTGTCCCACCAAAAAGTTAGCAACCCATAATGATAACGTCGCTAAAGCCATGGCCTTGCCCCGGATGGCATTCGGGAATATCTCGCCGATAACCACCCAGCATACCGGTCCGAAAGAGAACGCGAAGCAGGAGATAAACAGCAGGATAAAGATCAATATCCACGGACCGGTAGTTATGCCCGTCGCAAACAACACCCCTATTACCAGCAGGGCAAATACGGCCCCGCCTATCCCCACAAATAATAACGGGCGGCGGCCCCATTTATCCACCGTAAAAATAGCGACAAAGGTAAAGACCACATTCACCAAACCAATGGTCACCTGGCCGCCTAAGGCGTTGTTCAGGGTAAATCCCGCCTGCTCCAATATCTTCGGACCGTAATAGATCACCGCATTGATACCGCAAACCTGCGACAGGAAGGGCAATAACAATCCAATCCACAAAGCACGGCGATAAACCGGCGTAAATAGTTCTTTCAAGTTACCGGTTTCATTTTGCTGCGTTTCTTTTACGGCAGCAACCTCGCGGTTGGCGGCTTCAGGGCCATCAATTTTAATGAGGATGCTTTTGGCCTTCGCTTCCTGTCCCCGCAATAGCAGCCAGCGCGGCGACTCAGGCACCAGAAACAACGACAGCAGGAATATCCCCGAAGGGAAAATCCCTAAACCCAGCATGGCGCGCCATACCTCGGTGCTAAATATTTTTTGCATACCCGCGCTGCCAAAGGTGTCCCCTGTATGGGCCACCAGGTAGGCGTTGCTGAAGTAGGAGATCACGATACCGATGGTTAAGGCCAATTGATACAGCGATACCATCATGCCGCGGTAGCGGGACGGAGAAAATTCTGAAATATACAGCGGCGATACCATTGAGGCCACACCAATACCCAGACCGCCTATCAAACGGAAAACAATCAGTTGTGAAAATGAAGTCACGAGGGTACAACCCACGGCCGAAGCCAGGAACAATACCGCCGACAGGATCATGATGAGCTTGCGGCCATACTTGTCGCTCAGCTTGCCTGATATACTCACGCCGATGATACAACCCAGCAAAGCGCAACTCACAAACCAGCCCTCGTTCACTACATCCAGGTTAAAATCCTTTTTTACTAAACTCACGGTGCCCGAAATTACGGCCGTGTCGAAACCAAATAAAAAGCCACCCAAGGCGGCCACCAGGCAAACCAGGTACAGGTAAGTGCTGCTTTGTTTTGTTGAGGTCATTGCTTATTGATCTTTTAAAAATGCTTTTACAACGCGGGCCTTGCTTGCGCCCAGATTGGTTAGTGTATAACTTTTTGCCGCAGCCGGTATTACAAATGTTTCGGCGTAGGCGAATTTGTGTTTAGTGCCATCGGCGGTTTCTAATAGGATAGCCTCGCCCTCAACCAGCATCATGACATGGCAGGAGCCGTCGGTTGTGGCGCTCACTTGCTGGTCGAAATCAAAACGATGCACATCATAAAAATGCTCGGCATGGGTTGGCAGGTGTATCAGTTCGTAATTATAGCCCCGCTCAATTACCGCAGGCTTAGATATGAGCTCTTGCTGAACTTTATCGCCTTTACGGTCGAATACCAGGTTATTAAAAGCGTGATCGATATTGATAGGGCGCGGATTACCGTCAAGGTCCAAACGCAGCCAGTCGTACATTTTAAAGGTGAAGATGTATGGCGTAGCGCTAATTTCTAACACCAGGTTATTGGCGCCGGCGCTGTGAACCGTGCCGTTTGGAATCAGGAACAGATCATGCTTTTTAGCCGGCTGCGCCTGTACGTAATCGGTTATTTGTAGCTCAACGTTGTTTTGCTGGCTGCTGATGAGCGCCTCTTTAAATTCGGTCGGGTTGATGTTTTCCTGGAAGCCCAGATATACCGTAGCATTATCAGGCTTGCAGTCCAGGATGTAATAGGTTTCGTCCTGCGTGATGGTCTCGCCAAAATTATCCTGAATATATTTTAAATGCGGATGGCATTGGATAGACAGGTTGCCACCATCAAAAGTATCCAGAAAGTCGAAGCGGATCGGGAACTCTTCGCCAAACCTTTCGGCATGTTTGCCCAGTACCGCGCGGTTATTGTTAAACATCACAAAATCAAACGACACCTCTAAAACATTGTCGCCGCTTTTAAAGATCAAACCATTCTCCGGCACAATCAGCTCGAACGACCAGGCATAGTTAACCGCATCTTTGTTCAATCCCGGAATACGCTCCTTCATCCACTGGCCGCCCCAGGCTCCCGGCTCAAACCACGGCCTAACCCTAATCACGGAATGGCTCATTTTTTCCAGGCCATCTATAAAATCAATCCTGTTCATCCACGTAATCGTGTCAGGCCACTGGCCGTCGGCAATCACGTCAATCTTGTTTAGCAGCGCTTTCTTGTGTGCGTTGCACAGCACCCAGTCCACAAAGTAAAAGCGCTTATACATCTGCGCCGGCTCCTGTATCTGCTGGCTGCCCAGATTAGTGATGGTAGCCGCACGCATTCTGAATTGTATCTCGTTTTTAGGTACGTCGATATAAATTAATGGCGCAGCCCAACCGGCCAAAGCAGCCCCGGTGCCAATGATGATATTGATATCAAAAGTTTGATCAGGTTGTTTGTTTTTTAGTGCCGCGATATCATACAGATCCTGTAATTGCAGCGTGCATTTGGTGCCCCAGACAGATGTCGGCGTACCCAGAAATGGTTGCACCATAGCATCTATATCTTCTGCCGGTTTCAAAAACTCCGATACAGCGATTATATTGACCGACGGGCCCATTTTCTCCAGTTCGGCTTTGATAGTATTTTTTACCAGAGGCCACCAAACGCCGCCAAAACCATCAATCACCACTGTTTTTTGCTGCGCGATGTATTGGGCCAGCGAAGCATAGCCATTAAAGATCTTGCCCTCAGGCAGTTTTGTTACGGGATAGATATTATAAACCTCGCCATCGTTAAAATCCTGCAGCTTGTCTGGCATAAGGTATTGCGTGGTTTTACGCAATTGTGCAGCCAATTGAGCCTGTGTTTGAGATGTAGGGGTAGCAAAAGTAGTATTCATTTTAAATGTTATAATGTATGTACATATTAAACAGCTTTATTTTAACCGGATTGATGATTTTGCATACCGGAAAATGTTATAAAAGCGGTTTATATTCAGGAAAATCATTTTGCCCCCTCTAAATCTCCCCGGAAGGGGAGACTTTCTAAAGTCCTCCCTTCCGGGGAGGGTTGGGTGGGGCTTATTAGCGATTTTCCTACCCTATATGTTGTTATGTACAAACATATAAATAAATTTGAATAACCTACAAGCGTCTAAAACACTTATAATTGCAAAATAATTAGTTATGCGCTACGCCATCGATCATAAAAGCCCTGTACCCCTGCACTCGCAGGCCGAGATGCTTTTGCGCCAAATGATCGAGGAAGAAGAGTACCAGAACGGCAAGGTTTTCCCTAACGAAATTGAGCTGGCCAAGAAACTGGCTATCTCGCGCTCAACCCTGCGCCAGGCCATCAATAAATTGGTTTTTGAGGGATTGCTTGTGCGCCGTAAGCGTACCGGCACCAAGGTGGCCAAGAGCGTGGTGAGCTCAAAATCAAACAACTGGCTCAGTTTTTCGCAAGAGATGAAGCTGCGCGGCATCACCATCAAAAACTACGGCACCGATATTTCATGGGTATTGCCCGACGAAGAAGTGACCGATTTTTTCGAAATTAAACCAGAACGCAAAGTACTCAAAATGGCAAAACTGCGCGGCAAACCCGAGGGGCCGTTTGTGTACTTTGTATCTTACTTCCATCCCCGCGTCGGCCTAACCGGCGACGAGGATTTTACGCAGCCCCTGTACGAAATGCTGGAGCACGAGCATTCGGTGATTGCCACCCTATCCAAAGAAGAGATCAGCGCCATTGCTGCCGACAAGTTTATTGCCGATAAGCTGCACATCCCCGTAGGTAGCCCCGTACTTTTCAGAAAACGCTTCGTGTATGATCACGGCGAACGCCCTATTGAATATAACCTGGGCTTTTATAAGGCCGATAGTTTTGTGTATACGGTGGAGAGTTTGAGGTAGGACGTCGTTGTCGCCCTTTTTGTCATTGCGAGCGCAGCGTGGCAATCGCAAGGGGAAAAGCCAAGTTCGTCCCGAATGTTCGGGATCGTTCTCGCAGCAATGACATAATTTTCAGGCCAACGCTCACCCTTCGAGAGCCTCAGGGTGACAAGCCCTTTTCGAATTTGTCATCCTGAGTAAAGCGAAGGATCTTATTTAAGCGAAAGCAAGGCGTATAACCATTTAGCTTGTGCTCTATCTGGCGCAAGCGTCCGCTTGTGCCTTAAAAACTATATCTTTATTTAACAATGAGTGTTAAGTACAAAATTCGAGATCAGGAAAAGCTTTATTTTGTAAGCTTTTCCGTTATAAACTGGATAGATGTATTTATTCGAAATGAATACAAAAACATATTTCTTGATAGCTTAAAATTTTGTCAAAGAAATAAAGGGCTTGAAATTTACGGATGGTGTATCATGACCAGCCATGTACATCTCATAATCGGAACATCCGATAAACCAATGGAAAACATTTTGCGTGACTTAAAAAGCTTTACGTCCACCAACATCAAAAAAGCAATTGAGCTTAACCCGACAGAAAGCAGAAAAGAATGGATGTTATGGATGATGAAAAGAGCCGGAATCAAAAATAATAATAACAACGATTTTCAGTTTTGGCAACAAAACAACCATCCAATTGAGCTTTGGGATAATTATATGATGCAACAGAAATTAGATTATATCCATAACAATCCTGTTGAAGCTGGTTTTGTAGATGCCCCATGTGATTATGTTTATAGTAGCGCACGTGATTATTCAGAGCAAAAAGGGTTATTGAATATAAAGTTGATAACTTAGCTAATAGGCACAAGCGGACGCTTGCGCCAGATTAAGCGGTTTTGTAGATGCCCCATGTCCCCGCATCTTTCGCTGCCGTAAATTATATTGTTGAAAGAATGCATGATGTATTAAGACGCGAAGTATCGCATCTCTACAAAATGACTCCTATGAGCATCGCCTAAAAAGTTTTCAAGATATGGGTTACCTTTTCGGAGGAACATCTTGTTTCATTCTGTTTCACTCAGTTTTGATAAATTATTGAAAATCAAAGCAATATTGAAAAATCCTATTTCACTTGTTTCATTTGTTTCACGTTCACGTGAAACAAAACACGCTTAACCGCTATGTCATTTCTCGCTATGCTCGAAATGACATAGCGAGTCTGTTGGTGATAACACCGACCAGAGGCCTCCAGGTAATGCCCCTTTTCGAGTTTGTCATCTTGAGCAAAGCGAAGGATCTTGTTTAAGCGAAAAGCAAGGCGTATAAGATTCTTCGCTATGCTCAGAATGACAATCGGTTTAATTACATCTAATCCACCTTCGTCCATGGCGATGGCAATACATTGCAGCGTTTGGCATAGGCGTCCCAGATGTCGTTCATCTTTTTCACCAGGTCGGGGTGCTGGGCGGCAAGGTCGTGCATTTCAGAGCGGTCGTTCGAGATATCGTACAGCTCCCATGGCGATGATTTATATCTCATGCCCTTCAGCAGTTCGGCTTCGCTTACCAGTTTCCATTTACCCATGCGCACGGCTTTGTTCATTTCATGATCCCAGCACACAGCCTCACGGTTTATTGGCTGATTGGTGAAAGTTGGCACCAGGCTCTTGCCCTCAACCGGAGTAATATTATGACCATTATAGGTTTTAGGGAAAGGCGTATGCGTTACATCCAGAATAGTTGGCAAGATATCCATTTCGTGGCCCACCTGGTCGCGCATTTCGCCGCGGGCCTTCACGCCAGCCGGCCAGTGTACTATAAGCGGAGTTGATATACCACCCTCATGCACATAATGCTTAAACTTGCGGAGCGGCGTGGTGGACACATTGGCCCACTCCTGCATGTACGACACATAAGTATCCGCCGGGCCAGCCATTACATCATGACCCTGCATTACCAATTTACCGTCGCGGGTAGTCTTTGGATTATTAGAGTAAATCAACGACTCCTTAGTCAACTTACGCAGGTGAACGGTGTCGGTAGCTTCAGAACGAACAGGGCCGTTACCGATGATCTCGGCACAGGCGCCGTTATCTTGCAAAAAGAAGATCAGCGTATTATCATACATCCCATCGGCTTTTAACTGCTTAATAATGCGGCCGATGCCCTGATCCATAATATCGATCATAGCGGCGTAAGTTTCCATACGGCGCAGCATGGCCGGTTTATTTTTTTCGTCGGCCCAGGGCTTGCCATCAAACGGCGATAAGGCTACGTCAGGTTTAACAACACCTATCTTCTTCATGCGTTCCAGTCGCTCTTTGCGTAGCTCTTCATAACCTTTATCAAAACGGCCCTTGTATTTGGCAATCTCCTCAGGCGGGGCCTGCATCGGCCAATGCGCTGCCGTATAAGCCACATACATAAAGAAAGGCTTATTCTTATCGCGCTCCTTAATAAACTTTACCGAGTTGTCTGAAATAGCATTGGTAAAGTAATAATGTTCAGGATGATATTCAGGATCGTTAGTGGTATTCACCAGTGTATTGTCGCGGCACAGATAGCCGGGATCATAATAATTGGCAGCGCCCAATATTGTACCATAATAATGGTCGAAACCACGTTGCAGCGGCCAGTTTTCATTACCCATGCCCGGTTTAGGGTCGAAGTTTAAGTGCCATTTGCCGGTCATGTAGGTGGCATAACCTGCCGAGTGCAATACCTCGGCCATGGTAACAACGTTATGGCTCAGATCGCCGCGATAACCGGGGAGCTTAAAATCGTCGGTTGTCATCCAGCCCATGCCTGCCTGATGCGGGTCGAGGCCGGTCATTAACGAAGCGCGCGACGGGCAGCATCGTGCCACATTATAAAATTGAGTGTAGCGCAAGCCCTCTTTCGCCAGCATATCTAAATTAGGAGTAGCCGCTTCGCCGCCATAGCAGCCCAGGTCAGAATAACCCATATCGTCAGACAAGATCACGATGATATTGGGGCGTTTGGTCTCTGCTTTTCTAGATGACGGTTTTTGTGTTGCGCCTTTCCAGGCAATAACAACAACTCCAACCAGAGCCAAAACGGCTACTACCATTAACTTTAGATACTTCATTTTTGCGGGCAAATTGGTTATGGGAAACTAAGTTATAAATTAAACCCGCATAAATACAAAGCCCCGCATCGAAAGATGCAGGGCCAGTTTCTTTTAAGTAAAAAAGTTTAGTCGGTTGTTATTTTAAACTGCCATTACCGACGCATTCAGCATCCTCGTAATGGCTCAACTATTTTGCCTTACCGATCAAAGCTGGCATTTCTAGCTTGACCGGTTGAGCTTTGTTGATCAGCTAAATAGGGGTATGTATAAATTGTCTCTTTTACGTTTAAAAGAGTTTTACTAGCGTTGCAGTAAGCCTTGACAGGCATAATTATTCAACGCCACAAAGCTATTGAGCAGCCCTGCCGAATTAATTAAAATGAAATTAGAATTGCTCGTGTCGCAGGAAAGTAACCGTCATGCACGTACCTTCATTTTCGACCGATTTTACGCTTAAGGTACCGTTAAACAGTTGGATGATCTTTTGGGTAACATACAGCCCTATGCCGCTTCCGCCAAAGTTGCGGCTGTTATTGGCACGGTAAAATGAATTAAAAACAAGCTCGATATCCTGGGCGGGAATACCAATGCCGGTATCAATGATCTCCATTCTGATCTGCCGCTCATCAGCATAAAAATTACACTTCACGGGCTGATGATTAGAAAATTTGAAGGCGTTGCCAATAAGATTGTTCAGCGCAATAAAAAGCAGCTGATGATTGGCCGGGATAGTTAGCATCGCCTCGTTTTCGGGCATGTGTTCTATGTTTACCTGTAATGCTCCAGAATGTAATTTGCTGCTCCAATGGTCTTCCAGCTCCCATAATAGTTCGTCAATACGTACCGGACTCTGGTGGGCAATGGTAAAATCCATATCCACCTGGGCCAGTTCCATGAGGCCGGTGATAGTATCGCGCAAACGTTCTGATTCTTCGAGTATAAGCTGTAGTATTCTTTGATTTTCTTCGGGCGATAAGGTTTTTTGCAGCGCCAGCTCAGTTTCGCCAATAATAGTTGTTATAGGCGTGCGCAGCTCATGCGAAGCATTGGCTACATAGGTGCGTTGCAGCGAGAAGGCATTTTCCAGGTGTTCCAGCAGGCGGTTAAAATTGCTGGCCAGCTCGCTTATTTCGTCCTTGCCTTTTCCTTCATCTACGCGCAGGTGCAGGTTGGTGGCTTTGATAAGTTTCATTTGCTTAACCACCTTTTTTATGGGCGACAAGGTGCCCTGCGCCAACCAGCGGCTTACCAAAAATAAAGTGGCAGCCACAATTAAAAATACGATGATCATCGCATCACGAATTTCTTTGAGCTGCCGGCCGCCGGTTATATCAACGGCCGAAACCAGGATCACGAAGTTGCCCTGATTATCCTTCACATAGATACCTACTACCTGGGCTGCTTTATTGGCATACTCTAAATAGTTTCGCTTGCGTACCGTCTCAATTACTTTATAGTTCCAATATTGCTGGTCGTCGCGGATAAAGGCGGCGGTGTTTTTATCGTCATAAAAACGGGTAACCTCGCCGTGCAGGTTGCGCATGTACCGGGCGCGCACTTTCATCAATGAATCTGGACTGATCTCGTCGGCTTTCAGGTAAAGCTGGGCGGCCACATTGGCACGGTCATACAGGTGA
>Ga0157371_10004822_pt1 | contig 11601 bp, 10 predicted proteins | sample C45metaG_FD_113462 | JGI IMG/M metagenome (GOLD analysis project Ga0157371, IMG submission 113462) | Corn rhizosphere microbial communities from Kellogg Biological Station, Michigan, USA - C4-5 metaG | ecosystem: Host-associated > Plants > Roots > Rhizosphere > Soil | place: USA: Michigan... | reverse complement strand
TACAGGAAGAATACTGATTTACTATTTTTTGAATTTGGCAAAATCTATTCAATAGTTGAAGGAGTGTATGGAGAAAAGCCAAACCTTGCGATTTATATAACAGGTAATCAGAATGAAGCAAACTGGAGCGGACAGGCAAAAAAAGCAGATATTTATTTTGCAAAAGGAATATGTGAAGCGATTTTCACATTGGCAGGAGTAAATAAATATCAATTTGACACTTCTGAAAACGATGATCTCCATGAGTGCCTTACTGTTTCTGCCAAGGGAAAAAATATTGCGGTTTTAGGCGCAGTTAAAAGATCCGGACTGGAAAAATTTACAATAAAGCAACCTGTCTATTTTATTTATTTTGATTGGGAGAACCTTATGACTTTCAGCAAAAAAAATGAAATTACATTTGATCCGATTTCAAAATTTCCACAGGTACAACGTGACCTTTCTGTTCTTGTTGATAAAAAAGTGCCTTATAAAGAAGTTGAAGAATTGGTCAAATCTTTGCATATTAAAAAATTGCAACAGATCCGGTTGTTTGATGTATTCGAAAACGAAAAATTAGGAGAAAATAAAAGATCATTCGCAATTAATTTTACTTTTCTGGATAAGGAGAAGACCATGACCGATGAGGAAATTGAATCGATAATGAAAAAAATTATATCCAACATTGAAAACAAGCTTGATGCTGTAATACGAAGTAATGGCTGAGAATATTGAAATTCATATAAAAAACCTTCAATCTAAATTGCAGTTGCTACTAAAAAAGCATACCTCATTGCAAAAAGAAAATGAGCAACTTCAGAAAGAAAATGTAAATATGAATTTGAAAGTAAAGACACTGCATGAAAAGAACAGCCAACTTGAAATGCAGCTAAATATTTTAAAAACTTCAGCGGGAAAATTAGAAGGAAAAGAAAAATCGGATTTTGAAAAAAGCATCAACAGTTATATACGCACTCTTGATAAATGTATTTCCATTTTAAATAAGTAATGATGGCAGACGATCAGCTTATACCCTTGAATATCATAATCGCCGACAGAAGTTATCGAATCAAAATTTTAGCTTCTGATGAAGAAACGATAAGGAGAGTTTTAAAAACGATCAATGAAAAAATTCTCGAATTCAAGACTCAGTTTGCGGGAAAAGATATGCAGGATTACGTTTCAATGGTTTTGATTTGGTACGCTACCCAGGCGAAAGAAAATACAACTGAAATTTTAAGTGAAGATGTGGTAGCTTCTTTGCTAAAAATGGAAAAGCAGTTGGATGAAGTAATTTGAGAAAGACCTACCGTATTTTATTTACGATTTCCAATTCTCCTTTGGAAAGAGCTTCCCACCATTCATCTGTTACATCTTCCAAACGATATTCTGTATCTACATCGTAATCGCCGTTTTCATCAATTTGATAAAAACAATTGTTGAGGGTATCTAGTACGCTGTTAACCGATTTCAATTCAACGAACAGAAGCCGGCTCACCAATCTTTTATTTATTTTTTGTTCAAGAAATTCAACCCGTTTTTCAAGAGAAGTAATTTTGTCATCTCGCCAGGCTAAAAATATACATGCAAAAAGAATAGCGAGTATAATAAGTACAGTTGATAACATTAAAGAATTCCTTTTTTTGTTTTTATCCTAACGCAATTTGTGGAGAAACTTTACCGGTCGCTTTGGGTATCACAGGTTTTGCGGATTTCGTTGATTCAAGAATTATGAAATAGCTTGTACTTACAATAATGGACAAAACAAGACTGGCTAATATTGATATCTTTGCTATATCGCGGTTTACTTCAGCACTAAAGGCAAGTGTAGTGGTAAAAATTGACATAGTAAAACCTATTCCTGCCAATGAACCAACACCAATCAATTGTTTTAGACTGGTATTCAACGGCAATTTAGCAACTTTTAGTTTGATCATTATTTTACTAAATAGAAAAATTCCAACGGGTTTGCCGATTACCAGACCCATAATTACACCCATGCTTATCGGGCTGTTAAAAGCATTTATATCTGCCGGAATGAGTATGGCAGTATTTGCCAAAACAAAAAGAGGGAGAATAAGGAAATTCACTGTTTTATGAATGGCATTTTCCAGCTTGGGCAGACAATTCACGGGCATTGCAAATGCTACTAACACGCCGCTAATGCTTGCCTCTATACCGGAATTGAAAATCATATACCATAAGGCTAATGAAAGCACAATCTGGATAAATCCCGGCTTTATCTTTCTGTAATTGCAAAGCAACAACAGTAAATAAATAAATAATGCATAAAATAAAAATAGCCAGTTGATTTCACTGCCATAAAAAAGCGCAATAACAACAATTGCTCCGAGGTCATCGATTATAGCTAAAGCCATCAGAAAGATCTTCATGCTTCCGGGAACCCGCTTTCCAAGGAGGGATGCAATACCTAAAGAAAACGCAATATCAGTGGCAGTTGGGATTCCCCAACCATGTGTAAAAGCTGATCCTGCATTGAGTGAGGTGTAAATTAATGCGGGAACGATCATTCCGCCTAAAGCCGCGCCAAAGGGGAGAATGGCCTTTTTAAAACCGGAAAGTTCTCCATCTAATAATTCTCTTTTTATTTCCATTCCTGCGAAGAAGAAAAAGATAGCCATGAGAAAATCATTAATCCATTTAAGACCTGAATGTGGAAGATTAATATGGTTTCCATATTTAATAGTTGAGATCCAGAAGTTTCTATAGAATAAACCATCAAAAGAATTCGATAAGGTTAATGATATGAGGGCACAAAACAATAAAATTATACCTGTGCATCGGCTGTCATTTAAAAAAATTTTAAGTGGATCTATCGCTTTTCTAACTAGTTCACGCATTATTAATACATATTTTTTTATTAAAAAAAGCTTCAGGCCAAAACATAAGTTTGGTTTTGGCCTGAAGAAAAATTGTCAATCTACATAGCCATGAACACCCATCTCAGGAATGTCCAGGCCGGCAATTTCGTCTTGCGCTTTTACCCTTAATGGAGTAATCTTATTGGATATTTTGAAGAAAAGATACATCACCACAAATACAAAGATTGCACAGGTAAGCACCCCTATTAATTCAGCAATAAATTGTTTGCCATCACCATAAAACAAGCCTTTTACTGTTCCGGGAACTCCGTTCCAGCCGTCCCCATAAGAACCATCTGCAAAAAGTCCCAGCGCTAAACAACCCCACGCTCCATTAACACCGTGAACTGCAAAAGCACCTACAGGGTCATCGATTTTCAATTTCCTGTCAACAAAATTGTAAGCTAGAATCACCAATATTCCTGCAACCCCGCCGATTATTACGGAACCAATTGAATTAACAAATGCGCAGGGTGCAGTTATGGCGACAAGACCTGCCAGTAAGCCATTACATAACATTCCGGGATCAGGCTTTTGCCCCTTTATATACATATAAATTAACGCGGATAAAGTGCCGGCTGTTCCAGCCATCATTGTATTAACAGCAACAATGCTAATTCGGAAATCGCCTCCTGCAAGTGTTGAACCGGGGTTAAAACCAAACCAGCCAAAGGCAAGGATGAATGTGCCAAGAATTGCCATCGGTATATTATGGCCCGGAATCGTATTTATCTCACCGTTTTTACCATATTTGCCAATACGTGGACCAATAACGATAGCGCCAGCAAGCGCCGCCATTCCCCCGACCATATGTACAACAGATGAACCTGCAAAGTCAACATGTCCATGCCCAAGTCCGTAGTTTACGCCAAGTTGGGACAGCCATCCTCCTCCCCAAACCCAGTTGCCAAAAAGAGGATATACAAACATTGAAATAAACAAACCGAAGACGAGAAACGATTTAAAGGACCAGCGTTCTGCCATAGAGCCGGTTGGAATAGTAGCGGTCGTATCCATAAACACCATTTGAAAAAGAAACAAAGCAAAGACACCTACATCATATACTTTACTATTTAGGAAAAAGCCTACAGTTCCGATAATCCCAAAGTCTTTACCAAACATATGAACGATATATTCGTGGGGAATTACTCCCGGGGCGCCACCGAGCGTAGCAGCGTTCAATGCGCCTCCAAACATGAAAGCGAAGCCACAAATCCAAAAGCCGATCATTCCCAAAGCATATACAAGAAAGTTCATTCCCATAGTGTGGGCAACGTTCTTTTTTTGTGTAAAGCCTGTTTCGACTAATGCAAAACCAGCTTGCATGAACATCACAAGAAATCCTGCAATAAGTGTCCAAACAATATTTATTGCAATTTGATTATGCCCGGTGGCAGCAGCTACCTCTTCAAGTGTTGGTTTGCCTGCTGTTGAAGCGACAAGATCTTTTATCGTTCCTGTGCTTACCCCGGTGGGATCCTGAGCAAACGAAGGAAGCGCCACGGTAATGAATAAAAGAAGCAATAATGGAAAAAGAAGTTTGATTGTTCCTTTTTTGGTGCTTTTGTATCTCTTTTTAAAATCAATAATTCTCATAAATTAATTTTATAAGTTTATAAAATGGTTGGTTTTTTATTTAAAAGTGGTAAGTGGCTGCAAGAAGGCCGGTGAGTGTTGATTTGCTGGGGGACGTATCATTTTTTTCGAAAACAGCATCTTTGGCTGCATCCAATCTTAATTCAGGAATGATAGTAAGATTGCCTACTCTGAAATTTGGAGAAAGTGTTACGTCAAATATACTTGTAGCAGGAGCGCCAACAACCCCTTTCTTGTTGTCAAAATATTCTGTCCTCAGTGTGATACCGAATGAACTTAATGGATCAACTGTTAAGTATAATGCTGAACCCCACCAGCTGGTACTTGATGTACCTTTTTTTTGCCCAGATTGAATAGTGCCATTATAACCTATACTGAACTGTTTTGTTAAAGTCTCAGTGAATACCACATCAAACTGTGATGCATTGAAGGAGCCGCCGTAAGACCCCTGGTAGTTTAGATAAGCCTTAAATTGATCATCAGAAGTTCCGGTACTGAATTGTGCCAAAGCATATCTTCTTGAACTACTCTCAGCAACTACATCAGTACTGTTTGCAACCCCAACCATAAAAGCGCTTTTAGCACCCAGTTTTATATCAGCCTTTAAACCGGTGTGAGAAAACGGCCCATAAGAAAACATGTAATCCATACTGTAATTACGATTCAGATATGCATCAGTTACTTCATAACCAATGTGAGTCATCCATTTTCCCATGGTCAATTTGAATTTATCGCTTATCGCGTAACTCAAATACGCTTGTTTTACGGCAAACAACGTCGGATGATTCGGATCGCCATAAGAAAATTCTTCGGCTCTCGGTCCAAAACCTAGATCTACAGTGGCACTTGCTCTTCCAAAAGAATGATCTGCACGTATGCTTGCCATTCCCAGCTGGAAGGAATTTTGAGAATTGGTAAAACTGGTAAAGTTGTTTGTAGCACCATCGCTTGGGTTAGCAAAGTTGTACCGGAAATAAGCATCTACAGATCCTGTAATAGTAGGTGCTGGAGAAACGGGTGCAGTTGAGTCAGTTTGTGCATAAGCAGAATTAATTGTGCCCACAATGACACATGATGTCAAAATTTTTCTTAACATTGTTGTAGAATTAAAGGTTAAAAATGGAAAGGGTGTAGCAGTTATCTTTTCGCAGAAGATAACATTGGTCTATTCCCTTTCTTGTTTTATATTGGAGTCATGATAGTTGTACTTTTATTATAATTTAACTGCGAGAATACTTGTGATTGTTATGTGCTTCTTTAGCTTCTATTAGTTCTTTAGAAAAAGAACTTTCTCGTTTCACAAGTACAGAAGCTTTTAAAATCGTCTCGTTTTCTTCAGGTAATTCAACAGCAAGTTCTTGTTCTGTAACTGCTTCCTGATGCCTTACTAATAACGTTCCCTGCAAATACTTTTCATCGTGTTGTGAAGCATCTAATCCCAATTCTTCATCTGCTTCGCTTACTCTCATTGGCATTACCCAATTAATGAATTTGAAAATTCCGTAGGAGGCAGAAAAGCTATATGCTATTACAATTCCCAAACCCTTTAATTGGGTAAAGAAAAAAGCGGGGTTTCCATAAAACAGTCCATCGTTGCCTCCGGCATTTATGCTTTTAGTGGCAAAAACTCCTGTCAGGATCATTCCTACGATACCGCCGATTCCGTGGCATGGAAATACATCAAGCGTGTCATCCAAAGGCGACTTTGATTTATAATAGACTGCAAGGTTAGAAATGATGGCAGCAACGAAACCTATAAAAATACTCTGGGGTATCGCAACAAATCCTGAGGCCGGTGTAATAGCAACAAGCCCTACAACTGCACCAATACAAAAGCCTAAAACAGAAGGCTTTTTGCCTCTTAAAACATCAAAAAACATCCATGCTAAACCTGCAGAAGCAGCTGCTGTATTGGTAGTCGCAAATGCAGAAACGGCTAATGAATTAGCGGCCAGGGCCGACCCCGCATTGAATCCGAACCATCCAAACCAAAGCAAACCGGTTCCAATTAAGACATAAGGAATATTTGCAGGTGGAATTTCCTTGTGTTCCAAATGCACTTTTCTTCTTTTTAAAACAATCGCTCCCGCAAGTGCAGCACAACCTGCAGAAATATGAACAACCGTTCCACCTGCAAAATCTAAAACACCCATCTTAAATAAAAAGCCGTTTGGATTCCATGTCCAGTGAGCAATTGGAGCATATACTAGAAGGCTGAACATTACAATAAAAAGTATGTATGAAGAAAAACGCGTTCTTTCTGCCACAGCACCTACAACGAGGCTTGGCGTTATAATTGCAAACATTAACTGAAATAATGCAAATAATAAAAGAGGAATGGTAGGTGCAAGGCTCCAGGGAGCGCCGGAACTTACTCCTTTAAAAAAAAGATGAGTAAAAGGATTTCCAATAAAACCGCCGATTGAATCTCCAAAAGCTAAACTATAGCCAACAGTTATCCATAAAACACTTACGATGCCCGCCGCTACAAAACTTTTTATCATTGTAGATAAAACGTTTTTTCTATGAACCATCCCTCCGTAAAAAAATGCCAGACCGGGGGTCATCAAAAAAACCAAAGCGGTAGCCACTAAGATCCAGGAGATATCTGCTGAATTATATTTGCCCGCATCATTGAAATTATTAAGAGTCGGAACAAACAATGCAAGAATAGCCACTAGCATTAAAACAATAAAAGGTGCGGAATTACTCAGATTAAATTTTTTCATATCCATTAAAATTTACTCAAATCTATCAATTTATTTGATAGACTGGCAAATTTATATCACATATTTATTAAAATAATATTATTGCAAAGACCCTACCTTCGTAATATTATTGCAGATAAGATATATAAGTTATTGGAACGGTACAGACTGCAGATATATATCATTGATCTTATAGGTACACCTATAAAACATGCAATTATTTAGTACCCTATTGATTTGTTATCTTTTTTACGGCTCATTAAAGAGTGATGGCTATACAGATGCTTAAGCGAGAAAAAGCAATTTTAAAAAAAATCAGGCTATTTTCCGTTACTCAGTAATTTATCATATTATTCTTTTTGCCTCTTTTTAGTCCTATAAACAGCCAAATAATGCAGAAATAATAAGATTCCCCAGCCAACCATAGGCCAAACTGTCCATGGAATAGAATTAATTCTCGTTTTAGCTGCCGGAACGTTTTTTAAAGAAATATACCACATTGTCCAGAACAATATATTGATAATAAAGTAAATGAGCACATGATATTTAAAGCTAACTCTTCGTTCAGCCTGATTGCGTGCAACATTACCGGAATCGTTTGTCATGATCATAGAATTTTAAAGATTTTAAAAGATAGAATGACTTCTTTTATCTTATCAAGAATTTCTCCAAAATGAGGAATGAAAACTGATGATATCATCCTCAGATGCTTAAAAGTTTATACGGAGCACTAAATAAAACCAAATTTTTGTTTTTTTTTTAAAATTCCATTGCTCAAGCTTAGCCAAGCGATAAACCATTGAAAATTAATATTTTAGAAATTTATAGCCCGATAACTCCTTATATGTGAACAGAAATAAAATTTATTCACATCCCGGAAAATTAATTTGTTTATCTGCCTGCAATTTGTAATTTAGCAATAGAATTTAATGGGTTAGTAAGTACAAAGAGCTGGTAGCAATGCCGGCTCTTTTACTTTTATTTCAAATTTTTCATTATTTCTTATCGGTTTGTTTGTTGATAATTACTTTTTTTTTTCTATTTTTCGCCATGTTTGTTATTCCAAAAAATGATTCCTTAAATTCATTTTTTTAAAAATAAATGAGCAAAACTAAAACCGCTTTTTTTTGTAGCAATTGTGGACAGGAAAGTGCCAAGTGGCTTGGCAAATGCCCTGGCTGTAATGAATGGAATACCTTTGTTGAAGAAATTATTGTAAAAGGAAATGAAAAAAATGAAAGTGAATGGAAAGAATTTTCAAACTTAAGCGGAGGGTTAAAAACCATTTCATTAATTGATGTCACGAGTGGTGAAGAAAATAGAATCATTACCGAAGATGCTGAACTTAATCGAGTACTCGGAGGAGGAATCGTACCGGGAAGTATTGTATTAATTGCCGGCGAACCTGGAATAGGTAAATCAACACTTTTTTTGCAAGCCTCTTTGCAGCTTAAAAACATTGTTACATTATATATAAGTGGTGAAGAAAGCGAACAACAAATTAAAATGCGTGCTGACAGGCTTAGGATAATTAACGACAAATTTTTTCTACTTACTGAGACCAATACGCAAACTATTTTTAAAGAGATTAAAAAACTTAAACCGGAATTAGTAATCGTCGATTCTGTTCAAACACTACAATCGCCTTATATTGAATCTGCTCCCGGAAGTGTTTCTCAAATAAGAGAAAGTGCCGCGGAACTTCAGCGATTTGCTAAAGAAAGTAACACACCGGTTTTTTTGATTGGACATATAACAAAAGAGGGAAGTATTGCCGGACCGAAAATTCTAGAACACATGGTTGATACTGTCTTACAATTTGAAGGCGATCGTCATTATGCATATCGAATTTTACGAACTTTGAAAAATCGTTTTGGCTCCACATCGGAATTGGGAATTTATGAAATGAGTAGTGAAGGAATGAAAGAGGTTAAAAATCCTTCTGAAATATTAATTACTCAAAAAGAAGAACAATTGAGTGGAGTCGCAATTGCTGCCACGCTCGAAGGAGTTCGTCCTTTGTTGATTGAAGTACAGGCGTTGGTTACCCAAAGTGTTTATGGAACGCCGCAAAGAACCAATACCGGTTTTGATTTGAGAAGATTACAATTATTGCTTGCTGTTTTGGAAAAGCGCGGCGGTTTTCATTTTGGAGTAAAAGATGTTTTTATTAATATCGCCGGTGGTTTAAAAGTAGAAGATCCTTCCATTGACCTGGCAGTTTTGAGCGCCTTACTTTCTTCTTATGAAGATATTGCTTTGCCGATGCAGGTTTGTTTTTCAGGAGAAGTTGGTTTGAGTGGAGAAATAAGAGCGGTAAACCGGATTGAACAAAGGATAGCTGAGGCAGAAAAACTTGGTTTCGAAAAAATAATTGTAAGTAAATACAATACAAAAGGGTTAGGAAAAAATAAATTCAACATTGAAGTGGTTCCTTTGGGAAAGGTAGAAGAATTATATAGGTATTTGTTTTAAGCCTAAAAACTAACATTGAAAATTTCCTCTATTCCCCCATTGCCTGTCTTTCAATTGTTTTATCCTTATACTTGTATCCGATGCGGGAGTGATATAATCAATGAAAATAAATTTCTTTGTCTTCGATGTATCAACGAACTTCCTGGGAAAAATTTCCAATGCACAAAAATAACCTGGTTGAAAAAAACTTTCTGCGGAAGAATTTCACTGACATAGCAATGAATGAATTTTATTTTTCTAAAGGATCGGTAGTTCAGAATATGATACACGAATTAAATACAGTGGAAATAAAAAAGCGGACATTATTTTGGGAAAATGATGGGTAAAAGCTTACTCACTAGTAACCGTTTTAATAATGAGTTATAGTTACCCTTCCTTAATTTGAAAAGAAGGAAATAGCAAGAGGCTTTAACCAGGCCGAAATTCTTTGTAACGGCATTTCAGAAATTATCAACAAATCCGTTGTAACTGAAAATTTGACAAAGAAAATTGAAACAGAAACCCAAATAAAAAAGCATCGCCAAAGATGGTAAATGTTGAAGGCGTTTTTTACATAAAGAATCCTGTGGAATTCGAAGACAAAAGCATTCTGTAAGTGGACGATGTAATCACCACAGGAGCATGAAAAAGATGTAACTCTAAGTGTGGCTTCGCTTGCAATTGCATGAAGTTAATTTCATTTTCTGATTCCCAGTAAACAAATGATTAATTAAAGTTTTCATTTGCTCTTTAATAAGAAATAAAACATTCATGATTTAGGGAATCACCGACAGCCATGGAAGTCGTGTTACAACCACCGGCTTCTGTGAGCCAATAATATTTGTGGGTCATAACTTTGGGTATTTGATATTACCATTTAAATATTTGACTCATGACTGTTGTTACATTCCCCGTTTATATTGAACGAGGCTGTGGCCTCGATGTTCATCAGCAAACTGTAGTTGCTTCTATTGCAGACAAAGATATTGAATCGGAGACAAAGACCTTCGGCACTTTTACCGAAGACCTCTATGCACTTACAAGCTGGTTGCAAAACCAGGGCATCACCCATATTGCCATGGAAAGCACCGGGGTATATTGGAAGCCGGTTTATTATGTTTTAGAAGATTTTTTTAAGATCATCCTTGTCAATGCCCGTCATATAAAAAATGTTCCGGGTCAAAAGACAGATAAGAAGGACAGCGAGTGGATTGCCAAATTGCTAATGAGTGGGTTGCTAAAAGGAAGTTTTGTGCCTCCACAATCTATCCGGGAATTGAGGGTATTGCACCGTCACCGTCGCAAACTTATTTGTGAGCGGACAGCGGAGAAGAACCGGCTGCAGAATATTCTGGAAGATGCCAATATTAAACTGGGTAGTGTTATCAGCGATGTATTTGGCAAGACAGGCAGTCTCATTGTAAATGCCCTCATGGAGGGCGTTAGCGAGCCATCAGCGTTAGCAGAACTGGCAAAAGGTTCGCTTGTACAAAAAAAAGAAAAACTTAAAAAAGCACTTAACGGAAGGGTAACAGAACACCATCGCTTCATGCTACGCTTCATAGCGCAAACCATCCAACACATCAATCAACAAATAGCTCTACTAGAAGCTCGGATGGCAAGCTATATCGCCGACATGAAGCAGGATGCCGAACTGTTACAAACCATTCCGGGTGTATCTGAACAAATTGCCACGGGAATACTTGCCGAGATCGGCAAAGACATGGGTGTGTTCCCCACTCATGCGCATCTTGCATCTTGGGCAGGGGTATGTCCAGGCAATAACGAAAGTGCAGGAAAGAAAATGTCCTCCAGGGTTACCCAAGGAAATAAGCACCTTAAAACTACTTTGGTTGAAGCTGCCTGGGCGGCATCCCATTCCAAAACCAATCCTGTACTAGCTGTTAAGCACAGAAACATTGCCTTGCGCCCGGGAATTAAAAAAGCCAACGTGGTTATCGGTCACAAAATCCTAAAAGCCG
>Ga0157371_10004821_pt1 | contig 11605 bp, 10 predicted proteins | sample C45metaG_FD_113462 | JGI IMG/M metagenome (GOLD analysis project Ga0157371, IMG submission 113462) | Corn rhizosphere microbial communities from Kellogg Biological Station, Michigan, USA - C4-5 metaG | ecosystem: Host-associated > Plants > Roots > Rhizosphere > Soil | place: USA: Michigan... | reverse complement strand
ATTTCCAAGGTGCGGTGGGTTTGTGAAGACCTGCTCGACCGCATTGCCGGAGCGGCGCTCGCGAATCGCGTCAACCGCGGCGACCAGCTCTTGGATCGTGTCTCCCTTATACATTTAGCTCCTCTCAGATTTTCGTGGAATCAGTATGTCTGTCGGATTTTATTCGGCGCAGGTAATACGGATGTGCCGCGGGCGTCACTTATTTGTCAAATAATGTTTACAAGAAGCATCGAGAGACAATTGACTTTCTTTCGTGCGTCACGCCGACCTTCGGGCCCTGGCCCACAATTCCTCGAGTCCCCAGCCCAACAGTGACAGGACTTCGCCCGTTGCTGCGATCTCAACCGCGGCGGCGGCGGGGCGGCTGCGTTCCAGGCTCCGTCGAACACCGTCAGCTGGATCAAACACTTTGAGCTGAATGCCGCGATCATGAGTCCACATCTGCAGAAATATCAACATGCCCAAACCACCGCCGTCCAATGCCTGCACCCCCGAGAAATCGAGCAGGACAACCATAGCTTCCCTTTGCTGTGCGACTGCGTCGCGCAACCGGAAAGCAGCATCGCTTCGTACAATCCTGCCTGCGCAGTGAATAATGGCGACCTTGCCAATTCTCCAGGTACTTAGTGTAAGCATAACTGTCTGCATTTCTTAATTTCCGAAAACGACTTCTTCAACACCCGTAGCTTGCATTCAGAGCCCGGCGTCAAGAAGTGAAACTGGTTTTGAGAGGTTTGATTCAGCGTCGGTAGGATTGATGCGCAGACACTGTAATTTAATTGTCAAAAGATGTTTGCACTCGCGTGAAGTAATGCCTTAAAGAAAGGAGTGGAACAGGAGTGTTGCAGCCTTGTATTTTGGGCAGAAGAACAAAAAGCGTCCCTGGTGACCCTGGTTTGAGTCACGGGACGCTGTTCGGGCCGATCTCTTCGGAGGCGGCCCGTCTTACCCGCAGGTGCTGATAGTTATGGGCAGTGGCGCACCTGACAGGATGAATCCTTCTTCTTTAGTACAGAGCCGTCGGTTCTCCGTAAAGGAAGTCGTCCATCATTACGATGTCCGCACTGCCGTCATTTGGCCCGGGCGCCGCATCACCCGCAATAATCTTCACTCGCGCGATACGAGCATCGTCAAAGACAACCCCGAGGAAGGACAGGTTTCCGTCGCCCGGCGAGGCTGGCGCGGAGCTCTTGAAAAGCAACTCGCCGTGAGTGCCGAAGTACTCGATCACCGTGCTGGCGTGACGGTTTCCTGTGCGGTCGTCCGGCCTGCTGCCATCTGGGGAGTCAACGTCGGTAAAGACCACCCCAAACCCCGTTGTAGTTGCTGGGGTGTTGCCATTACTGCCCGGAACCGCGAACTCGACAACGGTAACGTTACTCCCGATCGGCGAAAAGAGCCGCAGCGGACTGAATGCGTGGAAGATCGTGGCGTAGCTCGAGTTCCCAAACGTGTCTGCCAGGCCCGAAGCTGGGGCTTGGACAAAGCCGCTTCCGCGCGTGGTGATGTTGGCGCCACGAGTATTCAGGAACGCGGTTAAGGGCGTGCCGCTAAGAGAAGTGGCCGCGTTGGTCGGGCTACCGCCATCCCAGTTGATTTCACGGTGTCCGCTGGCTTGTCCAGGATTATTCCCATTGTTGGTGACTCCGAGTGCCGCACGAAACTGATCCACAGTACTCTGAATCGACGCCGCAGATGTGCCGGCTGCCTGGAACACGGTGGGCGCCACGAAGCGTTGTGCGGCAGCAGCAACGGTCTGCGCATACGTCGGTTGCACACCAGCCACGCAAGCGACGCCTGCGAGAACGGCGAGGACCACAGTTCGAAGATTGTTGGTGAGGCGGCCTTGTGCCTTGTTTAGCAGTAGCTTTAGATTTGGCTTCATTGTTTTTAGTTTCTCCGTGATTATTGATCTCTAGTTGCTGGTTGTATGTCGGTCGTCGCGCATTCGCCTTCCACGGCTTTCAAACACAAGCAGGGCCGGACCCCGGTTCCTCCAGGAAGCCTGTTTGTGCTTTGGTCCCTTACCGATTGCTGATGAATGACCGCGGTGTGTTCCTGAAGACTGTCTTCAGTGCGTATGAGAGATTTGATTCGGTACAGGCAAGAATCGACACAGACACGGGGTCAATTCTCTGTCAAAAGATTGTGACAAGTGGGAGGCAACATCTGATCCTTAACCATGGTTCTCGAGCAACAAAGTTATGGCGGGAGATTGGATGTCGGAGTTTGGGAATGGAGTCACGACATGCGATCGTGCCGAAGAAAGGCAGGGTGAGGCTTCTGTACCTTAAGTCCCAAAACTTCCTTCGGACCGATTGCGTCGCTCCAGTTGGGCTGGCTCTGCGAGACCGGAGTGCGGCTCGACGTCCGGGACTTCGTCCGCTTTTCTGAAGTATTTGCTCAATCGTTCGCGAAGCTGTAGCCGAGCTCGAAAGGATCGCGCCTTGACTGCAGTCAGACTCAAGCCCAACGCCTCTGCCGTTTGCACCAAGGAGAGCCCTTCCATGTCGCGCAATACGAATACCACCCTAAGACCCGGACTCAGTTCTTCCAGTGTTTTGCGCAAGATATCCCTTAACTCAGTGGCCTTGTAGAGTTCCTCCGGATTCGGCGACCAGTCCGCGACATCGATGGGTAAGCCGTCTTCTTCAGATTGAAAATCTTTATCGAGAGAAACTTCCCTGGAGGGTTTCAGTTTTCGCAGCTTCATCAGGGACTGGTTCAGGGTGATGCGGATAAGCCAAGTCGAGAATTTGGAGTCTTCCCGGAATTGGTCCAAATGTAGAAACGCTTTCAGGAAAGCCTCCTGCACTACGTCTTCGGCGTCTTCCCGGTTATGCATGAGGTGTTGCGCGATTCGGAGAAGTTTACGGTCGTATCGCTTTACAAGCTCTTCAAAGGCGCTGACATCTCCACCCTTGCTGGCATGGACCAGGGTCAAGTCATCACTTGCCGTTTCTTTCACCGCGAGTTGTGCTGAATTGTGGCTCACATGTTTGTCCAATATCCGCCAGGTAGCGTGCGGCACTATGCTGATAGAACTGGCGCTGAGTGTTCTTATTCCCAAAAAATTACAAGCCGGATACCGACCCGCTAGGGTACGAATTTGTAGCCAACCCTGTGCACGGTAAGAAAATGAACCGGACGGGCCGGATCCCTTTCGATTTTCTGGCGCAGTCGCAACACGTGGTTATCCACGGTACGGGTCGAAGGATAGTTTTCATATCCCCAAGCCTCCCTCAACAGTTCGCCACGTGAAAGTATTCGGCCGGGATTTGACAAGAAACATTTCAGCGTTTTGAACTCCTGGATACTCAGTGCCATCGGTTTGCCCGACGAACGGCTCATTTCCATCCTGGCAAAATCGACGCAAACGTCCCCGAACCGGGCAATCTTGCATTCAAGCAAGGTAATAGAGTCGCGAACGAACTCCTGAACGTGGGCAACCAGTTCCGTCCACCTGAAAGGTATGAGCACAGCTGACGCCGCGCTGGAGAATTGCTCCAACGGTGATCCTGGTACGAGGTCCCGCCTTCCCCGGGGGACAAGGGCTACCTGGTAGTTATCTGACTCCAACATCTCTCGAAGAGTCTGAAAGTAGAGACGGTGGTCACCCAACACCATGGAACTTCCGACCTTTCCCGCAGTCCTTCCAACTAGTTTTGTTTCAAGACTTCGATCGCGCGCGGTCAGCGATCCTTCGCTCTGGTGTGGCAGTCGGAGATTGAGTGAATCCTTATGAGCCACGATCATTGTTCCTCTCTCCGCTGACGGTTGGTTTCAATGCGTGGAGCCTTGGGCCGGTCAACTCGCGCAGCACCCGCGACCCTTTAGACACTTGTGGAATCGCTTCGATGGCAATCTGCCACCGGGACGGTGTTTCGGTCAATTCACCCCGACTTTTCTGCGTATAAACAATTCATTTCCGGCTAAGTGACTGATTCGTTAATGTTTATGTCGCAACATTTCCGCCCATTCTGGGCGAACATGCTAGACTTCGTTCCGAACTGGAGTGCCGTATGGAGCCTTTGCGGCATACTTCCGTCTTACAATTCGGGACTTACGAAATTGCTCTCCACTCCGGAGAACTTCGCAAGGCAGGGGTGCGGATCAAGGTGCAGCAGCAACCGCTCAAGCTGCTGGAGATATTGCTGGAGCGCCCCGGCGAAGTTGTTACAAGGGAAGAGCTGCGTAGCCGAATATGGCCAAATGAGAGTTTTGGCGATTTCGATCAGGCCGTCAACGTCGCCGTCGCAAAGCTGCGGGGGGCTTTAGGAGACTCGGCCGACAATCCACGCTACATTGAGACTCTTCCCCGGCGCGGCTACCGTTTCATTGCGCAGGTATCCGTCGTCAATCGCCCTGCCACCAAACAGAAACTCCTCCCCGAAGTTGCTACTTCCCAAGCAGAGAAGCGTCCCCAGCTCGAGGCTGCTGGAGGGATGCAACGACCCGGACATTTGCCCTGGCAATATGCCTGGAAGATGCTGGGCACCGCGACGATCCTGGGACTGTTGGTTTGGATAGTTTGGATATTTTTCTGGAGAGGCCGCCAGCCATCCGGCACTTTGTCTTCCAGTCCCGTTCGCTCTTTAGCAGTACTTCCTCTTGAAAATCTCTCCAGTGATTCCCAGGACTATTTTGCCGACGGCATGACCGACGAGCTCATCACGAATTTGGCGCAGATCAGCGCATTACGTGTGATCTCCCGCACCTCGGTGATGCCGTACAAAGGCGTGCGCAAGCCCTTGCCACAGATCGCGCTTGAATTGAACGTCGATGCCGTGGTGGAAGGCACAGTGCTGCGCTCGGGCAAACAGGTTCGGATCACGGCACAGTTGATCCGGGCACCCGCCGACAAGCATCTGTGGGCACAGAGTTATGAGGGCGATGTGCGGGATACCTTGGCGCTGCAGAAGAAGGTAGCACGTGCCATCGCCGAGCAGATCCGCATCCAGGTGACCCCACAGGAAGAGACGGCTTTGCATAACGTCAAGGTCGTGAATCCGGAAGCCTATGAGAATTACCTCAAGGGGCGCTACTTTTGGAGTAGGCGAACTACGGATGGCATGAAAAGGGCGATTGATTATTTTGGCCAGGCAATTGAAAGCGACCCCAATTATGCGTCACCCCATGCAGGCTTGGCCGACATCTACCAGATATCTGACCGTCCGGAGCTTGCTCGGGAAGAAGTCAAAAAGGCACTCGACCTTGACGATCAATTGGCCGAAGCCCATAACTCTCGAGCCAGCCTTCTTTATCTGATTGATCGGGATTGGGAAGGGGCGGACAGGGAGTTCAAGCGTGCCCTGGAGCTTGATCACAACTATGCCCCGGCCCACCACTGGTATTCCATGTACCTGGCGTTGAAGGGCCGCAAAGAAGAGGCGCTGGTCGAGGCGCAGAAGGCATACGATTTGGATCCACTCTCGGCGGTTGCGGGCGCCAACCTGGCCAAGATCCTTGAGGAAGCAGGGCAAGATGACAAAGCAATCGAGCAGGCCAAGAAGACGTTAGATCTGGCACCTGATTCGGCGGTTACGCACGCCGTTCTCGGCCTGGGATACCAGAACAAGCGGATGTATGCGGAGGCGATTGCCGAGTACAAGAAGGCATTGCAATTAGGAGGTTCGCCTGCGGAAATGCGCGGCCTTCTCGGAAATGCCTATGCAGTCTCGGGAAACCGCACCGACGCGCAAAGGATGATTGCCGAACTAAAGTCACTTTGGCCAAAGCATGCACGCGCCGCCCTGGACCTGGCAGGGGTATTTTCCGGCTTGGGGGATAAGGAAAGTTCACTGTACTGGCTGGAGAAGGCCCAGGAGATGCACGTGACAGACCTGATCGGAATCGGGAAGGACCCACATTTTGTTGAATTGCGCACGGACCGACGCTTCCAGGCTTTGGTGCAGAGGGTGGGCGCGCCCCAATGACAACACCGTCTGAGTTTGCGAACACCGATAAGCGTAAGCTCTCCCCAGCTAACTCCATGCTGCGGTGATTTTCCCGGAGCCAATCAAAAGCCGCACGACGACCATCAATCGCATGAGTTCCGAAAGTTGCTCAGGCGCGTGGACGACCCATTCTGCAAGATGTCCTCCAGGGAAACCCAGTTAACCGATCGTTGCCCGACGACCTTAAACGGTCAGTATAAAGCTAATCCATTCATATAGTTAGCGGGTATCATTTCTGTTGACAAGGCGGTTCTTTCAGGCGAAACTTGCACTGGCCGCCCTCTCCCCGCCTCGCTACTCTCCCTCAGAATGTCAACCTTGATGAAGCCTGATCCAGTTTTTCGGAACACTAATGACGAGTTCTTCTCTGGTCCCAGGGAATACTCGATCGCTCAGGTCCCGGACCCGATGGACCCGGAACAACTGGCACAAGAGGTTTTTGCGGAATCAGCGCAGCAAGGTTTACCAGGAAATCGCCGCGACTACCGGACGGCCATTCTAACCGCGGCAGTGATTGCTTTGTCAATGCTCCTGGGTTGGATGGTGGGTCGCGCCGGATGGAATATGGCGGTCAATCGAGCTCAGCGGCAGAATGTCGCGGTTCCGGACGAAGTGCTGGCTGCAACCCGGTATGCTTCACCGCTTCCAATCGAAGCTGAAAAGTTACCCACTTCAGCCGTGCCGGCTCATGACGCAACTGTTTCCGCGTCCAGCCCGGTTGCAAAATCTCTGGCGCAAAAAGCGAAGATCGAACCCGTCCAGCCGGACGGCGCCGTGGTGATGTACGAACGCGGCAAGGAGATTTTTCGGGCGCAGCCAACTGGAGCAATACCAGCTTCCGCTGACAACTTCACCACGGTGCCGGCCGAATCTGATGGAGAGGGTCATTCGCCGGCTGTGCCTGATCAAACTCCACCAGCAGGGTATGGCTACGTGGTAGCGCGAGTTCAGCCGCACTACCCCGAAGAGGCCAGACAGCAGCGTATCCAGGGGGGCGTTGTGCTCAAGGCGTTGGTCGGGGCCGATGGCTCGGTTCAAGAGCTGAAGGTGATAAGTGGAGATCCTCTCCTGGTGCAGGCTGCTACCGAGGCGGTCCGACAATGGCGTTTCCAGCCTCACCGTTCTAAAGGGGAGTCAACAGGGTTCGAAACCCGGATTACGATTAATTTTTTGCTGCCATGAGGCTTTTGCACAGAAATCGCATGGTTAGTGGCTTGTCGAGGCATCACTTATTTGCTCTTTAGTTTTTGTCCTGGGACGTAACTGGCGCTTTACCCATAGTTCTGACATTGCGCGTCAGTTTGCGGCCATTTTAGCGGCCGCGCGAAGGACACTTACGGTAAATGTTATTTAAAAACAACAAGATACAACGCTTCGCTGGCTTTGTGAGGGGTTTCAAGGCATACTGTTTCGCCGTTCGCCCCCAATCCGGCGGCAAAAGGTAGCTCCAAGTATGTTCAGCGAGAACAACGAACCGCAAATCAACTTTGATTCCATCCAGGGGGTCCATGACGCGAAGCGCCGCCTCCAGCTGCTTTTCGCCCTAGCTTTGCTGATCACCGCTCTGGTTTTAGTGGTGATGAGAAATCGCCAGTTCTGGCTGGACGCGCTAAATCTAGACGATATGTCGGGTCCGGCGATGTCCGATACGATCAAGCAAAGTGAGCCGCCGGCCAATTCAGCCCGCGCCAAAAGAGTTGGCGCGAAGCTGAGTCCATCGTCCAATACCGAGTCCCACGTTTCCGCGTTGTCCGAAGTTCACGAGACGGTTCCCAGTCCCTTGCAGGTTGACGTAACGTTCTCCAGCGGACAACGTCAGACTCTTGTGGCCCGCAATTCCGCCATTCATATCGATCTGCAACAGAACTCGCCGTCGGCGTCCGCCCTGTCAGCGGGTTCTCCAGTTGCCGGGACTGAAACCTCGAGTAGCCCCGGCGCCCAGGTTCGTTTTTCAGGTGGTACTTTGGAAATTCTGGGCCGGCCGAAGGAACCCGTCTATCCTCTGCCCGCGCAACGAGCGAATGTGCAAGGATCGGTGGTCTTACAGGCCAGTATCGGACAAGACGGCAACGTCGAGGATGTACAGGTAATCAGTGGTCCCGCCATGCTCACTGCGGCTGCTCTGGAAGCGGTCAAACAATGGCACTTCAAGCCCCACTACGAGGCGGGCAAAGCCGTTCCGACTGCGACTCGTATCACCGTGAGTTTCAGCATCTCGGCTCAATAGACCTTCCAGGTTGAGTCAGTGAACTCGACGTGTTGGCAGCCGCCAACACTAGAAAATTCAATCTTCAGTGAGGGATGGCCCTTTCTTATTTTGGGAAAGGAAGGGTCACGAACGACTTGTACTTGTCAGTGGTTGCGGCACCAGGATCGGATTTTTTATCACGGCAATCAGCTGACCTGGTTTCCGGGTTGATAGGGGGTGGAGAGACCTGAGCGCCCGGAGTGCAGCCACTCTCTCCGCCGCGTATCGAAATGCCGCTCCTGGCTGGCGAGGAATTCGCGTCTGTCGCAACGGCGGGCCGGCTACTGCGGTTCGGGTTCCTTATCCATTCCGCCTTTGGAGCTCCTGGTTGCCTGGTTCCAACTTGCACCGCAGTTGAAGTCCGGTCCTGAATCCGAGTGCCCAGCCGGCTGCTGCTTTGGCTTAACGCACGGTTCAAAGCAGAACCGGCTTTCAGAGTTGTTGAGGACGAGAGCGCATTGGTCAAAGCAGACTCCGCCGCCGCTTGAGCGCGCGTGGTGACAGGAAACGCAAGAACCAGAGTCGCGATTGACCCCAGGAGAGCCCGGCTAACCACGTTGATCCCTCCGCAAACCCTCCGTAGCCTAGTTCACCGACAACCGCCAGTCAATAGATCGAGACCAGCGTCGATCCCCGGCTAAAACTTCAGGGACGCATGAGGTGAAAAAAGGCGAGAAGAACGAAAACGTTCCAGCAGACCACGCCGACGTAAAACAGGTTGGCAACCCACATGAGCTTTCGTACCCGAAAAATGATGAGAACGGCAACCAGCTTGGATAACACGACCCCGCCAATGGGGCCGAAGATTCTGGTCAAGTGCGCCACCAGCGGATTGACCTCAAAAGCGCCGAAGTGAAATGCGATCAGCGTGGTTGCCAAGTCGAGCACCTGCAGCACGATGAAGCTGGCTCTGGCGGTAAGAATGTCCGCGATCGTCATCCCTTTGAGGCCATGCAACCAGCGTGCGTCACTCCCGTCATCTTATTCACCAGATCATACTCGATTTTTCGGTGAAGAGCGCTAAGGCGCGCTGGATTATGTCCTATGTGCCGGAGAAGAAAAACAGGCTTACCTGGTATCGGACCTCGCCGTGAGACTGGCGTCTGGCTGCACGATCCGAATCTCGACCCTTCGATTGTGAGCGCGCCCGCTGCTGGTGGAGTTGGACTCTCGAGGCGCCGAAGAACCTGCCCCCATCGTCCTCAGGCGGCCAGCCGGGATTCCGTACCGACTCACCAGGACATCTCTTGCCGCCATCGCTCGGCGCATAGAGAGATCAAAATTATATGGCTCTTCGCCGGAGTTGTCAGTGTGACCTTCGATGATTGCGCTCGATTGCGGACTGGCAGCGAGAATTTCGGCGAATCTCTGCAGAGTGATGTTGGACCCGCTTGATATCTCGGCACTGCCGTCAGGGAAAAAAATGGTTTTCACGTTGGCGTTGACAGCACTGGGTGCACTCGGGGCCGATTGTGGGAAGGTACGAACTATGACCTCAGGACCCTCGTCCTCGTCTGGATCTAACTTCTTAACCTTGTTTTCCCGGGGAAGCGCCACCGGTACGTCCGACACTCGAAGTGCCTCCTCGACCCGCTGCGACTGTGATGGTCCTTGGGGCTCTTTGACCGGCTTCTGACCTCGATTGCCCATCCCGTGGCCAAGTAGAACCCCTGTGCCCGTGGCGGCAGCCAGGAGCGAGGCCCAGAAGAGTCGCCTTCCATTGCTGATCTGAGGACCCTGGCTTGTTACCGCAAGGGGCGGCTTGGACAATTGGCTTAAGGACGGGACCACAGCAGCTGGTTCTTGATGGCGGCGTTTCCGCTCATCCGAAGGTAGATCTCGGTCTTGGCTTCCGCTGACCGACGAGCCCGGGTTTGGTTTAGTGGTTGACGGTTGCCGGCTGTCGCCCGCGGTAGGTTGAACAGCCGCGGCTGGAATGGCGCCAGGATTCGCTCCATTTGAAACCGGTTTCCAGGCACCGTCCACAAAGGTCGGGGAGAACGCAACCGCGCCTGGAATTGGCTGTACGCCGGACGGCGGCGGGCCGTATTTCCCAGCGGACGGTAAGACTGCAGGTTGCTGAAGTCTTGATGGCTTCTCCGCCTGAAGGCTCGTTTCAGAGGTCGCACTCAAATTCTCGAGCCGGTCCGACGGATGACTGGACCCTGCCACATCGACAAGCACAAATTCCAGGTCCAGATCCCGGGCAGATTCCTTGATTGCTGCCTCATCCACCCGTCTTGCTCCCAAGGCAAACTGCAGCAGCATGGCATTGAAGCAAAGCGTGTTCATATTGCGCGGGATGCCGCGTCCCTCGGACCAGATTAATTGGAGCGCAGCAGCGGTGAAGAACTCCGTCCCCCGATAACCTGCAATGTTCAGCCGGTGATTCAGATAGGTCCGCGTCTCATCCAACCGGAGTGGACTGAGCCGAGCAATCGTCGATACGCGTTGCCGCAACTGTTCCTGTTCGGGCCGGCCCAGTCTCTTAGCCAGTTGAGGTTGTCCGGCTAAGACGATCTGCAACAACTTCGACCGGTTGGTCTCAAAGTTTGAAAGTTGGCGCAGAGTTTCCAGTAGCGGGTCGTCCAGGCTTTGCGCCTCATCGACCACCACGATGACTCGCTCGCGAGTGGTTGCTGCTTCCAACAGCAATTGATTCAACTGGCTGTATAGCTTCGCATGGCTGGTTTCGCTGGATTCGCTCTTCAGTTCGAGCAGCAGCGACTGCAGGAACTCGCGGGAGTCGTGCTGCTGCTGGAACAGGAAAGCTGTCCTCGAACCGCGGAAACGTTCCAGGAAATCGAATAACAGCGTCGTTTTGCCCATGCCGGGTTGGGCCACCAGAACCTGGAAACCAAACCCGCATTGAATGCCATTGACCAGTGAGGCTAGCGCCTCGCGGTGGGTGCGGCTCATGAAAAGAAATCGGGGGTCCGGCGTAACTCCAAAGGGGTTTTCACGGAGACCGAAGTGACGAAAAATCTGGTCATCTACAGATTGAGCCATGGCGCCACGGTTGTGATTGCAACTTAAGCACCAACCAGTCGTCCGCGTCTCCACCGTAAGTCAAATCGAATCAGGATCCGCACAAGCCCCGGATCTCAATGACCCACGACGCACTGCAACATGTTGCCTAACCGTTCCTAAGGGGGTGACATTCTTGTGGACCACGACAAGTTACGAAAGTAACTACTGACCTTTTCGCGAGTGTGCCATGGAATTAAGTTGCAGGCCGCGAGCACTTCAACACTGGTGAATCCGCCAAGTCCAGATACCCTCCGCTCGCCGATTACCCAAACATTTGAAACCCCGCGATAACGCTCCGCGGTTACCAAAGTGCAGCAATGGTGTGACCGTCAATCCGGTCCCGAGTTCACTCCTGTGATCTTCCGGCATT
>Ga0157371_10004819_pt1 | contig 11606 bp, 12 predicted proteins | sample C45metaG_FD_113462 | JGI IMG/M metagenome (GOLD analysis project Ga0157371, IMG submission 113462) | Corn rhizosphere microbial communities from Kellogg Biological Station, Michigan, USA - C4-5 metaG | ecosystem: Host-associated > Plants > Roots > Rhizosphere > Soil | place: USA: Michigan... | reverse complement strand
GCTCCGCCATCTTGCGCTGCATCTCCTCGGCCTTCTTCATCATGCCCATGAAATCAACCATCAGTCGTCCTCACGCTCTTCGAGAAACACATCTTCATACGCTTCGTCGGGGATCGTCTCGGGCGCGGATTTGACCGTCACCTTCGAGCCCGGGAACATCTCCAGGATGGCCTTGACCAGCGGGTCGTCCACCGCGGCTGCCTCGGCCTTCGCCTGGTGCTGATCCTTGACGTCACGGATCGTCGGGCCGCTGGTTGCGCGCGCCGCGACGCTGACGCCCCAGGCCTGGCCGGTCCATTCGCGCAGGCGCTTGGCCAGCACCTGCACCATGCCGGCATCGGCGCCCTCGACCAGTTCGACCTGCAGCGACCGCTCGCGGAACGACACCGGCCGCATCTGCTGTTCGAGCGCGGTCTTGAGCAGCACGTCGCGCTTTTCGCCGGCGAGCGCCACCAGCTCGAGATATGACCGCGGATTGGCCAGCGCCACCGGCCCCGGTTGCGGCGAAACCGCCGGCGCCGGCTGCGCCTGCGGCGCCGGCACGGCCGAGCCGCCAAAGCGCGGCGCCTCGTAAGCCCGCGCGGACGGCGCGCCGCCACCGATCGGGCCACGATGCGGCACGCTGGCGCCGCCGCCCCCGCCGCCCTGCGGCGACGACTGCAGCTTCTGGATCAGTTCGTCCGGGCTCGGCAGCTCGCTCGCATAAGCGAGCCGCACCAGCACCATTTCCGCGGCCTGCAGGCCATTGCCCGCGGCCTTCACCTCCTCGATGCCCTTGAACAGGATCTGCCAGGCGCGGCTCAGGGCCCGCATGCCGAGCTTTTGCGCAAGCTGCGGCGCGCGCGTCCGCTCGTCGGGGGTCAGCGACACGTCGTCGGCCGCCGCCGGCACGATCTTGATGCGGGTCACGAGGTTGGTGAAATCGGCGAGGTCGCCCATCACCGTCTCGGGGTCGGCGCCGGCGTCGTAGAGCTCGTGCAGCAGCGTCAGCGCGCCGGCGATGTTGCCCGCCATGAGCGCCTCGAACAGGTCGATCGAGCGCGCCCGGTCGCCCAGCCCGAGCATCGCCTTGACGGTCGCCGCGGTGACCTTGCCGTCGCCGTGGCTGATCGCCTGATCGAGCAGGCTCTGGTTGTCGCGCACGCTGCCTTCCCCGGCGCGGACGATCATCGCCAGCGCCTCGGGCTCGTAGGCGATCCCCTCTTGGCTCAGCAGGTCGATCAGGTGCGCCGTCATCGTCTCGGGCGGGACGCGGCGCAGATCGAAGCGCATGCAGCGCGACAGAATCGTCACCGGGACCTTCCTGATCTCGGTGGTCGCGAAGATGAACTTCACATAGGGCGGCGGCTCCTCGAGCGTCTTCAGCAGGCCGTTGAAGGCCGCCGTCGAGAGCATGTGCACTTCGTCGATGATGTAAACCTTGTAGGGTGCCGAGACCGGCCCGTACTTCACCGAATCGATGATCTCGCGAATGTCGTTGATGCCGGTGTTGCTGGCGGCGTCCATCTCCACCACGTCGACGTGGCGGCCCTCGATGATGGCGCGGTCGTGGATGCCCTCGCGATCGAGGTCGAGCGTCGGGTGCCGCCCGGTTTCATCCTCGAAATTCACGGCGCGGGCGAGGATGCGGGCGGTCGTGGTCTTGCCCACGCCGCGGATGCCGGTGAGCATGAAGGCATGCGGGATGCGGCCGGACTTGAACGCGTTGCGCAGCGTCTGCACCATCGCGTCCTGGCCGATCAGCGTCGTAAAGCTCGACGGCCGGTATTTCCGCGCCAGCACCAGATAGGGGGCGGCCCCCGGCGGGCTCGACGCGGGAGCGGGCGGACTCATCTCGCTTTCGGGGAACAGGGCATCTGCCATGAGGCGTATATAGCGGTCCAAACCGTGAACCGCAAAACCTCAGGACCACGAAAGTGGGGACGACGCCAGGAATGCCGGGAAGGCGAGAGGCTGGCAACGACCCGTGAAGGTCTCGTTGGGGCTGCTTCCTTCCGGACCTGACCCGGTTGGCGAGGAACACGTCCGCGCCAACCTCTCGGGCCGCTATATCGGACAGGTTCAGGGCCGGCGCAAGGGTTACCGCAAATTAACTGGCGGCCGGGATAGGAGCGGCGCAATCGGGCGTTATATCCGGCACAAGCCGCATTTCGATGGAGCCCACCATGTTCAAGCCCCTGATCGTCGCCGCGGCGGCCCTCGCTCTCGCCGCTCCCGCCGCCATCGCCTCGCCCGCCCTCGCCCAGACCTTCGAGACGAGCGGCTATCCCAAGTGCAACGCCGGCGTCCTGAGCTTCATTCCGCCCATCGTGCGCCGCGAGGCCGTCGCCGCGGTGAAGCCGGGCGCACATGTGAGCGTGCACCAGATCTGCCGCGGCTATGAGCTCAACGACTTCGGCAATGCCGCGGGCCTCACTCGCACCATCGCTGCCAATCCGACGCTGGCGCGCGCGCTGGCAAGCTGGGGCTGGCGCCCCGACAACGTCGTCGGCATCAACATCCTCAACGACCGCAGCGTCATCCTCTACGTCTACCAGAACCCGGCGCTGGGTTAACTCAACTTGATGAAAACCCCGGCGTTCCGCAGCTGAAACCGATAGAGTCGCCCGCGCATTAGACGTTCAGGCGGACTTTAGGAGACGACGATGATGACAGCCCCGGACTCGGAACAGCGCGGCACGCAGCGCCGGACCACGCTCAAGGGCGGCAAGATCGTCTTCAATGGCGGCCGCTCCACCATCGACTGCACGGTGCGCAACCTCAGCTCAAAGGGCGCCAAGCTGCAGGTCGCCTCGGTCGTCGGCATCCCGGACACGTTCGACCTGCTGCTCCCCGGCACGGAGCGCCAGCCCTGCCGGATCAAATGGCGCGCCCTCAAGGAACTGGGCGTCGAGTTCCTCACCACGCACTAGAATTCCGGTAGCGTAAAGGCCGGCTGCTCTTGTGCGCAGGCGGCTCCGCCAGCGGTCGACTGCCGTTTCGGGTGGAGCGTGTCACGGCGCGGGCCGAACTTTGCGGCGATGTAAAGTTCGCGCAAGGGGCGTGCAAAGCCGCCCTCCTACACAGCGCAGGCCGAGCAACGCATCGGCCGCGGTCTCGACAGCGACCGTCGATCACCCGCAACCGGAGATTTCCATGCGCAAATTCCTGCTTCCGCTGGCCATTGTCGCCACCCTCGCCACCTCCTCGATGGCGCTGGCCGTCACCAACAACTCGATCACTGGCGTGATCAAGGCGATCGATGCCAAGGCCGACACCGTCACCGTCGGCAAGACCGTCTATCACTTCGCCAAGGGCACCAGCCTCAGCGCCTTCAAGGTCGGCGAGCGCGTCGTGATCAAGGCCCACGCCTACAAGAAGATCGAAGTCGGCGTGAGCATCGCCGCCGCCCCGGCCGCTCCGGCCCCGGCTCCCAAGGCGCCCGCCAAGACCGTGACCAAGACGACGACCAAGACCACCACGACGAAGTAAGCCTCTCGTTCCCGGCGTTTCACTGAGCGGGGACCGCAAGGTCCCCGCTCTTTTATTTTGCAGTCGGCGTCCTTGCCCCCCCTTCTTGCCGCGCCTTCTTGTTCCCGTTATGTTCTCGTCTCGCCCGGCGGAGTCTCCGATGGATGCGACGATCCTGCATGCCGATCTCGACGCCTTTTATGCCTCGGTGGAGCAACTGCTCGATCCGACGCTGCGCGGCAAACCGATCGCGGTGGGCGGCGGCGTGGTGCTCGCGGCCTCCTATGAGGCCAAGGCATTCGGCGTGCGCGGCGGCATGCCGGGCCGGCGGGCAAAGGAGCTCTGCCCGCAGCTCATCTTCGTGGGCGGCCACTACAAGGAGTATTCGCGGCTGGGTGACGCGGCCATCCGCATCCTCGACGACTACACGCCGCTGGTCGAGCGCATCTCAATCGACGAGGCTTTCGCCGATGTCGCCGGCACCGAGCACCTGTTCGGGCCACCGAGCGCCATCGCACAAACCGTCCGCAGGCGGGTCCGCGACGAGCTCGGCCTGCCGATCTCGGTCGGCGTCGCCCGCACCAAGCACCTCGCCAAGATCGCCTCGCAGGTGGCAAAGCCGGATGGCCTCTGCGTCGTCGATCCCGCCACCGAGCTGAGCTTCCTCCACGACCTGCCGGTCGAGCTGATGTGGGGTGTCGGACCCGCCACCAAGGCGCGCCTCGCGACACTGGGCGTCACCACCATCGGCCAGCTCGCGGCGATGCCGGGGCGCTCGCTCGAGCAACTCCTCGGCCCCGCCGCCAGTGAAAAGCTCCACGCCCTCGCCTTCAACCGCGATCCGCGCGAGATCGACACCGGCCGCCGCGCCCATTCGGCCGGGGCGCAGTCGGCGCTCGGCCGCAAACCAGCGTCCGATACGGTCATCCGCCCGGCGCTGCGCCATCTCGCCGACCGCATCGGCTCGCGCCTCAGGGCCCGGGCCATCGCCGGCCGGCGCATCACCGTGCGGGTGCGCTGGGCCGATCTGAGCGCCGTCACCCATGCCGTCACGCTCGACGCCGCCGTCTCGGCGACCTCGATCATCACCGAGGTCGCGCACGAGCTGGTGCGCGAGGTGCTGCTGGCGCACCCCGAAGAGGTCACCATCTCGCTGCTCGCCATCTCGGTCAGCCATCTCGAGACGCAACCGGCGCTGCAGCTCGAGCTGTCGCTCGGGCTCGGCGACGAGGCACGCCGCCCCGGCAGCCGGCGTGGCGCCTCGCGCTTTTCGGCCGACCGCGCCATGGACAAGGTGCGCGATCGCTTCGGCTGGGACGCCATCGGCTACGGTTCGGTCGTCCTCGAAGGCCGCCGCCTCATCCCCGACGCCTTCCGCGAACTGGCGGAAAAGGAACTCTGACGATATTTATCGGTAACTTCTTTGATGCTTTGATCTCCTCGATGGAAATTGCCTTCCCGATAGAGTTTTCAGTGCCTGGAACACCGGTCTCGTTTCAGGCCAAGAGTGCCGCGGCCAAACTCGCGTGGAAGGACCGCGTTCGCGCCGCGAGCCTGTCAGCGCTGCCACAGCCACATTTCGCATCCGGCAAGCGGATGTCGGTCGTGCTCTACTACCTTCCGCAGGACCGCGTCGAAGGCGATGTCGACAACATCGTGAAGCTGGTATTGGATGCCATGTCGGCCCATATTTACCTCGACGATGCACAAGTCGAGCGGGTCGTCGTCCAGAAGTTTGAACCCGGCAACCTGTTTCAGTTCAGCAATCCGTCCGCTGGACTGGTGGCTGCGCTAACGGGTGAAAAACCGGTACTGTACGTTCGCGTTTCAAACGACCCTTTCGAGGATCTGCAATGAGCTCGCCGACCGAAAAAGAAGTCCTGCAGCAGGAAGCTGACCGGCTGACCGCGGAGGGATACGAGGTCTTCCTTCAACCCGGTCCATCGCTCATGCCGGTCTTCCTGCACGGCTATACGCCCGACGCGGTCGCATATGGACACGGGCGCAAAATCGCTCTCGAAGTCGCCAGTCCCGTTTCGCGCGAAAGCAGCAACCTGAGGCAGCTGGCGGCGCTTTTCGGACAGCACAAAGATTGGGATTTTCGAGTTCTGTGGGCGGAGCCGCAGTCCTCACCCCAAGCGCTGCCCGCTCAATCGCCCAATAGCGTTAGAACGGCGATCGATGAAATCGTCCAGCTCCGACGTCAGGGGCTTCGCCGCCCCGCCTTCCTGCTGGGGTGGGCGACGCTTGAGGCGATCTCACGGTCCATCGCGCAGTCGCAGTTCGAGAAGCCGCAGACACCTGGCCGACTGATACAGGTGCTGGCGCAGGAAGGATATTTGACGCCGGACGCGGCGGATAGATTGCGCGATCTGGCTTCGTTGCGAAACCAGCTGGTTCACGGCGCCCTCGACGCGGATGTAAGCGATGGCGATCTGGCCGTGTTGCTGAGCACGCTCGACAGCCTATCCAGCGAGCTCACTCCCTAGGCTGGTTCCGGCAGGGGCCTTCACGTTACCTATGCCTCAGGCGTCTGCCGCGGCAACGCGGATGTGCCGCTGAGCAGCAGCGCCAGGTCGACCTGGCGCGAGGTGCCGGTCTTGAGCAGCACCGATTTGAGCTGCGTGCGCACCGTCTCGCGCGACAGGTTCTGCGCGGCGGCAATGTCGTCGAGGCTCAGGCCGCCGGCGATGCCGCGGGCGACGCGGGTTTCCGCCGGGCTCAGGTCGAACAGGCCGGTCAGTACTTCGGCGAGAGGCGAGGTCGGCATGGCGACGGGAGTGAACACCAGCAGCGCCGCCGAATGCACGAAGATATCGGCGGCGGCGCGGCGCACCGGCAGCACATGCGCCACCAGCGCCTCGCGCTCCTCCGATGCGGCGATTGGAATCGACTGCACATGTGGAGTCGTCTCGAGGCCGGGCGCGAGCCGCGCCAGCGCCTCGCGCAGCAGCGCGTCGGCCTGCGGACTGCGGAACTGCACGCGATCGAAGGCCCCGGTGGTGACCGTCGGAGCCAGGGCCTCGAGCTCGGCATTGAGGCTGACGGCCCGCCCGCCGGCATCGACCATCGCCGCCGGCACGCCGATGGTCGCCATCGCTTCAGTGGCGGCACGCGCCGCCCTAAGGCCCAGCCGGTGCGAGAGCAGCGCCGCGCGCGCCAGGTGCGGACGCAACTGGTCGAGCCGCGCCATGGTCTTGCGGTCGAAGACTCCATCTTCCTCGCGGCGGGCGAAATCGAAGATCAGCACGTCGCGGGTCGGCGTCGGGATCACCGTGCCCGCGGTCCAGCGGATGCCGTGCGGGTAGATGAAGTCGCGATAGATCGGATCGCGCTCCATCTCCTCCTGCGTGAGGACTTCGAGATCGTGCAGGAAGCCGTTGTGACCGCTCGCCAGCGCTCGCTTCGGCCGTTGGTTGTCGTAGTCATCGGCGCGGGCCGCAAATGCCTCGAACATGGGAAAGTAATTCGGGGTCGCGGTAAAACGCATGCGCCAGGTCGGATCGAACGACGCCACGGCGGCGCCCCACGACTGGACGCGCTCGGCGAGGCGGGCGAGGACGTCCGGCCATAGCTCGGGCACCGCCGCCGCCTCATAGATCGCTTCCAGTAACGCCGGGTCGGTCATGAATAAATCATACCACTACTGAACTAAACAATCTAACTGGCCTCAAATCAAAGATGAACGCGTCCGTGAATCCCAGCCAGAGCCACCGAGCCGCGGTAACCGGCAGACCTATGCAGGCCGGACCGCGAGCCGAAACATCGCTGCGATGGGCAGTTGCGGGTCCACGGCGGAGTCCGACCGGCAGGCTTGTGCAGGGGCTGCCGCGGCGGGCGTAAGATGCGGCGTCGAAATCCATTCTTCCGAGGAGCACCATGTTCATCCCCTCCCGCCGCCAGCGATCCGACATCCAAGAGGCCAGTGAGCTTGCGGCGTCGATCATGCTCGATCTGGACAAGATACCCGGGCCCGAGCGCCGGCAGCAGGCGCCGACCTATCTGCGGCATCGCTGCGTCACGCTCGGCATCCGTATGCGCCGGATCCTGTCGCGCGACGCCGGGGCCCGGTCGTTCAAGCCGTTCGACGGGCGGCCGCTGACGCACGCCGAGCTGTTCATCTTCGCCGCCCAAGCGCTCAGCATCTGCGAAAGCCGGCAACCAGTCGATCGCGGCGCAACCGCGCCACAGCGCATTGAACCGGCATTCTAGGGCCGCTGCAACCCCTTGCAGGAATACGGCATATCGCTCTATCGATCGAAGTTATGCAGGGTGGTTCCGGGGCTGCTATAGTGAGCCTATCCCTCCGCCGCGCGAGGCAGTGACGAGCTGCCGGCGGGCGGCTCACCGGCAAGCGCACCCATTCGCGGGGCGCGTTTTTCGGTGGGCCGTGTTCTGGGAAAAGGGGATCACGGGAGTCGTCCCGTGGTGGGCCAAAGCGGGAGCCGAGGCGGATGGCACAGTTCCACCGCCCTCTACGCAGCGTATGCCTGAATCCACCCCTTTGCGAGGCGGGACCGAACGTCCTTCAATCGCCGACTACCGGCTTCGGATCAGTAGGTCCCGCCGCGCCGCATACCGAAGCGGCACCTTTCGCCCGACGCGTCCGGATTGGGCACCGGATACGAGGTCATGCTCAAACGGGCTTGGCCGCGGGATAAACCCCGAGCACCCGGAAATGGTCGGTGAAGAACTTCAGCTCCTCGAACGCGAACTGCACCGAACGGTCGTCCGGATGGCCCTCGATATCCGCGTAGAACTGCGTTGCAGTAAACGAGCCGTCGACCATGTAGCTCTCGAGCTTGGTCATGTTGATGCCGTTGGTGGCAAAGCCACCCATCGCCTTGTAGAGCGCCGCCGGCACGTTGCGGACGCGGAAGACGAACGTGGTCTTGACCGGCGCCTTGGTGCGCCTGGGCGTTTCGGCGGTGCGGGAGATCACGAGGAAGCGGGTGGTGTTGTGCGCTGCGTCCTCGATGTTCTCGGCGAGGATGTCGAGGCCATAGACCTCGGCGGCAAAACGCGAGGCGATGGCGCCGATGCTGCGGTCGCCGCGTTCGGCCACCTCATGCGCGCTGCCCGCCGTGTCGAGGCCGTTGATGGTCTTCAGCCGGTGCTTGCGGATAAAGGCCCGGCACTGGCCGAGGGCCACGCTCAGCGACTGCACCGACTTGATGTCCTTGAGCGTCGTCCCCTTGAGCCCGAGCAGGTTCATCTCGATGCGCAGGAAGTGCTCGCCGGTGATGAACAGCCCGCTCTCTGGCAAGAGGTGGTAGATGTCGGTGATGCGGCCATAGAGCGAGTTCTCGACCGGCACGATGCCGTAGTCGGCCTTGCCGGTCTTCACCGCCTGGATGGTGTCCTCGAAGGTCGGGCACGGCACCGGCTCCCCCTTGGGGAAAACCGCATGTGCCGCCGCATGGCTGAAGGCGCCCGGTTCGCCCTGGAATGCGATGAGCTTGGCCATGGAACGCGCCCCTTCCGTCTCGGTCGGCGGCTCTATGAACCCTGCCGCTCCGGCAAGTCAACAAAGCCTTGCGCGGCCTCAGGATTTCTCGTGCAGAGGACAATTGTCGCAGGGGGCCGGCGGCAGTTGCGGCTGGCTCCGCGCATGGACTATCTTGCCGGCGCAACGGGACGGGGGCCCTGCTCTGCACATCGGGCAGAAGCGGCGTTTGCAGCCTTGTCCCGGCTCGTCTATACCGCGCCGGAAGTGGCTTAGGGACCCCGCAATGGATTCGTTCGAACTCAACAAGATTATCGGCGCGATTCTTGGAACGCTGCTGTTCGTAATGGGCATCGGGTTCATCGCCGAAGCGATCTACGAGCCCAGCGCCAGCGGCCCCGGCTACGCGCTACCCGAGCCCAAGGCGGACCAGACGGCCGACAACGGCGCTCCCGCCGCGGCGGCCGTCGATATCGGCACGCTCCTCGCCAAGGCCGATCCGAAAGCCGGCGAAGCGGCGGTCAAGAAATGCCAGGCCTGCCACGATTTCACCGAAGGCGGCCCGAACAAGACCGGCCCCAATCTCTACGATGTGGTCGAGCGCCAGATCGCAAGCCACCCGGGCTTCTCGTACAGCGCTGCGCTCAGCGCCCACAACAAGGACAAGTGGACGTACGAGAATCTCAATGCCTGGCTGACCTCGCCCAAGACCTTCGCCAACGGCACCAAGATGACCTATGCCGGCGACAGCGACGACAGCGACCGCGCCAACATCATTGCCTACCTGTCCACGCTGAGCCATTCGCCCAAGCCGTTCCCGGCCCCCAAGGCACCGGCCGGCGGCGAGGCCCCGGCCAGCGGCCAGACGACGTCGGGCAGCTCCTCGGTTGCGCCGGCGGCGGCCGTCCCGACCCCGTCGACCATGGAAACCAACGGCGGCGCGAATGCCGTCCCCGCGAGCTCCGCCGGCATCAGCTCGGCGGCCCCGGAGACCGCATCCTCCTCGGCGCCCGCAGCAAGTGCAACGTCGTCCGCATCCGAAGCGCCGGCGTCGTCGGCTGCCGCGCCCGAGGCGTCGTCCTCCGCCGCGCAGTAAGCGTGGAGTGCATCGAGTTCAGCGAGCCGCGCCCTCGGGTGCGGCTCCTGCATTTGCGAGGCCCGGGATGACCACCCTGCTGCTGCATCTGAGCGACGTCGACGAGGCCGCCTGGGCCGCCGCCTACCGGGCCGCGCTTCCGGATGTACGCGTGATCCGCCAGTCCGAACCGTTCGACCCGAGCGCGATCGACTACGCCTTCGTCTGGAAGCCCAAGGCCAATGCCTTCGCCGGCCTCACCAAGCTCAAGGCCGTGCTGTCGCTGGGTGCGGGCGTCGATGCGCTGCTCAAGCATCCGGCGTTGCCCGATGCGCCGATCGTGCGCTTTGTCGACGAGGACCTGACGCAGCGGATGAGCGACTATGTCGTCGCGCAGGTCACCATGCACCAGCGGCTGTTCACCCGCTTCAAGCGGGATCAGGTCGCGCGCGTCTGGCGGCAGAACTACCCGCCGGCGGCGCGCGAAACCAATGTCGGCGTGATGGGGCTGGGCGTGCTCGGGGCCGATGCCGCGCAAAAGCTCGTTCGCCTCGGCTTCACGGTGCTCGGCTGGAGCCGAACGCCCAAGGCCATCGCCGGTGTCCGGACCTATGCCGGCGACCAGCTCGATAGGTTCCTCGGGGAGACCGATATCCTCTGCTGCCTGCTGCCGCTGACGCCCGATACCACCGGCATCCTCAACTACGGTCTGTTCAAAAAGCTCAGGCGAAAGCTCGACGGCGGTCCGGTCATCGTCAATGCCGCGCGCGGCGGCCACCAGGTCGAAGCCGACATCGTCAAGGCGCTGGGCGACGGCACCCTGGGCGCCGCCAGCCTCGATGTGTTCGAGAGCGAGCCGCTCAGTCCGCAAAGTCCGCTCTGGACCCTCGACAACGCCTATCTGACGCCGCACATCGCCGCGATCAGCAATATCGACGCTGGCGTGCGCTACTTCTCGGAGATCATCCGCGAGCACGAGGCGGGCAGGCCGCTCCCCCATGTCGTCGACCGGACGCGGGGGTACTAGAAGCGCATTTCCCAGATCTCGCCGGTCATCGCCTTGCCGAAATTGTCCTCCTCGATCGTCTCGACGATCGCGAAACCGGCGGCAGCATAAAGGCGGCGGGCGGCTTGCTGGATCGTATGGGTCCACAGCCGCATCCGTTCGTAGCCGTTAGCCCGCGCGAAGCTCACCGCCTGCCTGACCAGCGTCGCTCCCACTCCCTGCCCGCGCGTCGCAGGTTCGACGTAGAGCATCCGCAGCTGTGCCGAGCCGGGTAGTCCTTCGGAGGGCATCACGAAGATCGAGCCCAAAATTTGGCCGCGCTGTTCTGCGACCCAAAGGTCCTTGGCTGGAGTCGTGGGCGCGGCGTGATACTGGCTGTAGATCCCGGCGATCAATGCCTCGAAATCGCCGTTCCAGCCGAACTGCTGGTTGTAGAGAATGCCCTGGCGATGGACCATCCAGCCGATGTCGCCGATTCGCTGCGGCCGCAGGATCACCGGGGTCGGCGGCGCGGGCTCGCCAAGGATCGTTCGCAGCCGGGTCATGGCGTCGTGAAGTTCCTGGCGGCGGCCGGCGTCGATCGGCGCGAGGAGCTCGGCGAACAGCTCGTTCGTCGCGCCATCGAGCGT
>Ga0157371_10004812_pt1 | contig 11615 bp, 13 predicted proteins | sample C45metaG_FD_113462 | JGI IMG/M metagenome (GOLD analysis project Ga0157371, IMG submission 113462) | Corn rhizosphere microbial communities from Kellogg Biological Station, Michigan, USA - C4-5 metaG | ecosystem: Host-associated > Plants > Roots > Rhizosphere > Soil | place: USA: Michigan... | reverse complement strand
TCGGCGGTCACCGCACTGAATGAGCGCACGCTGGATGACAGCGTCAATCAGGCCATCGCCCTGTACCCGCCCCGGACCTTGTGCGAGCAATTGCTGATGCCGCTGCTGGCCGAACTCGAACAGCGCTGGCAGGGCCAGTTCGGCGCGCAGATGGAGCGGACGTTTTTCTATTCCTGGCTGCGCAGCAAATTCGGTGCACGCATCTACCATAACAACCGCCAGCTGCATTCGGCGCCGCTGCTGTTGATCAATCATTCCGACCTGCCGCTGGAACCGCATCTGTGGCTGTGCGCATGGCTGATCAGCAGTGCCGACTGCCCGGTGCAAGTCTTCGACTGGCCGCTGCCGGCCGGTGAATTGGCACTGACCGTCGAGCACCTGCAAGCCCGTGGCGTGCTGCTGTATTCGAGCAAAGCCATGCAACTGGCGCAGTTGCCGAAACTGCTGGCGAACGTCGATTGCCCAACCCTGATTGCCGGCCCCGCAGTGCACATCCACCACAGCGAGCTGTCCGCTCGCACCGTTCAGACTGCCGAGCTGTTCCTCGCCGAAGATCCGCTTGCGGCACACCAGGCGCTGCTCGAACGCGGATTGATTTGATGATGGGTCTAATCACATGCAACTGATCTGGCTGCGCAGCGACCTGCGCCAACATGACAACACTGCCCTCGCGGCCGCTGCGGCGCGCGGCCCGACGGTGGCGGTGTATCTGTTGAGCCCCCAGCAGTGGCTGGAACACGACGATGCGTCGTGCAAGGTGGATTTCTGGTTGCGCAACCTGCGCGAACTGAGCCAGAGCCTCGGCGCACTGAACATCCCGCTGTTGATTCGCAGCGCGCCGCACTGGGATCAGGCGCCGGCAGAATTGCTCAAGCTCTGCCGGCAATTGAAGATCGAAGCAGTGCACGTCAACGAAGAATACGGCGTTCACGAAAGCCGCCGCGATGAGGCCGTCGCCGAAACGTTGCAGGCCGAGGGCATCGGATTTTACAGCTATCTGGATCAGTTGCTGTTCAAACCCGGCACGGTGCTGACCAAGACCGGCACTTATTTCCAGGTGTTCAGCCAGTTCCGCAAGGTCTGTTACGAACGCCTGCACCGCTCGATGCCGGCGCTGGTCAAGGCACCCGGCAAACAGGCCGCGCTGGATATCGCCAGCGATGCCATTCCCGAGGCAGTCAAAGGCTTCGCCACGCCGAGCGAATCCCTGCGCACGTTGTGGCCGGCCGGTGAGCAAGAGGCGCAGCGCCGACTCGACACTTTCACCGATGCGCAGATCGATTATTACCGCAGCGAACGCGACTTTCCGGCCAAACCCGGTACCAGCCAATTGTCGGCGTACCTCGCCGCCGGGGTGATCTCGCCACGCCAGTGCCTGCACGCCGCTCTGCAAAGCAATCAGGGCGAGTTCGAAAGCGGCAAGGTCGGCGCGGTGACCTGGATCAACGAGCTGCTCTGGCGCGAATTCTACAAACATATTCTGGTCGGCTATCCACGCGTCTCGCGGCACCGCGCTTTTCGCCCGGAAACCGAGGCGCTGGCCTGGCGCGATGCGCCGGAGGAGCTCAAGGCCTGGCAAGAGGCACGCACCGGCCTGCCGATCATCGACGCGGCGATGCGTCAGTTGCTTGAAACCGGCTGGATGCACAATCGCCTGCGCATGGTCGTGGCGATGTTCCTGACCAAAAACCTGCTGATCGACTGGCGCGAGGGCGAACGCTTTTTCATGCGCCACCTGATCGATGGCGACCTGGCGGCGAACAACGGCGGTTGGCAGTGGAGCTCGTCGACCGGCACCGATTCGGCGCCGTACTTCCGTATTTTCAACCCGTTGAGCCAGTCGGAAAAATTCGACGCTGAGGGCGTGTTCATCAAGCACTGGTTGCCGGAACTGGCCGGGCTCAACAAAAAGGAAGTGCACAATCCGGCGGGCGCCGGAGGGCTGTTCGGCGTGGCGGATTATCCGGCGCCGATCGTCAACCTCAGCGCCTCACGCGAGCGCGCGCTGACGGCGTTCAAGAACCTGCCGTCGCGCCAGCATGCGAGTGGCGGCGATGAGTGAATTCCTGCGCAGCTTCGCCCGCGAGTTTTCCGGGTTGAACAAAGACAATCTGCATCGCTTGGGCGAGCTGTACAGCGACGACATTCATTTCACCGATCCGCTGCACGAAGTTCAGGGCCTGGCGCAACTGCAGGATTACTTCAAAGAGCTGTACGCCAACGTCAGCGATCTACGCTTCGACTTTCACGGTTTCGACCAGATCGGCGCAGGCGAAGGTTATCTGCGCTGGGTCATGAGCTATCGCCACCCGCGTCTGGCCAAAGGCCGGGAAATCCGGGTTGGCGGCTGTTCGCACCTGCTCTGGCGCGACAAGGTTTATCGCCATCGGGATTATTTCGATGCCGGGGCGCTGCTGTATGAACACTTGCCAATATTGGGCCGGGTGATTGCCTGGCTGAAAAGGAGAATGGGATGAGTCGTACACCTCCACGGCGGTATTGGTTGACCGGCGCCAGCAGTGGCATCGGTGCAGCATTGTGCGAGGACATTCTGAAAAGCGGCGCGCACCTGGCGGTCAGTTCGCGCTCGGTCGCGCCGCTGAAAGTCTTGTCGCAGCGTTATCCGGGCCAGGTACTGGTGGTGCCCGGCGATCTGACCAACAGTCAGACCGTGCGCGAAATCGGCGAGCGGATCGGCGACGCCTGGGGCTCGCTGGACAGCGTGATTCTCAACGCCGGCACCTGTGAATATGTCGACGCGCGCCAGTTCGATTCCTCGATCATCGAGCACGTGGTGCGCACCAATCTGCTCGCCAGCAGCTACTGCATCGAAGCCGCCCTGCCGCTGCTGCGCAGAGGCACCACGCCGCATCTGGTCGGCATGGCCAGCTCGGTGACCTACCTGCCCCTGCCACGGGCCGAAGCCTACGGCGCATCGAAGGCCGGGCTGCGTTACCTGTTCGAATCGCTGCGCATCGATCTGGCGGACGAAGGCATTGACGTCACTATCATCAGCCCGGGTTTTGTCGAGACGCCGCTGACCGAGAGGAACGATTTCCCGATGCCGCTGAGCTGGCCCGCGGATAAAGCGGCGCGGCACATCTTCGCCAAACTCAAGGACCGGCCGCTGGAAATTGCTTTCCCGGGGCTGTTCATGGCGGCGCTTTGGCCACTGTCGAAGCTGCCGGCCCGCGCGCAACTGGCGATCGGCAAACGCATGGTGCGCAAAAACCCACCGCAGCGGGACCCGATATGAAAATCGCCGTGATTGGCAGCGGTATCGCCGGGCTGACCTGCGCTTACCTGCTGAACCGCCGCCACGACATCACCGTCTTCGAAGCGAGTGACTGGGTTGGCGGGCATACCCATACCGTGCCGGTAAGCGTGGCCGGGCAGCCATTCGCCATCGACACCGGCTTCATCGTGTTCAACGACTGGACCTACCCGAACTTCATTCGCTTGCTCAACCAGCTCGGCGTGGCGTTCAAGCCGACCGAAATGAGCTTTTCGGTGACCGACCCGGACACCGGCGTCGAGTACAACGGCAACAACCTCAACAGCCTGTTCGCCCAGCGCAGCAATCTGTTGTCGCCGGGGTTCTGGGGCATGCTGCGCGACATTCTGCGCTTCAACAAGGAAGCCCAGCGTGACCTGATGGAACTGCGCATCGCCGCCGACACTACCCTCGACGATTACCTCAAGGCCGGCGGCTACGGTGAACGCTTCATCCTGCATTACATCGTGCCGATGGGCGCGGCGATCTGGTCGATGCCGATGGCGGAAATGCTCAATTTCCCGCTGCAATTCTTCCTGCGCTTCTTCAAGAATCATGGCCTGCTGTCGGTCAGTGATCGCCCGCAATGGCAAGTCATCGAAGGCGGTTCCAGTGCCTACATCGCGCCACTGACCGCCTCATTCCACGACAGGATTCGCCTGAACTGCCCGGTCAGCCGCGTCGAGCGCAATCAGCACGGCGTGGTTATCCACAGCCCGGGCGGCCTCGAACATTTCGACAAAGTGGTGTTTGCCTGCCACAGCGATCAGGCCCTGAAGTTGCTGGCCAATCCGAGCGAGGCCGAGCGCTCGATTCTCGGCGCCCTGCTCTACGCCGACAACGACGTGGTGCTGCACACCGACACGCGCCTGTTGCCCGCGCGCAAACTGGCCTGGGCCAGCTGGAACTATCGCCTCGGCGGCGCCGGTCATACTCGCGCGGCGGTCACCTACAACATGAACATCCTGCAGGGCATCGAGAGCGACACCACGTTCTGCGTCAGCCTCAACCAGACCGCCGGCATCACCCCGGACAAAGTGCTGGCCCGCTACACCTACGCCCACCCGCAATACACTTTGGCTGCCGCAGCGGCGCAAAACCGCTGGGGCGAACTCGATGGCGAGCAGCACACGCACTATTGCGGCGCCTACTGGGCCAATGGCTTCCATGAGGATGGCGTGGTCAGCGGCTTGCGCGTGGCCGCTGCGTTCGGTGGAACCCTGTGAACAGCGCCCTCTACAGCGGTGTGATCGGCCATCGACGTTTCTCGCCGCGCCGTCACGAATTCCGCTACCGCATCGGTTTGCTCTATCTCGACCTGAGCGAGCAGGACGCCGTATTGGGCTTGTCACCGCTGGCGGGGCGTAGTCGCTTTGCGCCGTTCTCGTTTCGTGAGACCGATTACCTGAAAGCTTTCACCGGCAAGGGCGTACGCCTGATCGACGCGGTGCGCCAGCAGGTGGGCGCGGCCATCGGTCATGAGCCACAGGGCGCGGTGTGCCTTTTGACTCAGCCGCGCAGTTGGGGGCTGTCGTTCAATCCGGTGAGCTTCTTCTATTGCCACGAAGCCGACGGGCAACTGGCGGCGATCGTCTGTGAAGTAACCAATACGCCCTGGCGCGAGCGTTATCACTACGTGCTGCCGGCGCAGACACCGACCAGTCTGGTGGATTTTCATCAACATTTCGCCGTGGCCAAGGCCTTTCACGTCTCGCCGTTCCTGCCCCGCGACCTCGAATATCGCATGAGTTTCAGCCCGGCCGCGCAAAGCCTCGGCGTGCACATGGCCGATTGGCAGGGCAGCGAAAAACTGTTCGACGCCACGTTGAATCTGCGCCGCGAACCGCTCGATCGACGCAGCCTGCACCGCTATCTGCGCCGCTTCCCGTGGATGACTGCAAAAACCGCCCTGGCGATCTACTGGCAAGCGCTGCGACTGCTGCTCAAGCGCGCGCCGATTTTCGCTCATCAGCCTGCCGACGGCAGCTTTCAAACCGCCACCGTGCCTCCGAAGGAGCCGCACCATGAAATCCTCTAGCCTGCCGCTCGGTCGCTTCAGCACCAACGGCCTGACCGGCTCGCTGCTGCGCCGTGGCGTGCTGCGACAGCTCGCGCAGCTCAAACACGGACAATTGATGGTCGTCGAGGATGGCGAACAGATGCTCTTTGGCACCCCGGGCAGCGCCTTGCTCGGCGAGGTCCATGTGCTCGATCCGGCGCTGTGGGGCATGGTTGCCAGCAACGGCTCGATCGGCGCCGGCGAAGCATTCATCCACGGCTATTGGAGTTCGCCGGACCTGACCGCGGTGGTGCGCGTGTTCGTCAGCAATCTCGAGGTGCTCGACGCCATGGAGGGTGGCCTGGCGCGACTCGGCCGGCCCTTCGTGCAAGGCCTGCACTGGCTCAATCGCAACACGCGCAAGGGCTCACAAAAAAACATCGCCGCGCATTACGACCTCGGCAACGAACTGTTCGAACAGTTTCTCGACCCGACCATGATGTATTCCGCCGCCCAGTTCCTCTCGCCAAGCGACACCCTGGAACAGGCGCAACTGAACAAACTCGAACGCATCTGCCAGAAACTCGCGCTCAAGCCCAGCGATCACCTGCTGGAAATCGGCACCGGTTGGGGCAGCATGGCGCTGTACGCGGCGCAGCATTATGGCTGCCGCGTGACCACCACGACCCTGTCCAAAGAGCAGTTCGCGTTCACCGCCAAACGCATCGAACAACTCGGCTTGCAGGATCGCGTCACGCTGCTGCTCAAGGACTACCGCGACCTCAGCGGCGAGTACGACAAACTGGTGTCGATCGAGATGATCGAAGCGGTTGGCCATCGGTTTCTGCCGACCTATTTCAAGCAATGCGCGCAGTTGCTCAAGAGCAACGGTCTGATGCTGCTCCAGGCGATCACCATCCGCGAGCAACGCTACGAACAGGCGAAACGCAGCGTCGACTTCATCCAGCGCTACATCTTCCCCGGCGGCGCCCTGCCCTCGGTGCACAAGATGCTCGATGTGGTCAGTCGCGAGACCGACATGAACCTGCTGCACATGGAAGATTTCGGCCTGCATTACGCCAAGACATTGCGCCTGTGGCACGAGAACTTTCGCCTCGCCCATGGTCGCTTGAACGAATTGGGTTACGACGATTATTTCCTGCGCTTGTGGGAGTTCTACCTTTGCTACTGCGAGGGCGGATTCCTCGAGCGGACTATCGGCACCGCGCAATTGCTGCTGGCGAAACCGGCGGCGATGACCGCGCCGCTGCTCGGTCGCTTCGATGCTTGAGCGCCTCGCCAATGCCGTGTTGTTCCAGCTCGGCTGGCTGGCCTGCGTCATCGGCGGCAACAGTTTGTGGCTGTTGCTCGCACTGGCGGCGCTGGTGATTCATCTGCGCTGGATCAGCAGTTGGGCGGCGGAAGGTCGGCTGATTTTGTCGGTGGTGATTGTCGGCACGGCGGTAGACAGTGTTTTGCGTTACCTCGACGTGTTCCGCTTCGAAGATGCTGCACCGTTGATTCCGTTGTGGCTGATGCTGCTCTGGGCGCTGCTCGCCACCACATTGCGTCATTGTCTGGCCTGGAGCGCACGGCCATGGTGGCTGGCCAGCGCACTTGGTGCGGTGGGCGGTGCGTTGTCGTACTACGGCGGTGGACGACTGGCCGGCGTGCAATTTCCCTACGGCGAAGTGCCGACGCTGATGGTGATCGGCGTGCTCTGGGCCGGGCTGTTTCCGCTGCTGCACATGATGGCGCGACGGCTGGCGCCATGAGCGTCCGTCAGCGCTTTCACACCCACAGCGATCACTGCCTTACACTGCCGCGATGAAAACCATCCCCCACACACAAATCGACGAACCGGCGGTCACCTGCTCGACCTGCGCCGCGTGCTGCTGCCAGCTCGAAGTCATGCTGATCACCGACACCGGCGTGCCTGATCGCTTTATCGATACCGATGAATGGGGCGGTGAAGTGATGCTGCGTCTGGACGACGGCTGGTGTGCGGCGCTGGATCGCGACAGCATGATGTGCACGATCTACGAACGGCGACCGTTGATCTGCCGCGAGTTTGAAATGGGCGCGCCGGAGTGCATCGAAGAGCGCCGGGGTATTGCAACAGCCTACCGCTGAAACAACTGTAGGAGTGAGCCTGCTCGCGATCGCGGTGTGTCAGTGCCAAATGTTCCGGCTGACACACCGCGATCGCGAGCAGGCTCACTCCTACAAGAAGCGTGAAGCGTCGAACAATTACAGCGGCATTGTGTAATGCAGCGCGTAGCTTTCTACACCATCGTTGTCGCTGGACAGGCCAGCGTTGGAGTAGTGCGTGGCGCGGATGCCGACTTCGTGGCCGCCGTTGAAGCGCAGGCCGAAACCGATGCGGTCTTCGAACTGGAAGGAACCGCCCAGCTTGTTGCTTTCGTATTCGGTGTTGGAGAAGAACGCCGCACCGATACCCGCTTCAACGTACGGTTTGACGGACTGGCCGGCAAACTCGTAAACGAAGACCGGCGAGAACGACAGGCTGTTGTTGCTGGAAGTCTTGTCACCTTCCCAGTACGTGTAGGCACCGCTCCAGTAGCCGGTCAGGCGACCCACGTCGCTCTGCAGCCAGCTCTTGTCCCAGTCGAAATTCATCCCTAAGCGATACGTCATTGTCGAATCGCTGGTACCGCCGACGGCGAATTCAACGCCAGCGGCTTGTGCAGAAATGCTTTGCCCCATCAGTGCGGCCGCAATCGCGGCCAAGCAGAATAGTCGCTTCACTTTGAAACTTCCTTTTCCGGAACGATCGTTTGGTTTTTAGTTGCTGCTGTCGCTATAGAAATCTGCGCTTGGTCAGAAGTTCAGCGTATTTCGAGTTATTTCACATTTTTTTTACAAGTCGAAGTTTTGCACATTCGACGCAGTTTGGCCCAGCAGCGGTAGGATTTTTCTGAAGGATCGTGCATCGGCACTGGTCCAGAACCGTACAGGCAAGCTCGGACCTTGCGCCAGCAGATCACGCTCGGCGAGCAACCGTTGCAGCTGCCGGGCCACGGCAGCGCCGGTATCGATCAGGCTGACATCGTCGGCGATCATCGACCTTAGCAGCGGCTTGAGGAAAGGATAATGGGTACATCCCAGGATGATCGTGTCGCAGCCCTGAGCCAGCAAAGGGGTGACGTAACCCTGCAGCAAAGTGCGCAATTGGACGCTGTGCAGGTCGCCATTTTCAATCAGTTCGACCAACCCCGGACACGGCTGGGTGATGACTTTGACGTCAGCCGCAAAGCGATCGAGCAACGCGGCGAACTTGGCGCTCTGCAACGTACCTGTCGTTGCCAGCACGCCTACCACGCCACTGCGGGTCGCCGCTGCGGCCGGTTTGACCGCCGGTTCCATGCCGACAATCGGCCAGTCGGGGAAGTCGCGACGCAGATCGGCAACACCGGCCACAGTCGCGGTATTGCACGCCAGCACCAAAGCCTTGGCGCCCTGTTCGCGGAAAAAACCGGCCATCACACTGCAACGCTGACGGATGAATTCCGGGGTCTTTTCGCCGTAGGGAATATGCCCGCAATCGGCGACGTAGAGCAGCGATTCGTTGGGCAGCAAACGCTGGATTTCCGCGAGAACCGACAAGCCGCCGACCCCGGAATCGAACACGCCGATCGGCGCTTCACGCATGGCGCGCGCCACAGACGCTGCAGCCCGGATCGCGCTTGACCCGCAGTTCACGGAAGCGCGAACCCAAGGCGTCGATCAGCAGCAGGCGCCCCACCAACGGTTCGCCAAAGCCGACCAGCACCTTCAGCGCTTCCAGCGCCTGCAGGCTGCCAACCAGGCCAACCAGCGGCCCGACGACGCCGGCCTCGCTGCAGGTCAGTTCGGCTTCGCTGCCGTGACCGTACAGACAGTGGTAGCAAGGACTCTCGGCACGCCGTGGGTCGAACACCGACAACTGCCCTTCCAGACGAATCGCTGCGCCGCTCACCAGTGGTTTGCGCGCGACTACACACGCGGCGTTGACCGCCTCACGGGTGGCGAAGTTGTCCGAGCAATCGAGCACCAGATCCACCGCCGCCACCGCTGCGGCAAGAGAATCCTCGTCCAGCGCCCGCCGATGGGCGATGAGTCGGATTTCAGGATTGATCGCGCCCAGGCGTTTGAGCGCCGAATCGACCTTGGACATGCCGACGCTGTCTGTGTCGTGAATGATCTGCCGTTGCAGGTTGGTCAGATCGACCGTGTCGAAATCCGCCAGATGCAACTCGCCGACGCCCGCTGCCGCCAGGTACAAGGCCACCGGCGCGCCGAGGCCGCCGAGGCCGACGATCAGCACGCGGCTGGCCTTGAGCTTCAGTTGCCCGTCGATGTCGATGTGTTGCAGGAGAATCTGCCGGCTGTAGCGCAGCAATTCCTGATCATTCAGCACGGCAGGCGCCCCAGACTGATGCGTTGATGGCCGCCCAGATCGGTGCGGCTGTGGACTTCTTCCAAGCCACGGGTGAGCAGCAGATCACGCACGGCTTCGGCCTGATCATAGCCGTGTTCGAGCATCAGCCAACCAGCGCTTTCCAGATGATCGGGGGCTTGCGCAACAATCAGGCGCAGATCATCGAGGCCATCTTCACCGGCCACCAAAGCACTGGCCGGTTCGAAGCGCACATCGCCCTCGACCAGATGCGGATCGGCGGCGGCAATGTACGGCGGGTTGCTGATGATCAATTGAAAGCGCTGGCCTTCCAGTGCACTGAACCAATGGCTGCTCAGTACGGTGGCGTTGTTCAGGTGCAGACGCTGGCGATTGCGTTCGGCCAATGCCACGGCTTCGAGCACGCGATCGACGGCGGTGACTTTCCACGCCGGGCGCTCGCTGGCCAAGGCCAAAGCAATTGCGCCACTGCCGGTACCGAGATCGAGGACCTTGGCCGGGGTTGCCGGCAGCAGCTCAAGGGCTGCCTCCACCAGCAATTCGGTATCCGGGCGCGGGATCAGCGTGTGCGGCGCGACTTCCAGATCGAGTTTCCAGAAACCCTGCTGGCCGAGAATGTAGGCCACCGGCTCACCGCTACGCCGCCGTTGCAGGTACTCGGCGAACGTCAGCGCAGCCTCGCTCGGGACGATGCGCTCGGGCCAGGTATGCAGAAAGCTGCGCGACTTGCCCAGCGCGGCGGCGAGGAGCAGTTCAGCGTCCAGGCGCGCAGTGGGCGAGTCCGGCAGTTCGGCGGCGCGCAACAGGCTGGCGATGATGGTCATTTATTCACCTATCGCTGCGAGTTGGTCAGCCTGGTATTCGGCCAGCAACGGCTCGATCACGGCTTCGACGCCACCGGCAAGAATTTCATCCAGCGAATACAGGGTCAGGTTGACGCGATGGTCGGTGACTCGGCCTTGAGCATAGTTGTACGTGCGGATGCGCTCGGAGCGATCGCCGGAACCGACCAGCAATTTACGCTCACTGGCAATCGCGTTGGCCGCCGCAGCGTTTTGCTGATCGTTGAGCTTGGCCGACAACCAGGCCATCGCCCGGGCACGGTTCTTGTGCTGGGAACGTTCTTCCTGACACTCGACGACAGTGCCGGTGGGTATGTGGGTGATGCGGATCGCCGAGTCCGTGGTGTTGACGTGCTGACCACCGGCCCCGGAGGAGCGGAACGTGTCGACGCGCAAGTCCGCCGGGTTGATCTCGATGGCTTCGCGCTCGTCCGGCTCGGGCAATACCGCCACGGTGCAGGCGGAGGTGTGAATCCGGCCCTGGGATTCGGTGGCAGGAACACGCTGGACACGGTGCGCGCCGGACTCGAATTTCAGCTTGCCGTAGACGTTGTCGCCTTCGATACGGGCGATGACTTCTTTATAGCCACCGTGTTCGCCTTCGTTTTCCGAGAGGATCTCGACACGCCAGCCACGCCGCTCGGCATAACGCGAATACATGCGAAACAGGTCGCCGGAGAAGATCGCCGCCTCGTCGCCACCGGTGCCGGCGCGGATTTCGAGGAAGACGTTGCGCCCGTCGTTCGGATCCTTGGGCAGCAACATGCGCTGCAGATCGGATTCCAGCGTGATCAGCAATTCCTTGGCTTCGCGGACTTCTTCCACGGCCATTTCGCGCATGTCCGGGTCGCTGTCCTTGAGCAGGGCCTGTGCACCTTCAAGATCGCCTTGTACGCTGAGCAGCTTTTTATACGCAGCCACGACAGGCTCGAGTTCGGCGTATTCCTTGGAATAGGCGCGGAATTTGGCCTGATCGCCAATGACTTCGCCGTCGCCGAGCAGCGCGGTCAGTTCCTCGAAACGGTCCTGGAGGGTGTCCAGCTTGTTGAGCAGTGACGCTTTCATTGCGGTTTTTTATCC
>Ga0157371_10004811_pt1 | contig 11616 bp, 8 predicted proteins | sample C45metaG_FD_113462 | JGI IMG/M metagenome (GOLD analysis project Ga0157371, IMG submission 113462) | Corn rhizosphere microbial communities from Kellogg Biological Station, Michigan, USA - C4-5 metaG | ecosystem: Host-associated > Plants > Roots > Rhizosphere > Soil | place: USA: Michigan... | reverse complement strand
CTGGAGGCGTGAGCCAAGTGATGCTCGACCGGCTCGATCTTGATTTTCTTCGGATCGAAGCCCAGTTGCTCCAGGCACCAGACAATCTTGTTGCGATAACGCTTGTAGCGACGGTTGCCCATCAGGATCGCGTCAAGAGCGCGGTCCGGGGCGTACCAGTAACGCTTGGCGTACTGCCAGCGCGCCTTGCCGAACAGGCTGATCGGGGCGAATGGAATCGCGACCACGTCAACGTCGGACGGCTTGATACCTGCCTGTTCGAGGCAGAACTTCGCCGATTCGTAGGGCATGCGGTTCTTTGCATGTTTATCGCGCACAAAGCGCTCTTCTTCAGCCGCAGCGACCAGCTTGCCGTCGATGTACAAGGCTGCGGAAGGATCATGGCTAAGGGCGCCGGACAGGCCAAGAATCGTCAATGCCACAGGGGTCTAGCCTCTTTAGTCTGCATGCAGGCGACAAGCGCCTCAAAAATTAATGTGCCCTCGCAAGGGGCGAGAGACAGCTAAAGGGCGGGATTATAGCTTAAACATGGCGCAAATGACCCAGCGCTTATTACCCTGCCTGGACTCAAGGGTGGCGTCCTGCTTATCCACGCCCTGCCCGCCAGTAAATACCCAGATTGCCGTCAGTAGCCTGGCGGAAAATCGTATAGGGCAAGGACACTGTGTCGCAAACGCCCGAGAGCGTCAGATCGAGCAATACCAACGGTACCAGGATGCCAGTGGGATCCGGCGGAGCATGCAGGAGGCAGAAGTTGTAGGCCATACCGCTGTAAACACGGGGAATGGATTGGCAGTAGGTCTTTTGTTTTCGCAAGCCGCGAGCCGCGTCTTCGTCGTCCTGCAGCACCGTTAGTGCTGTTCCGCAGCCCGTTAAAGACAGTGAAAATGCCCCCATCGCAACAGCCATTTTTATCGTCAAAATCTGCCCTCCATGAACGTCAGGCAAACTAGCATCGTGGCTATTCAGGGCACAGTTCATGGAGTCTGTGGATCATGTAGGACAGTTCACAAGAACTTGTCCTCCGGATCTCGACAAGTGGGATTGACCCCATCGCGAGCTTGCTCGCGATGGGGACTCAGGCTGCGCCAGAGATGTCTTTGGGAAGCCGCTGATCGATGACTTTGTAGAGGGCGCTTTCTTCAGGCCAGTTACGCATGAACCGCGCCCGATCCCGCGCATACGCCTGGGCAAAGCTGCCCATCGAGCCATGCTGGCACATCGAATCCAGGTCGATCAGCGCCCAGCGATCCTGCTGCCAGAACAGGTTATGCCCCTTGAAGTCGCCATGGCTGATGCGCTCGCGAATCAGCTCGGCAAACAAATGATCCAGCGCCGCCAGTTCTGCCTCAGGCGCATCACCGCTTTCAACGTAGGGTGCAAAGCGCTCGATGATATCCGGTCCCGGCAGGTATTCCGTAATCAGGTAAGCCCGACTGCGCAACCAGAGAAACCGCTTTTCCAGCAACGCCAACGGCTTGGGCGTAGCGATGCCCAGAAATGCCAGGCGATTGCCTTCGCGCCACGAGTGCCATGCACGGCTCGGGCGCCAGAAGCGTTTGAGCCAATGCGCAAAGCCTTTGATGTTGTAGCGTTTGATCACCAGCGTCCGACCCGCTACATCGACTTTTCCTACGCTCGCCGCACCGCCGGTCTTGTACAGATGCCCCTGATCGAGCAAAGCATCGGCCTGTTCCAGCACCGGCAGCATCGCCGTTTCTTCCTCGCGACGAATAGCCCGCAGCCCAAACGGCCCGCGCTGAACGCTGAACAGTGTGCAATCGCGGCCCACCTTGATCAGGTAGTCCTTCAAGCGCCAGCTGCGAACCTTGTCGATCTGCTTCTGCAACGCTTCCACTGGCAAGGCGTGTTCGCCATTGCTCAACAGGTAATACACCAGCAACTCTTCGGTGAATGGCTCCAGCGATTTAGGTAGCTGGGCGAAAAACACACCGAGGTTCTCCAGGACTTTCTGCCGTGACAGCGGTTGGCCGGGGGTTTCGGCGCAAACGCCGCCGCCATCGATCAGATACAGCCGACCGCGCTGACGCAAAAGGTTGTCCAGATGCAGGTCTTCCTGCCAGAGCCCCTTGCGATGCATTTGGCCGATAGCGCCCAACGCCTCGGCCAGCACAGCCCCTTGCATGTCGGCCAGTACCGGCAAGTGCTCGACCTGTTTCCAGGTATCCCCCAGGCTCTCGGCACCTTCGAGGAAGTCAAACAACAGCCAGCCGCCTTCACCCTCTTTCAAACCATCCGCCAGCAGTTGCGGCGTGGTCAGGCCTTGATCGGCCAGTAAGCGAACACCGGCCAGTTCACGCTGAAAATGCCGGGCCGCCTTGCTGCCAACCAACAACTTTGCCAGCACCGGCCGGCCACGCCAGACGCCGGCACCGACATAACGCTGTCCCGGCAATACGCGTAGCAAACTCAACAACTGCAATTGGCCGGGGCCGGCAGCATCGGCCAGGGAAATACTCATCGGCAGGCTCGGGCTGCGGCCGGCGTTTTTCAGCTCGGACAAACGCATCAACGTGTCTCCTTATGACTGCGCCGGGCAGTCAGGCGCGACATCCAACTGTCCACCAGTGAACTGTCCTGAGGCTGTTCGAGATAGACCGCCAAAAACTCGCGCAACTGCGCATCGGTCCATTCCGGGGCGCGGCGCAGCAACGGCTCCAGGTCCTTGATCCGGTCACGCTGGCCAAACAGTAACGGCCGGGTTTTCTCCAGATCGATCAGCTGCGCCTCATAACCGTCGTCCGTGGGTCGCAGAAAAATATGCTTGGGGTAGAAACACCCGTGAACCTGGCGCACGCCGTGCAGCTGACGCGCCAGTTCGCCACAGGCTTTCATGATCGCCAAGTGTTGCTCCTCGCTCAGCTCCGACCAGAACTGCAACAGCGAATCCAGATCATCCCAGCCATCCAGGGCGCGAGTCAGCAGCACCGCACGCACTTCGCCATCGAATTTTCGCTCACCAAAAAACGCCGCCTGCAGTGCCGGAATGCCTAGCTTCTGATAAAGACTGATGTTGCGAAACTCACGAGCGAAACTCGGCTCGCCGAAGGGCGCGCGCAAGGTGCGGGTCAGGTAGTTGCTTTGGCGCTTGAGGTAATAGCCTTGACCTTCCAAGTCCAGCCGAAACACACTGCTCCAGCCATCGCTAACGGTATTGGGCTCGTCGACTGCGTCGAGCTGCTTGGCCCAAAGTTCGTCGAAGGTGCCGAGGCCGTGATGCTCAAGGAGCATACGGTCTTCGGCAGCCAGAAAATCAGTCATTCACGCCCCTTAAAAAATCTCACCACGTGCCGTATGCGTTTTTTGTCGTCGGCATCGAGCCGATCACGCTGGCGGTATTGCAGATAAAAACGCAGGCGCTGGGTCGCCGACAGGTGATATTTGGCCACCTTGTCGAGACAGGCCAGGTCTTTAGTAATTCGGTATTTGAGCCAGAAGCCGCGCCAGAAATCGCCATTGGGGCAATCGATCAGAAACAGCTTGGGCTCATCGTTGACCAGCAGGTTGCGCCACTTCAGATCGTTATGGGTGAAGCGCTTGTCGTGCATGATCCGGGTGTACCCGGCCAATTGGCGACTGACGGTATCCACCCAAACGCGGTCCGCGAGCCTGGGATCGTGCCGGTTAGCAAGGGCTGACAAGTCTTCGGTGTTGGGCAGCTCGCGGGTAATCATCGCACCTCGTGCATACGCCGCACCGCGCCGCTCCAGGCCCCAGGCCACGACTTCAGCGGTGGGAATACCCCACTTGGCGAAGCGTTTGAGGTTCTGCCATTCGGACTTGACCCGGGGTTTGCCCAGATAGCGGCGCAGGCCTTTGCCGGCACCCACGTAGCGCTTGACGTAATAATTGACGCCATTGCGATTAACCCGGATGACCTCGGACAGCGGGTCGAGGGTCACACTCTCACCCTGAAGCGCGAACACCGCGTCCAGGCTGCCAAAATCTTCCGCCAGATCGCTGTAAGCAGACTCCAGTTTCCAGCCCGGCATCAGAGCGCGTCTCCGTATCGCTGTTTACGGTCGTAAAGCTTGTTGGCTTTGCCTTCAAGCCAGGCGAGCAGCGAGGCTTCTTCGGCCAGAATCTGGCGCAATGGCTGCTGGAAGTAACCTTTGAGGAAGCGCAGCTTGTCGCGTTGGGTCAGGCCGATGTCCAGCGCTGAGAAATACAGCGCCGCGAGGTCTTTGTCGCGCCAGCGCCGGGTAATCGCCGGGCGGGTCTGGGCGCGGTGCAGGTCAATCACAGAGAGTTTGAAGTCATCGGCCGTCACCGGTTTATCGGTGTGCAGCAGGAAGTGGCAGATGTAGCAGTCGCGGTGGTTGACCCCGGCGCGGTGCATCATGCCCGTCATCCGGGCGACTTCGGCGATCAACGCGCGCTTGAGCCTGGGCTCGGGCGGTTGCTTGACCCAATCGATGCTGAAGTCTTCGAGGCTGACGGTGGGCGCCAGCTCTTCGGTGACGATGAACGAGTGTTGATCCGCCGGGTTGCTGCCCTTCTCGCCATAAGCCACGGCGGTCATGGTGGGCACGCCGACTTCTTTGAGGCGTTGAATGGCTTTCCATTCCTGGCCTGCGCCGAGAACCGGCAATTTGGCGGTCAGCAGGTTCTTGAAAATCTCACCCCAGCCAATGCCGCGGTGAATCTTCACGAAAAAACCATTGCCGTTCACTTCAGTGCGCAACGTCCGGCGCGCTTCCAGCTCACGGTAAACCTCACCCTGCAGGCCTTCGACTTCAGTGAACGCATCCCGTCCGGCCCACAGGCTCTTGAACGGTTCAGCCAGCATCAACTTCATTAAGCGTGCTCCGCCAGAATCACATCGGCCGCGTGCTGCGGCATGCTATAGAGGTCGGCCGTCTCGGCGAAAGCCAGACCGTTGCGGCTCCAGGCCGCCCGTGCCTGAGCGTCGTTCAACATGCCGGTCAGGTACTGCGTCAGTTGCGCCTGATCGAATGGTTCGTCCAGCACCAGGCCAGCGTCGGCCTCGGCAATGTAATGGGCGTAACCACAGACTGCGCTCACCAATACCGGCAACCCGGCCACCACGGCTTCGAGCAACACGGTCCCGGTGTTTTCGTTGTACGCCGGGTGGATCAACAGATCGGCACCGAGCAGGAAACGCGGAATATCGCTGCGACCCTTGAGGAACGTCACGTTGTCGCCGAGCCCCAAAGTGGCGCTCTGCATCTGGAACAATTTGGGGTCATCCTGGCCAATTACAAACAGCCGGGTGCGTTTCTTCAGATCAGCGGGCAATGCGGCCAGCGCCTTGAGGCTGCGATCGACCCCCTTGGTCTTGAACCCCGAGCCGATCTGCACCAGCAGCAATTCATCGTCCTTGAGGTTGAATTCGCGACGGAATTCGGCGCGTATCTCGGCCGCATTAGCCGGCGCGCGACGGTCCTGGGAGATGCCCGGTGGCAACAAATGAAAGCGTTCCAGCGGCGTGTCGTAATACTTGATGAACAGCGGCTGCTGGACCTCGGAGATCATCAGCACTTCGGTCTTGGCGTCCTTGGCGAACACCGCACGCTCGTACTCGGCGAAGTGCCGGTAGCGGCCCCAGCGACGGTACAGCGAATTACGCAGGTTTTGCGCCTTGTCTTCGAAGCAGCCGTCGGCGGCGTAGTAAACGTCCAGGCCCGGCATCTTGTTGAAACCGATCAGCCGATCCACGGGGCGCTTGGCCAGATCCGCTTCCATCCATTCGCTGAGCTTTTCGTTACGGCGATGGTTAAAGAACGCTTTCACCGGCGCGACCAGCACTTCGAAACCCGGCGGCACGTCGCCCTCCCAGATCAGCGTGTAGACACGAATCTGATGGCCACGCTGCTGGCATTCCAGGGCGATGCGCATGAAATCGCGCTGCAAGCCCCCGAATGGAAAGTACTTGTACAAGACGAATGCCAATTGCATCAGCGCAGCTCCTCAGCCAGTAACAACGTGCTCAGTCGAGTCGCGACACGCTCGGGATTCAGGCGCGTGAAGCACAGCGGCCACTCGCGCTTAAGGTCGAACCGGCGGGCATCTTCGGCCGTCGGTTGATAGGTGCATTTCTTTTGCAGGCACGGCGCGCAGGGGAAATCGCTGGCGATGTGAATCTGCGCCTTGCCGTAGGCGCCGGTCAGGCCCGGATTGGTCGGCCCGAACAGCGACAAGGTCGGCACGTCGAGCGCGGCCGCCAGATGACCGAGGCCGGTGTCCACGGCCACACAGGCCTGGGCGCCTGCCAGTACTTTGCCGACGCCCGCCAGGTTCAGCTTGGGCAATACTTCGACGTGGCGAAAGCCTGCGGCGATGCGCTCGGCCCGGGCCTTCTCGACCGGATTGCCCCACGGCAGCTTTACCGCTACACCGAGGTACCCGACTCGCTCGGCCAATTCACGCCAATAGGCTTCCGGCCAGTGTTTGGTGTCCCACGTGGTGCCATGCAGGAACAATACGTAAGGATTCTTGCGCGGGAGTTCCACCAGGCGCTCGACATTCAGGCCGTAATCGCCCAGCCCCTTGGGCAAGTCGTAGCCCAATGCCAGGGCGAACAACTGACGCACCCGCTCAACCGCGTGTTGCCCACGCCCCACCGCCAGGCGACGGGAATAAAAGCGCGCGGCAATCGGTTCGCGTGCCGAATCCTTGTCCAGCCCGGCGACCGGTGCTTTGACACAGCGGGTCAGCCAGGCGCTTTTCAGCAGGCCCTGAGCATCAATCACCAGATCGTATTTCGAAGCGCGGACGCTTTGTTTGAAGCGCTTCCACTCGCCGCTTTTGATGGTTTGCCAGAGGTTCTTGCGCCAGCGACGGATCGCCACCGGAATGACCTTGCTCACGGCCGGGTGCCAGGTCGGGATTTCGGCGAAGCCTTCTTCCACCACCCAGTCGAACTGGATGCCGGGGATCGCCCGCGCCGCGTCGGTCAGCGCCGGCAACGCGTGAATCACGTCGCCCAGCGATGAAGTCTTGATCAGCAGAACGCGCAAACTATTTGACCTCGACCACAGTGCCCTGCAACCGCTGCAAAGCTTCGTTCACGGCTTGCGGCATGAGCTGGCGCAGACAGTTGTAATGGCCGAAACGGCAGGTGCGATCGAAGCAAGGGCTGCATTCCAGGCCCAGGCGCACAATCTCGACATGCTCGGCCAACGGTGGCGTGAAACCCGGCGATGTCGAGCCGTAGACCGCGACCAGCGGGCGGTTCAACGCTGCAGCAACGTGCATCAGGCCCGAGTCGTTGGACACCACCGAGTCAGCACAGGACATCAGGTCGATGGCTTCAGCCAGAGAGGTGCCGCCGCTGAGGTTCACCGATTCTTCACGCAGGCCCGGAATCAGCCGCGCGCGAATGTCTTCGCCGACCGCGTGATCGTTTTTCGAGCCGAACAACCAGACTTGCCAGCCTTCGCGGATCTTCGCTTCGGCGACCTTGGCGTAATGCTCGGACGGCCAGCGCTTGGACTCGCCGAACTCGGCGCCGGGGCACAGCGCCAACACCGGGCGGTCCAGGGCCAGGCCGAACTTGGCCAATGCCGCCTCGCGAGTGACCGGGTCGATCCGCAGGCTCGGCCGCGGATACGGTTTCGGCAGCTCGACACCGGGCTCGAAGGCCAAGGCCATGAAACGCTCGATCATCAGCGGGTAACGTTCTTTATCCAGGGTCCGCACATCATTGAGCAAGCCGTAGCGGAACTCGCCACGCCAGCCCGTGCGTTTCGGGATGCCGGCGAAGAACGGCACCAGCGCCGACTTCAGGGAGTTGGGCAACAGAATCGCCTGGTCGTACTGGCCGGCCAGGGATTTGCCGATGCGTCGACGCGTCGCCAGTTCCAGGGCGCCATGGCCGAGCGGAAAGCTCAAGGCCTGACGGACTTCGGGCATACGCTCAAGTATCGGCCGGCTCCACTCGGGGGCCAGGACGTCGATTTCGCACTGCGGGTGGCGTTGCTTGAGGCACTGAAACAGTGTCTGCGCCATCACCATGTCACCGACCCAGCTGGGCCCAACGATCAGAATTTTCATGTGGTTTCCAAAAACGAAACCGGGGAGGCATACGCCTCCCCGCCTCGAGAATCCAGCACCCGCAGCCTTGGCTGCCAGGTCATTTGGACGAGCCGGTTGGGGCTCGTCGGATCAATTTTGTGCACATCCAGTGCGGTGCAGCTTAGCTGCCTCACTTTACAAAACAACACAGACCTACTGTGGGAGCGGGCTTGCCCGCGAAAGGGCCATCACACTCAACATCGATGCCGACTGACACTGCGTCTTCGCGAGCAAGCCCGCTCCCACATTTGAATCGTGTCGCTTAACTCAATCCCAGCTCACGCCAGATCCGCATCACCTGGCGTCGTTCGTCCACGAACTGATCACCCGGTATCACGCCGGGGTCCTTCTGCAAGGCCTGCCGGTGAGCGGCGGAACGGTAGGCTTTATAGGCCTCTCGCAGCAGGCTGGCATCTTCGGCAGGCATCAGCCCTTCGTGTTCCAGCTCTTCCAGAATGCGGATATTGTCCGTCCAGCGCAGCAATGGCGGATGTGTTTCGGACCACGCCAAGGCCGCGTATTGCACCATAAATTCAATATCGACGATACCTCCGGCGTCCTGCTTGAGGTCGAATGGCGCCGTGGCCTCGAAGGCATTTGCCCCAGTGCCGGCCGCCGTGCTCTTGCTGCCAAGGTTATCGCGCATCTTGGCGCGCATCTCGCTGACCTCCTGACGCAAGGTCGCCAGGTCGCGTGATTTACCCAATACCGCCGCGCGGACTTTCTCGAAAGCCTGGCCGACATCCTTGCTGCCCACCAGTACCCTCGCCCGCACCAGCGCCTGATGTTCCCAGGTCCAGGCTTCGTTTTCCTGATAGCGGGCAAACGCCCCTACCGAACTCACCAGTAACCCCGAGGCGCCCGACGGCCGCAGCCGCATATCGACTTCATACAGCTGACCGGAGTTGGTCTGCGTCGTAATCAAATGAATGATCCGCTGCCCCAGCCGGGTGAAAAATTGCGCGCCGTCGATGGGTTTCGCCCCGTCAGTCTCGGCCTGCGGATCGCCATCATGGATGAACACCAGGTCCAGGTCCGAACCATGCCCCAGTTCCAGACCGCCGACTTTCCCATAACCGACAATGATGAAGCCGGGATCGCACAACGTGCCGTCGGTGCGCAGCGGCGTGCCATATTTGGCCACGGTCTGGCGCCAGGCCAGGGCCAGCACTTGTTCGAGGATCGCTTCGGCCAGCCAGGTCAGGTAATCGCTGACTTTCATCAATGGCAGGCTGCCGGCGATCTCCGAAGCGGCGACCCGCAAGCGGTGCGCCAGTTTGAAATGGCGCAAGGCTTCCATTTGCTGTTCGAGGTCGTCTTCGGGAATCCGCGTCAGGCGCTCGCGCAACTCGGCCGCCAGTTCCGGCGCCAGGGGCGGTTTGAACAGCCGGCCTTCATTGAGCAATTCATCCAGCAACAGCGGGAAGCGGGTGATCTCCTCGGCGATCCACGGACTCGCTGCGCACAAGGTCAGCAAACGCCGCAGCGCGCCGGGATTTTCGGTCAGTAACACCAGATAGGCGGAACGGCGGGCCACGGCCTCGACCAGCGGCAGCACGCGTTCCAGCACCAGGTCCGGGTTGGCATGCTCGACCGCCTGGGCCAGCAACCGTGGAATAAAGGCATCGAGGCGCTCGCGCCCCAGACGTTGCATCGCGCGCAATTGCGGGCTGCTGCGCAAACTGGCCAGCGCTTTCAAGGCTTTGGTGGCATCGGCAAAACCGCCCTCTTCCAACTGACGGCAAGCGGCCTCTTCATCCTGGGCTTCTTCCCACAGCGGCAGCCATTCGCCGCCAACCACCACTTCGCTTTCGGTGCCTTCTTCTTCATCGGGATCGGCGATCACCTGGCCAAAATGCCAGGCCACACGCCCACGCCAATGCATCAGTTGCTCTTGGAACGCCGCCCAATCGGCAAATCCCATCATAAAGGCAATGCGCGCCTGATCCTGTGCGCCGTCCGGCAGCATTTGGGTCTGGCGGTCGGCGATGGCCTGGATCGCATGCTCGGTGTAACGCAGAAACTCGTAACCTTCGCGCAACTCACTGATCACCGCGGGCGGCAGGTAACCCTGACCTTCCAGCGTGCTCAGTACTTTTAATAAAGGACGCTGCTGCAGACTCAGGTCGCGACCACCGTGGATCAGCTGGAAGGCCTGGGCGATAAACTCGACTTCACGAATGCCGCCGGAGCCAAGCTTGATGTTGTCGGCCATGCCCTTGCGCCGCACTTCCTGCTGGATCAGCTGCTTCATGGTGCGCAGCGCTTCGATGGCCGAGAAGTCCAGGTAACGTCGGTAAACGAACGGGCGCAGCATTTCCTGCAACTGCGCGCCGGCCACTTGATCGCCGGCCACCACCCGCGACTTGATCATCGCGTAGCGTTCCCAGTCGCGGCCCTGATCCTGGTAATACTGCTCCAGAGCGTTGAAGCTCAAGACCAGTGCCCCTGCCGAACCATAAGGGCGCAGGCGCATGTCGACGCGAAACACAAAACCGTCGACGGTCATTGGGTCCAGCGCCTTGATCAGGCGCTGGCCAAGGCGGATGAAAAACTCCTGGTTGTCCAACGGGCGCTTCACCCCGACGGTTTCGCCGCCCTCGGGGTAGGCGAAGATCAGGTCGATGTCAGACGACAGGTTGAGTTCGACAGCGCCGAGCTTGCCCATGCCCAGGATGACCATCTGCTGCGGCTCGCCGCTACGCCGACCGGTGGGCACGCCGAACTGCTGGCAATGGCGCGAGTACAACCATTGATAAGCCTGATCGATGCTGGCATCGGCCATGTCCGAAAGATCGCGACAGGTCTGGATCAGATCAGCCTGACGGGTCAGGTCACGCCAGACGATCCGCACTTGATGACGGGCGCGCTGGCGGCGCAAGGCGCGGCCGAGTTCGTCTTCAGTCTGGGCGGCGTTGACTGCGCCAGCAATCTGCGCGCACAGCTCGCCGGGCGCGAAGCTGCGGTCCAGTTCGCCGGACTGCACCAGCGCCAGCAACATCAAAGGGTCACGAACAGATTGTTCAATCACGAAGTCACTGGCGGCCGTGACGCGGGCAAATTGCGCCCAGCGATCGGGCGTCCACGAGGAAAGACCATGATCGTCGTCCAGCGCGGCGACGGCGGTACGGAACGACTGCTCGGCACGGGTGACAAACGGCAGGAGAATGTCGGGCAGTTCAGCAAGCGTGGGAAGGCTCATGGTCTATCCTTGATCGGCGTGTAAAGGGCTGCATGTAGTGATTTTGCGAAATGCACTACGTGATCGACTGTCGAACAAAGGTTAGAAATAGCTGAAATTTCTTTATTTTTGGCAGACAGCATCAAGCTTTCACCTTTTTCGGTTGGCAAAAGACCAACCTTAACGATTATTCTCACAACGCAGCTGGAGGCCACAAGCCGCTCATCTGTAGTTTTACTACTCGTATATACATTCGAAAGGCTGAAATGCCCGATGATTTGTAGTAAAACTACACGCCGCCGGAACAACCTCTCGGCAATCCAAGAATTTATATCGTCTGCCCACAAGGCCAGTCGCAAACTCAGGCAACCGATTCT
>Ga0157371_10004807_pt1 | contig 11623 bp, 10 predicted proteins | sample C45metaG_FD_113462 | JGI IMG/M metagenome (GOLD analysis project Ga0157371, IMG submission 113462) | Corn rhizosphere microbial communities from Kellogg Biological Station, Michigan, USA - C4-5 metaG | ecosystem: Host-associated > Plants > Roots > Rhizosphere > Soil | place: USA: Michigan... | reverse complement strand
TGCGCGACGAGTGGCCGGACCGGGAGCTCAACATCGAGGGCTATCCCGACGAGGGCTTCCTCAAGCTGTGCGAGCTGGTCAAGCCCGACCAGGTGACGCTGGTTCCCGACGATCCGGAGCAATCGACCTCGGACCATGGCTGGGACATCGCGGCGCACGATACGATGCTGGCCGAGATCATCGAGCGGCTGCAGAACGGGGCGATGCGGGTGTCGCTCTTTGTCAACCCAGACCCGGCGATACCGGCGCTGGCGGCCGAGGTGGGTGCTGACCGGATCGAGCTCTTCACCGGCGCCTATGGCGACCCGCGCGGCGATACCGAGGCCCAGTTGAGCCGGCTGAAAGCGACGGCGGATGCGGCGCGCAAAGCCGGCCTGAGGGCGGCGCGCGGCGGATCGGGGCTCGGCGTGAACGCCGGCCACGACCTGACGCTCGACAACCTGCCGGCGCTGGTGAAGGCGATTCCCGATCTCGAGGAATGCTCGATCGGTCATGCGTTGACGGCGGACGCGCTGAAGTACGGATTTCCGGACACGGTGCGGCGTTACCTACGGGCGCTGACTGTTTCCTGATCGCGAACAATACGGCATCGAAGACCGAATGGTGGATGTGGAACTCATCCGCTCCCCCAGGCTTGCATCGGCAAAGGCCGATTTTGCTTTCGCTCACATCGATGTGCCTTGCGAACAGGCGGGTGTCGCAGTCACGGCGGTGTCAGCACGTGAGTGCGAAGTGCCTGCTTGCGGCTCTGTCGCGTAGGCACATATGAGGCCTCAGTTACAGTTTGTTACTGGAGAGCAATCAATGTCCAACAAGCCCAAGATCGCGGTGATCATTGGCAGCATTCGTCCCAACCGCAAGGGCGGCGACGTCGGCAAGTGGGTGGCCGAGCAGGCCAAGGCCTACGGCGCCTTCGATGTCGAGATCGTCGACCTCAAGGACTACCCGCTGCCGCTGTTCGATGCGCCCGCGTCGGATTTCTGGATGCCTACGCCCAACGAGACAGCTGCCAAATGGCAGGCCAAGCTCAGTGAGTTCGACGGCTATATCGTGGTGACCGCGGAGTACAACCGCTCGGTGCCGGGGGCGCTGAAGAACGCCATCGACTGGGCCTACAAGCCATTCATCAAGAAGGCCGTGGCCTATGTCAGCTACGGGTCGGTCGGCGGCGCCCGCGCGGTCGAGCACCTGCGCAACATCATGACGGAGCTGCAGGCGGTTTCCGTTCGTCACGCCGTCCATATCGGCGGCTCGGAATTCGCCTCGGTGTTCATGGGGCAAAAGACCTGGGACGAAGTGCTGCCGACCTTTGCGCCGTTCACCAAGGAGCTCTTCGACAACCTGCTGTGGTGGACCAACGCCACGAAGGCAGCGCGCGCCACCGACGCCGCTGCCGCGAAAGCAGCCTGAACGAATTCGATATATTGCCTGGGAGCGGCTCCTTCTCTCCCGGACCAGAGCAGCGGCGCCTCACGGCGCCGCTCTTTGTTTGTCGGCGGCGATTCCCGCGACCGATGCACTGAGGAACGGGCGATTGCGAAGCGCATTCCTGCAAGAGGACAACCGCTAACCTGTCGCAGTCAACCCGGTTGAATGCGATTTTTGCCGGGTGTAGAGAGCCGCCCGCCTCATAAAGGGGCTATGAAGGCTAAATGACGCAAACCAGCGCACCCGGCGCTGCTTCGGCAGCCGGCGACGTTGCGACCTTTTCGGCCGGGCACGCCAACAAACATCTTCCCGCGCTCGTTCTCGGTGCCTTCGGTGTCGTGTATGGCGACATCGGGACCAGCCCAATCTACGCCTTCCGCCAGGCCTTTGCCGATCGCGGACAGGGGGGCGAGCTGACGAGCGACGTGCTCGGCCTGTTGTCGCTCATCGTCTGGGCGCTGACGATCACGGTCTCGATCAAGTATGTGTTTTTCGTCACCCGGGCCGACAACAAGGGCGAGGGCGGCACCCTGTCGCTCATGTCGCTGGTGCGCTCGACGCTGACTGCCAAACACGCGGGCCTGCTGGCCGCCGCCGGGGTGATCGGCGCAGCGCTGTTCTTCGGCGACGCCATCATCACCCCCGCGATCTCCGTGCTCTCGGCGGTCGAGGGTCTCGAGGTGGTGCAACCCTCGCTGACGGCGTGGGTGGTGCCGGTGACGGTGGTTCTCATCGTCGCACTGTTCTTCTTCCAGCGCTTCGGTACAGCGCGGGTCAGCACGATCTTCGGACCAGTGATGGTCGTGTGGTTCATCACGCTGGGCGTTACCGGACTCCTGCATGTGCTTGGAAATCCAGGGGTCTTGTGGGCCGTCAATCCGGCCTATGGAATCTTGTTCCTGGCAAGGCACTGGGATACGGCTTTCGTCGTGGTTGGCGCCATCTTCCTGTGCGTCACCGGCGCGGAAGGCCTGTACGCCGACCTGGGGCATTTCGGTCGCAGACCGATCGTCATTGCCTGGTTCAGCCTGGTGTTTCCGTCCCTGTTGCTCAACTATTTCGGGCAGGGCGCCTATTTGATCGCAAATGGGCCCGGCGCGGCCGACAACCCGTTCTTCACAATGCAGCCGAACTGGTTCCAGCTGCCGTTCGTGATCCTCACGACGGCCGCGACGGTCATTGCGAGCCAGGCGGTGATCTCGGGCATGTTCAGCCTGGCGCAGCAGGCGGCGGCGCTGAATTTCCTGCCGCGGCTCACCGTGCTGCACACCTCCGAGACGCAGAGCGGGCAGATCTACGTGCCGCAGATCAACGGTATCCTTTTCGTGCTGGTGGTCTTGCTGGTGGTGTCATTCGGCAGCTCGGCGTCGCTCAGTTCGGCCTACGGCATTGCCGTCAGCGGCGTGATGCTGATGACTGCCTTGCTTCTGTCGTTGGTGATGTGGCGGCAGTGGAACTGGAATCCGGTCGCCGTTGTCCTGGTGATGACGCCGTTCCTCATTGTCGACATCAGCTTTTTTGCCTCCAACGTTTTCAAGATCTTCGACGGCGGGTGGGTGCCGGTGCTGGTCGCCTGCTGCGCTGCGGCGATCATGACCATCTGGATCCAGGGCCGGAAGCGGCTCACCGAGAAGACGCGCCGCGACGAGGTGCCACTCGAGTTCCTGGTCGAGAATCTCGCCAAGAAGAAGCCGATGATCGTGCCTGGTACGGCGGTCTTCCTGACCTCCGATATCGCGGGAGCGCCCACGGCACTCCTGCACAGTCTCAAGCACTATAAAGTGCTGCACGAACACAACGTCATTCTGACGATCCAGACGGCGGAAACGCCGCGCGTGCCGGACGACGAGAAGGTCAAGATCGAAGCGTACAACGACCTGTTCTACCGCGTCGTGGTGACGTTCGGGTTCATCGAGACGCCGAATATCCCCAAGGCACTGGCGCTGGCGCGCAAGCTCGGCTGGAAGTTCGACATCATGTCGACCTCGTTCTTCCTGAGCCGCCGGTCGCTGAAGCCGTCGCCCAAGGGGCTGCCGGTGTGGTTCGACCGCATCTTCATTGCGCTCGCCAAGAACGCGACCGACGCCACCGAGTACTTCCACATCCCGACCGGGCGCGTGGTGGAGATCGGCACCCAGGTCCTGCTCTAGGCTGGGGGCCGTCACACCTGTTCCATTACCTGGCGCGTTATCGACCCCAAGGCAGGGGGGCGATATTGGCTCCGCAATGAAGGAGTCGACAGCGGATGCAACATTCAGCCTGCTTTCAGGGAACATTTGAGAATGCGGTGATTGAGCATCGCAGCCATGCGCAATCGAGGATAGCTTCATCGGCGGTTGCCGATACTCTGTCCCCCCAATGATCGGACGGGAGTGATCCGACAGATGATTTACGACGACCAGGGCCGCTGAGGCGACCAAGGACGCGTGACCGCCAGGGCCGGGCGCGTCGGTTGAAAAATCCAAACATCGTCCGGGCGGATGACGCTCGGCCATCAACTTCAAAAAAGGAGCGTTGTCATGAACGCCCAAATCGTTCGCGCCGCCATCGTGCTGGGGCTGTTGTCCGTCATCGGGCCGCTCGCGGTCGACATGTACCTGCCGGCACTGCCGGCGATCGGGATTGGCCTCGGGGCGAATTCGGCCGCCGTGCAGGCGAGCCTGATGGCCTATCTCGCGGCGATCGCCGTCGGCCAGCTGCTGTATGGGCCGTTGAGCGACATGCTGGGCCGCAAGTTGCCGCTGTACTTCGGCATCGGCATTTACGTGCTCGGGTCGATCGGGGCGGCGTTGTCGCCGAACGTCGAATGGCTGGTGACCTTCCGGCTGGTGCAGGGGATCGGAGCGTGTGCGTCGTTCACGCTGCCGCGAGCCATCGTCCGCGACGAATACACCGGAGCGCCGGCGGCGCAGCTCATGAGCCTGCTGATGCTGGTGTTCTCGGTATCGCCGATCCTCGCGCCGCTCGCGGGCAGTGCTGTCATTGCATTCGGCGACTGGCGGCTGCTGTTCTGGGTGATGTCGCTGGGCGGCGTCCTCTGCCTGTTGCTGGCGATCTTCGCCCTGCGCGAGACGCGACCAAAGCAGGCGCGACTCAATTCGGGAGTCGGCAGCGCGGTGTCGGCCTATTGGACGCTGCTGCGCGACGGCCGCTTCATGGGCCTGAGCCTGATCGGTACCTTCGGGATGTCGGCGTTCATGGCATTCCTCGGAAACTCGAGCTTCGTCTATATCCAGCACTATGGCCTGACGCCGACCGAGTACTCGCTTGCCTTCTCGGTGAATGCAGTGAGCTTTTTCGCAGTGAGCCAGGCGACCGGCTACCTGGTCGGGCGCTTCGGCCTCAACCGAGTCGTCCGCACGGCCGTCGGCGGGTTCGTGGTCTCGATGGTGGCGCTGCTTGCGGTCTATCTGGGCGGCGTCGACAGCGTGTGGGTGCTTGGCATCTTCATGTTCATCGCCTTCGGCTTCCTCGGACTGGTGCTACCGTCAACAACGGTGCTCGCAATGGAAGAGCAGGGGGCGATCGCCGGCTCGGCCTCGGCGCTGATGGGCACGGTGCAGATGATCGTCGCTTCGGTGGTGATGGGTGTCGTCGGCGCATTCTCCGATGGGACCGCGCGCCCGATGGTGATTGCCTTCGCGCTCTGCTCGATCGCCGCGTTCGCGATCACGCAGATGACGCTAGGCAAAGGTGACGGTTCGCGGATGATCGAGGTGCCGGCAGAGTAGAAACCGGCCGCCCGGGGAATGCGAAAAGGCGCGGAGCGATCCGCGCCTTTTTTCCGCGGGCTGGGCCTCAACTCTTCGGCATGTCCGGGCAGGTCGAGGGAACCGGCGCTGGAACGTAGTGCTCCTCGACGGCGCCGCCCTTGAGCTTGAGGGAGAGGACGAGCTCGTCGGCGGTCAGCGTGACGATATCGGCCTTGATATCGGCACCGTCTTCGTTCCAGCTCACGGATTTGGCGCCGGTCTGCTGCCAGGCGCTGAGGCGGTGCGTTTCCCAGCACGAATCCTGTACCAGCGTGCCGTCGCTCAAGAAGATCTTGATGACGCCCGGCAGATCCGAGGTCTGGCCGGCCTTGACCCAGACCTTGTCGGTCAACGGCGAGACCTTGCCGGCATCGCCGTCGCTGTCGGCCGCCTGTTCGGAGGTGAGCTCATCGGCCCAGGCCTGATGCGGAACCGCAGCGCCGACGCCCCACAGGGTCAGCAGCGCGAGAAGTGCAGCCTTGCTGGTCATCGGTCGATCTCCCGGTATGCCCTAACCGCACGTGGGATCGGCCACGCACGGTTGCAAGTGTCGGGCCGCAATAGCGGCCAGATTTCGGCAGCCGGTCGCCGCGGCGGCAACATTGCGAAAGTGTAATCCGGCGAGGCTAAGGCGCAGCGAGAGCACTTCCGGGCAGCTCGGCCGGCGCGGGGCGGCGAAGCCGGCCGAGTAGCGGGGCGCCGCGGATGGCCCAGTAGATCCCGGTCGTCAGCAGGATGGCGGCGTAGCCATCCACGGCGTAGTGCCAGCCCAGATAGATCGAGCTCATGACGATGATGGCCACATAGACCCACGCCGCGATGCCCAGCCGCTTGTCGATTTCTGCGAGGAACAGGGCGCAGACCGTGGTGATCGCGACGTGCATGCTGGGGAACGCCGAGATGCCGGAGCCCAGTCCGCCGGCGCCGCTCTGGTGCAGCGCCCACAGATATTGCTGCGTCGCGCTGGTGGCGTTGGGCGTCGCGGTGAGGAAGGTCGCGAGCTTGGCAAAGCGATGACCGTCGCCGGTGGCGACGCCGTAGAGGGCGGGGCCGGCCGTGAGGCACAAGCTCGCCACGAGGTTGCCGATCAGCACCCAGGCCAGCATGAAGGTCAGCACGAAGCGCACGCGCAGGGCCTCGGCGCGGGGCGACGTCGCGAACCAGTAGAGCAGGCCGATCCAGGCGACGAACCAGACGGCGTCATAGTTGGTTTCGACGATGCGCAGCAGCCAGCCGGCGCGCAGGACGCTCAGCCAGTAGGACGGCGCGTGGCCGAAATGGAGCGCCTTGTCGATGTCGGCGACCAGCTTGTCATAGGGAAAACCGGAGGCCGAGAAGGTGGTCTTGACCGAGATGTACATGGCCTCGACGAAGAGCAGCAGCACCAGCATCAGCAGCGTGCCGGCGGCGAAGCGGCCGACGCGGCGCGGCGCGACCAGGGCGCGCCACGCGAGGCGGGAGCGGCCCTTATTGAACAGCGCGATGCGAACCGCGCCGAAGAGCAGCCCGGCATAAGGCAGCGCCACGCAGCACAGGATGATGCAGCCGAGCGAATAAACGTCGTACTGGGCAAAGAGCGAACGGTTTTCGACCACAACATAGGTCGCGCCTACAACCAGATAGGCCAGAGCCGTGGTGTAGATTACCAGGTCGGCGCGGATCGCCGCCAGAGTCTCGTCAATATAGTGCCTGGCCCGCCCAGTAAAAGTCAGCATCGCCCGCCCCCAGAACATGCAGGCGATGCTAGCGGATGGACCTAAATATGCGGTTATCCGGACTGGTTACAAAACCGGAGCCTTTTACGCTCCGATTGCATCGGACCGTCGGCTTCAGGTTATTGAGTTGCCACATTTCTGAAGCGCAAAAGTGGCATCCCCTTTTGCTGGAAACACGCTAGGCGGAGCCTCGGATGCCGAGCGCCCTGTCCTTGCTGCGGACGCGCTCGCGGGCCTGGATCGGCCAGAGGTCGTAGGCGGCGCCGTCGAGCGCATGACGGGCGTGGATGGGCCAGTTCGGATCGTCGAGCGCGCCGCGGGCCAGGGCGACGAGGTCGGCTTCGCCTGTCGCAATCACGGTCTCAGCCTCCTTGGGCTCAGTGATCAGTCCGACGGCGATGGTCGGGATGCCGATCTCCCGCACCGCCTTGGCCAGGGGCACCTGGTAGAGCGGCGCGGGCTTGAGGGCATAGCCTTCGAAGCCGCCGGAGGAACAGTGAACGACGTCGGCGCCGCGCGCTTTCAGTTCCCTCGCCAGTACGATCGAGTCGTCGAGCTCCCAGCCGCCGGGGCCGCCATCGGTCGCGGAGATGCGCATGAACAGCGGCTTATGCTTCGGCCAGGCAGCACGGACCGCTTCGGTGAGTTCAAGTGCGAAACGCATGCGGTTGTCGCGGCTGCCGCCGTAGCGATCGGTGCGCTTGTTGGCGATGGGCGAGAGGAACTGGTTGATGAGGTAGCCATGCGCGCCGTGGATTTCGACGACATCGAAGCCGGCCTTGTCGGCACGCACCGCCGCATCGGCGAAGGCCTGGACGGTGGCGCGGATATCGGCCTCGGTCATTTCGCGCGGCACTGTGTAGCCGGGGGATTTCTCCGAATGGATGATCGGGCTGGGGGCGATCGGGGTCCAGGATTCGAAGGCGACCACGGGCTTTTCGGCCTCGGTTTCGTCGAAGCCGTGGCGCCAGGCGATCGGGGTCGAGGCCTTACGGCCGGCGTGGGCCAGCTGAATTCCGGCGGCCGCGCCCTGCGAATGCAGGAATTCGGTGATGTGCTGCAAGGGCTTGATGTGGTCGTCGCTCCACAGGCCCAGGTCGCCGTAGGAGATGCGGCCTTCCGGGGTCACGCCGGTGGCTTCGAGGATGACGAGGCCGAAGCCGCCGAGGGCGAAGCGGCCGAGGTGGACGAAGTGCCAGTCGTTGGCAAAGCCGTGTTGCGACGAATACTGGCACATCGGGGCGACGACGGTGCGGTTGCGGAGCGTGAGGTCGCGGACGGTGAAGGGGGTAAAGAGCTGAGACATAAGCGCAATCTGCCGCACTCCGGCTTCATCGGCAAGCGACGATGAAAGAAATGCCTGCTCACGGATGCGTGTTTCGCGGGAAGAACAACCGCCCGCGCGCATTGGCGTTGGTGAGGGAACCCAGCGGAGATTTCCCGATGCAACATATGCCCTTTGGGACGCGAGAAATCGCGTTTGCAGCGCTCGCGACCGGACTGCTCACGACATCCGGCCTCGCCGCCGACAGCGCCGTGCTCACCGGCAAGGCGGCGTTCGGCGGCTGGAAGGACGACGCGCCCGGGACGACGCGCAAGTTGACGGTCGATGACCTCGAGGCGCCCTTCGTCAGCAAGAGTGCGTCGAACAACGCGCAGCCGGTGGCAATGCCGGCCGGCGCGATGCCGAAGGTGCCGAACGGCTACAAGATCGAGCTCGTCGCCAAGGACATGGATAATCCGCGCGCCATCCGGTTCGCGCCGAACGGCGACCTGTTCGTCTCGAACAGCCGGGACGGGAGCGTGCTGGTCTATCGGTTCGAGGCGGACAGCGCGACGCCGACGAAGCAGTCGACCTTCGTCAGCGGCCTGAAGCAGCCCTATGGAATTGCCTTCTATCCGGCCGACAGACCGGAATGGGTCTATATCGCCGAGAGCAACGGGCTCAAACGCTTCAAGTACCAGGACGGCGACATGACCGCCGAGGACAAGGGCGAGCAGATTCTCAGCAACATTCCCGCCAGCCACCACTGGACGCGCGACGTGGTGTTCTCGCCCGACGGCAAGACGATGTATTACTCGATCGGCTCGGGCAGCAATGTCGGCGACGGGACGATGGGCAGGACGCCGAGCGGCGGCGTCGACGCCTGGGCCAGGAGCCACCCCCTCGGCGGGGCGTGGGACGATGAAGAGGGGCGGGCCGCGGTCTGGAGCTTCGACCCCGACGGCAAGAACGGCAAGGTGTACGCGGACGGCCTCCGCAACTGCGCCGGCATGACGCTGCAGCCGGCGACCGGCGAGGTCTGGTGCGTGGTCAACGAACGTGACGAACTGGGCGACAACATTCCGTTCGAATATGCGACGGCGGTGAAGCAGGGCGCATTCTATGGCTGGCCGTGGTTCTACAACGGCGACCACCCCGACCCGCGCTGGAAGGAGACGCCGCGCGACGACCTCAAAGGCAAGGTGACGATCGGCGACGTGCTGTTCCAGGCGCATTCGGCGCCGCTGAACATCGCGTTCGAGCCGACCGATGCGCTCGGGGCGGACGCCAAGGGCAATGCGTTCGTCGCCATGCATGGCTCGTGGAACCGCAACACCCGCACCGGCTACAAGATCGTCGAGGTCGATATCGGCAAGGATGGCAAGCCGACCGGCACCTACACCGATTTCGTGACCGGCTTCGTGCTCAGCGACAACGACGTGTGGGGCCGGCCGGTGGGCGTCGCGTTCGACAAGCAGGGCAACCTGTTCTTCTCGGAAGACGGCAGCGGCACGATCTGGAAGGTCAGTAAGAAGTAGCTCCCGACAATGTGTTTGGGCCTTGTGCTCCGCGGCGGATGAAATGGCCGCGGCGGGGTTTCTCGCTCTTTGGAGGACTCCAGGAGATGAGCATGCGAATTCTGATCGGGTTGGCGCTGGCCGGCGTGATGGCGCTGGGCGGCGGTGCCGCGTTGGCCCAGCAGCAGGCCAACATGGTGGCAGTGACCGGCACGGTCGCTGCGGTCAACGGCGACGACGTCGATGTCACCGGCGCCGACGGCAGCATCAGCAAGGTGAGGCTGAACGACAAGACGCGCTTCACCTACACGATGGCGATGACGGTCGACGACATCAAGCAGGGCAGCTACATCGGCGCCGGCGCGATGAAGGACGACAAGGGCGGCAACACCGCGGTCGAGATCACGATCTTTCCCGAGGCGATGCGCGGCGCGGCCGAAGGTTTCCGGCAGTGGAACGAGGGACCGGATTCGACCATGACCAACGGAACGGTGTCGCAGGTGGTGGGCACCAGCAACCGTGTGCTTACCGTCACCTATAAGGGCGGCCAGCAGCAGGTGACGATCCCCGATGGGACGCCGATCACGACGTTCGAGACGGCCGACAACAGCGCGCTGACGGTCGGCGCGCATGTGGTGATCCGCGCCATCAAGGGCGACGACGGGGCATTGACCGGTCGGTTCGTGAGCGTGGGCAAGGATGGGTATGTGCCGAAGTAGGCAGTCGTCTTTAGTGGAGAGGGGGCGGGTATCGCGCAAGCGGCCGCCCCCTTTCCGTCGGCTTCGCCGCCCCCTTCCCCCGCATGCGGGAGAAGGAGTCCCGACTGGAGCCTCAGGTGCCGGCGTAGGCTTTTTCCAGGTCCGCGATGACGAGCTTTTTCATCTGCATCATGGCAGTCATGGCGCGCTGGCGGCCGGCAGGGTCTGGGCCGGCGATGGTGCGACCGATTGCAGCCATCGGGGCGACCTGCCAGCTGACGCCGTACTTGTCTTTGACCCAGCCGCACATGGACTCGGCGCCGCCGTCGGCGGTAAGCGAATTCCAGTAGTAGTCGACCTCCGCCTGGTTCTTGCAGTCGATGTAAAACGAGATCGCTTCGCTGAATTTGAACTCCGGGCCACCGTTGAGCAGCGTGAAGGTGGTACCGAGGATGTCGACGTTGAGGGTGAGTGTGCGGCCGTCGGGATAGCTGCTCCGGTCGAGAATCTTGCCCTTGAAGATGCGCGCGTAGTAATCGCCCGCCTCCGCGATGCGGTCGTCGAACCAGAGGCAGGGGGTGATTTTCTGGGTCATGATGGTTCTCCTTGGTTGATCGATTAATTCGTTGTTCTAGTGCGGCTGTTCTTCGGCCAGCACCGCGTCGAGCCGCGCGAAGCCGATTTCCATGCCCTCGGCCATCGGCGAGGCGGCGGCGGCGGTGCGGGCTTCGGGCGAGCTGTAGGTGATGGTCATGGTGGCGGTAGTGACACCATTCTGCTCGGTCAGTGTGAGCACGTTGGTGGTGCCGCCCCGGGTCCAGTCGTCGTCGTAATATTCGGTCTGTTCGATGCGCTCGGGCGGCACGATGGCGGTGTAGAGGCCCTGGCTCGCGAGCTCGTAGCCCTCGGGCGAGCGCTGGCCGATGCGCCACTTGCCGCCGACGCGGAAATCGATGTCGCAGACGAAGGTGGTCCACTCCGGCAGGCCGTACCAGCGGCGCAGCAGCTCGGGCCTCGAGTAGCAGAGGAAGACGAGGTCGCGCGGGGCATCGAACGAACGGGTGACAATTATCTGTCGATCGCCGGGGGTGGTGATGGTGAGCGGCTTAGGCATTTTTGTCATCCTTCTTGCTGGGCTTGGGCTTGTCGGGCGCGTTGGCGGGGGTCTGGAGGATTTCGAGCAGGGCATCGCGCCGCTGGTAGGAGATTTCCCAGAACTTGCGGTATTTCTCGAGCCAGTCGACGGCTT
>Ga0157371_10004806_pt1 | contig 11626 bp, 8 predicted proteins | sample C45metaG_FD_113462 | JGI IMG/M metagenome (GOLD analysis project Ga0157371, IMG submission 113462) | Corn rhizosphere microbial communities from Kellogg Biological Station, Michigan, USA - C4-5 metaG | ecosystem: Host-associated > Plants > Roots > Rhizosphere > Soil | place: USA: Michigan... | reverse complement strand
GTGATCAGGGCTCTGTACCTCGACGAAGACCGTGAGATCGAGCCCGAGCGCCTGCGGATCGACCAGCGCAACGCGTTTCTGGATCACGCCTGCTTCCTCGAGCTTCTGGATCCGCCGCCAGCACGGGGTCTGGGACAGGTTCACTCGCGCCGCGACTTCGGCGATGGCCAGCGAGGCATCTTCCTGAACGATCGCGAGGATTTTCCGGTCGGTTGAGTCCATCCCAAAGCTCCATTGGAAATTGGAAGTTTATTGCTCAAATTCCATGATGCTTTGCAACATCCATGTTATCTTCTGCGAACATGTTGATCCTTAAGGAGTCACTGCATAGCTGCGCTCTTACCTCAGCGTCGGAAGCCAGTCTCAGCTTCCGTGAATTTGGACTGGCTTAGAAGAATTTTCCAAGGAGCGCAAAAATGGCGGATGCTGACGGACCGTTCCATTACCGCACGGGCGCTCCGCTTCACGTGGTGCCGACGATCGAGCAGATCGAGGGTGAGACTCTCACCGAGCGGTTGAAGTCGGGGGTCGCGGCCATCAAGGGCCGCATCGTCTTCACCAACAGCTTCGGGATCGAGGGCCAATTGCTCGCCCATCACATTTTCACGGAGAAGCTTCCGATCGAGGTGGTGACTCTCGATACCGGCCGCCTGTTTTCGGAGACCTACAAGCTGTGGCAGGAGACCGAGGAGCGCTACGGCGTACGCATCCGGCCGATCTACCCCGATGGCCAGGATCTCTCTGCGCTCGTTGCTGACCAAGGCATCAACGGCTTCTATTACTCGGAAGAGGCACGGCAGGCCTGCTGCGACGTCCGCAAGGTGCAGCCTTTGGATAGAGCGCTCGAGGGCGCTTCGGCTTGGCTCAGCGGGCTTCGCGCCGATCAGTCGCGGCACCGCGCGTCGGTCAAGCTCGCGAGCTGGGATTCCAAGCGCAGCCTGATCAAGTTCGCGCCGCTGTTCGACTGGAGCCGCGACGAGATCGTCGCCGAGTGCGAGAAGCTCGGCATTCCGGTGAATGAGCTTCACAGCCAGGGCTATCCCTCGATCGGATGCCAGCCCTGCACCCGCGCCGTTGGCCAAGGTGAAGACGAGCGCGCCGGCCGCTGGTGGTGGGAAAGCGATCAAACCAAGGAATGCGGCCTGCACATGGGCGCCGACGGCCGGCTGGTCAGGACCAAGGCCGCATGAGCGATCGCAAGCCGCAAGAGACTCCGGCGCGGATCGCACCGCTCGCCAACCTGCCGCTATTTCACAAGTTGGCCGGGCGGAAGGTGGTCGTGGTGGGCACGTCGGACGGCGCCGAATGGAAAGCGGAGCTGCTGGCCGCCGCGGGCGCGGAGGTTGTTCGCTTGCGCGACGGCTGGAGCGCCGACGATTTGACGGGCGCAGCAATCGCGGTCGCCGATCTTTCAGACCGCGACGAAGCCTTGCGCTTCGTCGATGCCGCACATGCCGCAGGCGCCGTGCTCAACATCATCGACCAGACGGACCTGTGCGATGTGCAGTTCGGGACGGTCGTCAACCGCTCGCCGGTCGTCATTGGCATTTCCACCGACGGTGCCGCGCCGATGCTGGGCCAGTCCATTAGGTCGCGCATAGAGAGCATCCTTCCCCTAGGACTCTCACGTTGGTCGGAAGCCGCGAAGATCTGGCGCGTGCGGCTGAAACAGCGGATCTCGGGCTTTCGCGAGCGGCGCGCCTTTTGGGAGCGTTTCGTCGCGGCTGCCTGGAATGAGCCAGACCGTGTCCCAGCTGAGGCCGATTTCGACAAGCTGATCAAAGCGGCTCCGCAACCAAAAGGCCGCGTAACTCTTGTGGGCGCTGGTCCCGGCGACCCCGAGCTCCTGACACTCAAAGCGGTACGGGCGCTACAGAGTGCAACCGCTATTCTCTACGATGATCTTGTCGGCCCGGAAGTGCTCGAACTCGCCCGCCGGGAGGCTAGGCGCGTCGCGGTGGGCAAGTCGGGCAAGGGCCCCTCTTGCACGCAGTCCGAGATCAACGAGAAGATCGTCGAGCTGGCAGTCGCCGGTGAGAATGTTGTCCGGCTGAAGGGCGGTGATCCGCTGATCTTCGGACGAGCAACCGAAGAAATTGTCGCCTGCAAGGCTGCTGGGATCGAAGTTTCGCTGGTTCCAGGCATCTCCGCTGCTCAGGGCGCTGCTGCCTCGCTCCTCCTGTCGCTGACGGAGCGCAAGCAATCGCGCAGGGTCCAGTTCGTCACTGGTCACGGAACGGACGGGCGACTCCCGCGTGACATCGACTGGAGCACTGTTGCCGATCCGAGAGCAACGACGGTGTTGTACATGGGCCGACGAACACTCGGCGATTTCGTACGAAAGGCGTTGGCGGCGGGGCTCGACTCGCAAACCCCAGCAATAGCTGTTGCTTCGGCGACCTTGTCCGAGCAGAGACACATCGGCGGCCGCATCGGCGACATCGCCGAACGCTCCGCCGAACTGCCGGAGCATGCCCCCGTAATCATCATCATCGGCTGGGTCGGGCGCGAGCTGGCCGGTAAGTCGAATGTCCTTCCGTTCAAGAAAGCTGCATCATGAACGCCCGTCCTGAATTCGCGCCGCTGATCGCGAGCGACGACGGCTCGCTCACGCCGGAGCAATGGGCGCACGTCGAGGCGCTCGGGCTGACCGTTTCAGCCGAGCAGGCGCGGTGGATCAGCGGCTATTTCGCAGGCATGGATGCGGGTCTCGCTCGGCTGGGTGGATCGGCCCCCGATGCCCCGCCGCAGGGCCGGGCACTAACCATCCTTTACGGCACCGAGACCGGCAATGGCCGTTCGCTCGCGAAGGATTTCGCAGAAGCTGCGGCCAAGCGCGGGCTCGCACCCAAGGTCGCCGACATGGCTGACTATAAAGTGCGCAGCCTCAAGGACGAGCAGGATCTGCTGATCATCGTCAGCACCCACGGAGAGGGCGACCCCCCGGAATCGGCACGCCCGTTCTTCGAATTTGTCGAGGGAGCCCGTGCTCCGAAGCTCACGGGGGTGCGCTACTCTGTGCTGGCACTAGGGGACTCGACCTACGAATTTTATTGCGAGGCCGGAAAGCGGCTTGATCGCCGTCTCCAAGAACTCGGTGCTGGCCGGTTGAACGATCGCGTCGACTGCGACGTCGACTATGACGAGCCTGCGGCTGAATGGTCCGAAGCAGTGGTCGAAAAACTGGCCGCCGATGTGAAAGCCGCGCCGGCGCGCGTCGTTTCGCTGCGCCCGGTAACGAATACGACTCCTGTGCACGACAAGCGGAATCCTTATGCCGCCACCGTGCTTGAGAACACTGCGATCGTCAGCCGCCATTCGAGCAAGGAAACGCGGCACATCGAACTGGACCTGTCCAGCTCCGGCCTGAAGTACCAGCCGGGTGACGCGCTCGGTTTCGTTCCGGCGAACGACCCGGCCGTGGTCGAGCAGTTGCTGCAGGCGACCGGACTGTCCGCAGATTCAGAAGTGTCCGTCAAGAACGAGACGGTATCGCTGTCGGAAGCGCTCAGGAGCCGCTTCGAAATCACAATCGGCAGCCCGCGCTTTGTCGAACAATGGGCGAAGGTCTCCGAGGCCACTGAACTTCAGGCGCTGGTTGCGGCCGATAGTGCCGAGCGCGTGCGATATCTCGAAGCAAATCACATCAGCGACATCGTCCGTCGTTTCCCGGTGGCGGGAATCGATGCCGAGGCGCTGCTGGCCGGACTTCGCCCGCTTCAGCCGCGACTCTACTCGATTGCATCGAGCCAGGCCGCTGTCGACGAAGAGGCGCACCTGACCGTCGCTCCGGTGCGGTACGATCTGCACGGCAGTGCGCGTGGAGGCGTGGCTTCGACCCAGATCGCCGATCGACTGGCGATGGGCGATACGGTCCCCGTTTACATTCAGGAAAATCCGCACTTCCGGCTTCCCAACAACGACGTCCCGATCATCATGGTCGGCCCCGGCACCGGTGTCGCGCCGTTCCGCGCCTTCCTGCAGGAGCGTGAGGCGCGCGACGCTGCCGGTCGCTCATGGCTGTTCTTCGGGGAGCGCAACCGCCGCAGCGATTTCCTCTATCAGATCGAATGGCAGCAGTGGCTGAAGGATGGCGTGCTGAGCCGCCTCGACGTTGCTTTCTCCCGCGATACCGCCGAGAAAGTCTACGTCCAGGATCGCATGCTCGAGCAGTCGCGCGAGCTCTACGCGTGGCTTGAAGACGGTGCCCATTTCTATGTGTGCGGCGACGAAAAGGCGATGTCGCGGGATGTGCACGAAGCACTTCTGCAAATCATCCAGAACGAGGGCGGCCATTCGCGTGAAGCCGCCGAGGAATATGTCCGGTGCCTTTCGACCGAGCACCGCTACCAAAAAGACGTGTACTGAGTATCCCGATGATCGACCGCAGTACGGACATCTCCCAGCCGCTCGAGCGGCTGTCTCCTGACGAGACGCTGAAAGCCTCCAGCCAACATCTGCGCGGAAACATCGCGCTGGATCTCATTGATCGAATCACTGGCAGCGTCAGCTTCGAGAGCAACAAGCTCATGAAGTTCCACGGAATTTACCAGCAGGACCATCGCGACATCCGCGACGAGCGACGAAAACAGAAGCTCGAACCCGCTTACACCTTCATGGTCCGGGTGCGACTGCCCGGCGGCGTCTGCACGACCGAGCAGTGGCTGAAGATTGACGAGCTGGCGCAGCAGCACGGCGGCAACACCATACGCCTGACCACTCGTCAGACGTTCCAGTTTCACTGGGTGGTGAAGGAGGACATTCGCCCCACGATCCAGGGACTGCACGACGTACTGCTCGACACGGTTGCGGCCTGCGGCGACGATTCACGCGGGGTAATGGCGACCTCCGATCCGGCAGATTCCGAGGTTCATGCCCAGATCGCGGCGCTCGCCAAGCAGGTTAGCGATCACGTGATCCCCAAGACCCGCGCCTACCACGAGATCTGGTACGGCAAAGAACGGGTCGCGACTTCCGAGCCGGAAGAGCCCTTCTACGGGCCCACCTACATGCCGCGGAAGTTCAAGATTGCCTTTGCGGTGCCGCCGTCGAACGACCTCGACATCTACACCCAGGATCTTGGCTTCATCGCCATTGCCGGGCCGGACGGCATCGAAGGCTTCAATGTCGCCATTGGTGGCGGGATGGGTCGGACCGACGGTGATCCGAACACCTATCCGCGTTTGGCCAATGTGATCGGCTTCATCCCCAAAGACCGGGTGATCCGGTGCGCCGACGCAGTGATGAGCGTCCAGCGCGATTACGGAAATCGCGCCGAACGGCTCCGCGCCCGCTTCAAATACACGATTGACGATAAAGGCCTGAATTGGATCCAGTCGGAGATCGAGCGCCGTATGGGGGAGGCGTTCGAGCCGGCACGGCCGTTCGAGTTCACCTCCAATGGCGACAGCTTCGGTTGGCGGCAGACGGATCGCGGCGATTTCAACTTCACGCTCTTCATCCAGAATGGCCGCGTGTCGGACTTCCCGGAACGCTCGATCATGAGCGGCATCCGGGCGATCGCGAGCGTGCACAAGGGCAAGTTCCGGCTGACTCCCAACCAGAATCTCATCATCGCCGGCGTCGCGCCTGAGGACCGGCCGCAGATCGAGGCGCTTCTCGCCGAGCACGGGCTCGACGAAAGCAACACGGGAAGTGCGCTGCGGCTGAATTCGATCGCATGCGTGGCCTTCCCGACCTGTCCGCTAGCGATGGCGGAGGCCGAGCGTTACCTGCCCGACCTCGTCACCAGGATTGAAGCGATCCTTGCCGAAAATGGCCTTAGCGACGAGCCAATCACGATCCGGATGAGCGGCTGCCCCAATGGCTGCTCGCGCCCCTACGTCGCCGAGATTGCGTTCACTGGGCGTGCGCCGGGCAAGTATAATCTCTGGCTCGGCGGCGGTTTCCACGGGGAGCGGCTGGCCTATCTGGCGGCGGAAAATATCGGCGAAGAACGGATCCTGGAAATCCTGTCGGAAAAGCTCTCCGCTTATGCGAAGGAGCGCCGGCCGAGCGAACGGTTCGGCGACTTCGTCACGCGCTCGCGCGAGCTGGTTCTCGCCGAATAGTCGCGGCCTTCATTTCGGCGACGAACTGCCGCACCGGCTCGGGCCCGTCTTTCGCCAACTTCACGATTGCCGAGCCCGAAATCACGCCCGCGGCTCCGCTTGCGAGCGCCTGCCGAACTTGCTGAGGAGTCGAGATTCCAAAGCCGAGAACTGCGGGCGGCGCGTTGAGGCTCGTGAGTTGTGACAGCAGCCGGTCGTGATCGAGCGCAAGACCCTCGCGGATGCCGGTGACGCCGGCGCGCGCGACGCAATAGGTGTAGCCGGACCCGAGCCGGGCAATTCTGGTTAAAGTCTGCCCCGGCGTGTTCGGCGCCGCGATCATGATGAGATCTAGGCCGGCCGTACGAGCCGATAGCGTGAATGGCTCCGCTTCCAGCGATGGAACGTCCGCAATCAGAATGCTGTCGACACCAGCTTCGGCGGCATCGAAACAGAATCTGTCCCGACCGCGCGCGGCCAGCAGGTTCGCGTAGGTTAGGATTCCGACCGGCACCTCGGGGTGACGGCTGCGAAACTCGCGAAGCAGGTTGAAACAATGGTCGACCTTGGTGCCCGCCTTGAGAGCGCGCGCGGCCGCTTCCTGGATGATCGGGCCGTCGGCGACCGGATCAGAGAAAGGAATGCCGACCTCGATCATATCGGCGCCGCCATCGACGACAGCATCGAGTAGCTTGGCGCAGGTTTCGAGATCGGGATCGCCGAGCATCAGGAACGCGCCGAACGCGCCCTCCCCTCGCTCACGGAGTCCTTCGAACATTTTGTTGTAGCGGCTCAAATTTTCTCTCCGAGCAATGCCTGAGCCTGGACAACGTCTTTATCGCCGCGCCCGGAAATGTTGACGACAAGCACCGTCTCCCTTTCCGCCGTCTCAGCCATTTTCAGCGCTTGGGCCACCGCATGGCAGGACTCGAACGCGGCAATGATCCCCTCCCCGCGCGCCAGCTTGACGAACGCGTCGAGCGCCTCCTCGTCAGTTGCCCCGACATAATCGGCGCGGCCGATATCCTTGAGGTGCACATGTTCGGGCCCGACAGCCGGGTAATCGAGCCCCGCCGACACCGACCACGTATCGTTTACTTGGCCATCCGAGTCCTGAAGGACCAAGGTCTCTGCCCCGTGCAGAATCCCGTGCGTGCCACGAAGGATGGTTGCGCCATGCTCGTCACCGTTCAGGCCTTTGCCTGCGGGCTCGACACCGATCAGCGCCACGTCCTCGTCGGGCACGAAGTCGCTGAAGATGCCGATCGCGTTAGAACCCCCGCCGACGCAGGCGATCACCGCATCCGGCAGCCGCCCTTCCACTTCACGCACCTGCGCCCGCGCCTCTCGTCCGATGACTCGCTGGAACTGTCGAACCATCGTCGGGAATGGGTGCGGTCCAGCCGCAGTACCGAGGAGATAATGGGTCTCTTTGAAGCTTGCGGTCCAATCGCGGAGCGCCTCGTTGATTGCATCCTTGAGCGTGCGGCCCCCGCATTCGACCGGCACCACCTCAGCGCCCATCAGCTGCATTCGGAAGACGTTGAGCTTTTGCCGCGCGACATCCTCGGCGCCCATGTAAATTCGGGTTGGTAGACCGAAGAGAGCGCCCACGATCGCAGTGGCAACGCCGTGCTGCCCCGCCCCCGTCTCGGCGATGAGCCGTGTCTTGCCCATGCGCTTGGCGAGCAAAGCCTGGCCGAGCACCTGATTGGTTTTGTGCGCCCCACCGTGAAGCAGGTCCTCGCGCTTCAGATAGATTCGCGCTCGCTCGTTACCGAGGTTCCGGCAAAGCGTAAGCGGTGTCGGGCGCCCGGCGTAAGTGGCGAGAAGCTCGTTCAGCTCCGCCTGGAACGCCGAATCCTGCTCGGCTTCCAGGAACGCTCCTTCGAGCTGTTCAAGTGCGGGCACCAGGATTTCGGGAACGTAGCAGCCGCCGAAGCGGCCGAAGCGGCCATCCATCAGCATCAGGCAGCCCTTCGGTCATCGATGCGAAGCGATTCAAACAAGGCTCGCACCTTCTCTTCGTCCTTTCGTCCCGGCGCGTCTTCCACGCCCGAACTCACATCAATTCCGTATGCGCCGACCCGCTGGGCGTCGCGCGCGTTGGCCGGGTTGATACCGCCAGCGAGGAAGGCACTGGCGAGATGCGGCCGACCGGCGACAGCATTCCAGTCGAACGTCAGCCCGGTTCCCCCGCTACGGCCATGCGCCTGCGTGTCATAGATCATCCGGTCGGCGCCTTCGCGTTCGCGTTCAAGCTCGTCGCCGACGGCGCATGCGGCCCAGATCTCCTGGGCTACGCCTCGAAACAGCGGCACCTCCTCATCCCCATGGAGCTGCACCGCATCGAGCCCGAGCCGGTCGGCCGTCGCGGCGACGAATTGCGTCTCCTGGTCCTGGAACACCCCGACAATCCTTACGCCCTTTGAATGTGCCACCTCGGCGATGTACGCCGCCTCATCGGCTACCTTACGCCGGCTTTCCTTTGCGAAGATCATCCCGACGTGGGTCGCGCCCGCCTCGGCGGCAAGCGCCGCATCTTCCGGCGTGGTCACTCCGCAGACCTTCACTCGTCCGTACACCAGCGTCCGCGCCGCCTGAGCGACATCGTCCGATGCCATCAGTGATGACCCGACCAGGAATGCATCGGCTCTTGGTCCGAGCCGCTCCACGTCCGCCCGCTCGCGAACGCCGGATTCGCTAACCAGCACCCGATCCGCCGGCACCAGCGGCGCCAGCCGTTCGGTGACGGCAAGGTCGGTTTTAAGCGTCTTCAAGTCGCGGTTGTTGATCCCGACGATCTCCGCACCAAGCGCGAGCGCCCGCTCCAGTTCCGCTTCCTCATGCGTTTCAACCAGAACATCCATTCCAAGCCGGTGCGCCTCGGCCATGATCGCGGCGATCTCTTCGTCGGCAAGCGCGGCGACGATCGCCAGCACCGCGTCTGCCCCATGCGCCCGAGCCTCCGTCACCTGGCGCGGATCGACCACGAAATCTTTCGCGAGGATCGGCCCGTCGAACAGCGAACGCACGGTCCGCAAATCTTCCAGGGAGCCACTGAAGTAGGGTGCGTCGGTCAACACGCTGATTGCGTCCGCAATCGGCACATAGGCGCGGGCGGCATCCCGAACCGCAACGCCGCTCCGGTGGCCCGAAGGCGATGCCTTCTTCACTTCCATGATGAAGCGCGCGCCTTGCTGCGACAGCGCACCTTTGAGGCTGCGCTTTGTGGGTTCCGGGTCGAAGCTGACGCCGTTCAGCCGCGCGGCCACGTCGCCACGTTTGCGCGCGATGATCTCGCCCAGAAGGCCGTCAACCATTGCTTGCCTCGATAAAGCTATCGAGCACCGCACCCGCGCGGCCCGACAGGAGCGAGTCGCGCGCCTGACCCGCCGCTTCTCGCAACCCCGGCGCCAAACCGGCAGTCCAAAGCAGCGCCGCCGCATTGATTATCGTGATGTCCTGCTCGGCCCGATTGCCGCCGCCGTGGAGCAGCGCCTTGAACCGCGCTGCATTCTCCTGAACGCCAGCGCCGGTTACTCCGCTCAAAGGGGCGCGTTCGAGCCCGGCGTCCTCGGGTCTGATCGTAATTTCCGTGACCTCGCCATCGGACAGCCGCATCGCTCGCGTGTCCGCGTGAAGTGCAACCTCATCGAGCCCGGAACCATGGACCACCAATGCTTCCCGAACACCCATTGCGTCCAGCGTCTGCGCGATGCGGCGGAGCATCTTCGGGTCGGCCACTCCGAGCAACTGCACCGGCGGTCGCGCCGGATTAATGCAAGGCCCAAGCAGATTCATCACCGTTCTGACCTGCAGCTGCCGCCGCACGAGCGCCGCATGTTTCATGCCAGGGTGATAGGCGGGCGCAAACAGGAAGCAGAACTTCGTCTCGTCGAGAACACGGCGTGCGGTTTCAGGATCCAATTCGATCTTGGCTCCGAGCGCTTCGAGCACGTCTGCCGACCCGCATTTCGAGCTGATGCTGCGATTTCCGTGCTTCGCGACCGGCAGTCCGGCTGCGGCTGCGACGAAAGCGACCGCTGTCGAAACATTGATCAACCCGGATCCGTCTCCTCCCGTCCCGCAGCAATCCGCGAAGAGATAGTCGGGCCTATCAAACGGAGTCGCAGCGGCGAACAAGCCGCGTGCTGCTCCCACCATCTCTTCGGCCGTCTCGCCTTTCATTCGGAGCGCGATCAGCATCCCCGCCGTTTCCGCCGGCTCGAGACGGCCGAGCACCAGTCGCTCGAACAGATGCTCGGCGTCTGCAGCCGTTAACTCCTCACCGCTCAATAGCCGCGGTAGCGGGTTGGGTACGGGTCCGGCATCGGCGACTAGGCGTCGCACCGGCTCGTCGGTTTCGCTCGCTTGTTTCAAATCAGGTCCTCGGGCAAAGAAAAGCCCGCCGTTGGGCGGGCCGATGGTTGGTTGGGAGTTTCGCTTACGAGCTCACCAGCCGCGCCATCGCGCCGCGAGAAAGGACCCACGCCACCAACCGCCGAAGATGCGAATGTTCGCCACGCCCAATCGAATCGCGTTTGGGACACATTTTGTCAAGCGATGGATTGACTGGCGGCCGGCTGCGCTGATACCTGTGCGACCGCAATGACGACATTCGTTCGCACCGCTGGCCTTTGGTGGCGCTGGTCTCCAGCGACCGATTCGGCGCGTGCCACGAGCGGATAGTCCAGAGCGAACAAAGCTTCAGACAGCCAGCTTCAAGAGGCCCGCCGAATCGGCGGGCCTTTTCTTTTGCACGATAGGATTTTCGCAATGATCATCGTTTTGAGACCCGACGCCCCGGCCGACAGCGCCGAGCGAATTCTCGCCCGGATATCGAATGCCGGGCTTCAGCCGTTGCACATGCCCGGAAGCGAGCGGGTCGTGCTCGGAGCGCTCGGCGACGAGCGGGTTCTCGCTGAGCTGGCGCTCGACAGCGACCCGGATGTGGAGTCGGTGAAGCCCATCCTCGCACCCTACAAATTGGTCAGCCGCGAAATGCACCCACACGACACGATCGTCGACGTTGGCGGAGTGCAGGTCGGCGGAAGCCGCCTGGTCGTGGTCGGCGGGCCCTGCGCGGTCGAGACTCGCGACCAGCTTCTCGCCAGCGGCCGCGCCGCCAAGGATGCGGGGGCTTCGATCCTGCGCGCCGGCGCCTACAAGCCGCGGACGAGTCCCTACAGCTTCAGCGGCCATGGGCCCTCGGCTCTCACCCTGCTCCGAGAAGTGGCCGACGAGCTTCAGATGCCGTTCGTCACTGAGGTCATGGACACCGTTGATCTTGAGCTAGTGGCGGAGCATGCCGATGCGGTGCAGGTCGGCGCGCGCAACATGCACAATTTCGCTCTGCTTCGGGCCGTCGGCGGGTGCGGTAAGCCGGTGGTTCTGAAGCGCGGGCTGTCGGCAACCATCGAGGAGTTCCTGCTCGCCGCGGAATACATTCTCGGCAGCGGGAACGAGCAGGTAATCCTGTGCGAGCGCGGGATCCGCACCTTCGAAACCGCGACCCGCAACACGCTCGATTTGAACGCAGTCCCGTACATAAAGCGCAAATCGCACCTTCCGGT
>Ga0157371_10004805_pt1 | contig 11629 bp, 14 predicted proteins | sample C45metaG_FD_113462 | JGI IMG/M metagenome (GOLD analysis project Ga0157371, IMG submission 113462) | Corn rhizosphere microbial communities from Kellogg Biological Station, Michigan, USA - C4-5 metaG | ecosystem: Host-associated > Plants > Roots > Rhizosphere > Soil | place: USA: Michigan... | reverse complement strand
TTGACCACGTCAGCGCACCGGGTTGAAGGCGAAGCCGGTCATCACCTTGGGGAAGAAGAAGGTCGACTTCGGCGGCATCACCGCGTCGGTGTTGCAGATCGCCTTCACCTGCTCGACCGGCACGCCTCGCTGGATGAAGGCGACGTCGTAGTCGCCGTCGTCGACCATCGCCAGCGCCGCCGGGACGCTCTTCGCGTATTCGAGGCCGTTGCGCTCGTCGATGTCGTGGTCGCTCATCCCGGCGAGGCCCTTGAGCACGAGCGTCTCGAGGATCGCCGAGTCGAGCCGGCGGTAGGACTCGGGCTTGCCTTCGAGCCGGCGGTCGATCTCGTCCAGGTCCTTGAGGCGGAGGCGGAAGGCTTTCTTGTGGAAGGAGTCGTAGAGGCCGAAGACGCCGACGCCGTCCTCGCCGGCCGGGTCGATCTCCTCGCGGCTGACCTCCTCCACGTCGAACAGCTCGCGCAAGCCGTTGCCGAGGCGCTGCTGCTTCTCGGGATCGTCCGCGAAGCCGGACAGCAGGCGGTGGGTGGGGAAGACGGTGAGGCCGGGGTCGTCGAGGCCGGTCAGCGACATCAGCGTGTAGTTATGTGGGCTGTAGTGGTCGGACCCCTCGCCGCCGGCCTCGTCGCGGAAGGCGCGGGCGGTCTCGTAGCGATGGTGGCCGTCGGCGATCAGCAGCTGGGCGCCGGCGAGGCACTCGGTGACCGCCTGGTGGATCGCCGGGTCATCGACCTTCCAGAGCCGGTTGACGGTCCCGTCTTCGTCGCGCGCCTCGCCCCAAGGCTGGTCCGGCAGCGAGGGCGCGACCAGCGGCCAGGCGTCCTCGGTCGAGAGCGAGAAGATCGGGGAGAGGTTGTAGCCGGTGGCGCGGGTCAGCTCGAGGCGGTCGAGCAGCGGGCCGGGATGGGTGCGCTCGTGCGGGCGCACGGTCCCGCTCTCGTAGTCCTCCACTCGGACCCGGACGAGCAGGCCGTTGCGGCTGTAGCTGTTGCCGTCTGGAGCGACGTAGTCCTGGGTCAGCGCCCAGATCGAGGGCGCCTCGTCCTGGACCAGCGCGCCGTCTGAGCGCCACTGCCCGATCCGCGCCGCCGCCTCGGCGTAAGGATCGCCGCTCGGGCTGCTGGCAGGATCGGCGGGGTCGAACGGTTTCGGCAGGTCGATCGCGACCGCGTTGTAAGGCGAACGCGCCAGCAGCGCCGCCCGCTGCGCCGCGTCGATCACGTCGTAAGGGGGTGCCGCGACCGCGTCGAGCGAGCCGACCTTCCCAAGGTCGTAATGCAGCGCGTTGAAAGCAAGCACCTCCGCCATCGCCTCCAGAACCTACACTTGCCTCAGACGGGGTGTGGCGCAGCCTGGTAGCGCGCCGCCTTTGGGTGGCGGAGGTCCCCGGTTCGAATCCGGGCACCCCGATCTCCCTGGTGGATGATGATCCTCTCCACCGGGTAGGGAGATCTGCAGACTTACTCGCTGAAGGAGGATGCAAGTGGAGAGTTGGGATTTGAAGTCGGTGGACATCGAGCCGCATCAGCCGCGGATCCTCGCCTCGGCTGACGATGCGCGGACGATCCTGTTGCACCTGCCCGAGGGGGAGGAGCTGCAGGAGCACGAGGTGCACGAGCGGGCGCGGGTCCTCGTGGTCGATGGAGACGTCGATGTGACCGAGGTCGAAGGCGCTCCCATGAGCGCCGGCGCCGGCCACCTCTTCGAATTCGAGCCCGGCGAGCGGCGCACGATCGTCGCCCGCTCAGGCGCCCGCCTGCTGATGGTCCTCTCTCCGTGGCCTGGCGATGGCCATCCCGGCGCGATGAGCCTCGAGGAGAAGGCCGAAGCGCGGGAGAAAGCCGCTGAGCACGCACGCTAAACGCGGCGGACTACCAGACGACCAAGGAATGGGGTTTGTCGTGCTCGGCGATCGCCCGGTCTTTCGTCACCAGCTTGACGCCGTGCTCGATCGCGGTCGCGTAGATGATCCTGTCCGAAGGGTCGCGGGGAGAGGAGCTCGGCAGGCTTGCTGCGCTGTCGGCTATCGCGGGAGTGATGCTGACGGTCCGTAGGTGGGTGCCGAGGTCCTCCAGCCAAGAACGGATCGGCATGTCGACCACGAGACGTTGACGTTCAGCCAGCCAGGCGAGCTCGTACCACGAGATAGCCGCGATCAAGAGTTCATCGGCTGCTTTCAGTACCCGCCGGGCCGGCCGGCTGATCCGGTCTGGTTCCGCCGACCACCAATGCACTACATGGGTATCCAGGAGGAGTGTGCTCATCTAGTCGAAGTCCCACATCTCTTCGGTGTCGAGAAGCGCCTTCTCGTCGACTGCCGTTTTTGCCCGTCCTAGGAACAGGCCTTCCAGCGAATGACCGCCCGTGGGAGGGACCAGCCGCGCCACCGGACGTCCATGTCGGGTGATCTCGATCTCCTCGCCGGCCGCTGCCTCATCGAGGAGGCGGAGGATGGTCGCCTTAGCGGTAGTTGCGGTTACTCGTTTAGCCATATGGCCATAATAATGGCCATTCTGGCGGCGGACGAGCGCAGGGCTGGTTAGCGTCATGGACCCTTAATGGCGGGGAGGCTTCAAGTTCTCCCCCCTTTTCGCCGAAAACCTCCTAAAGAGCGATGGAGGACGTGCTTCAAAACCAGATTGGTGAGGCGTCGGAGAAACCGGCGCGGCGGCGGGTCGAGCGTGCCGTGTTCGAAACCGATCGCCAGGTGGTGGAGGGCGACCTGACGCTGCCGCCGGCTGGCTACCAGAGCCGCTTCTCCGACTCGCTCAACCGCGGCGAGTTCGAGTTCGTGCCGCTGACCAACGCCAAGGTCACCTCGCTCGACGACGGCAAGGTCTCCGAGCTGCCGTTCGTGGTGCTCTCCAAGCGCCACATCCGGGTCGCTTACCCGAGCGAGCGGTAGAACTGCTCCCTGACAGCTAGGGGACACCGACGCCGCTCAGGCTGACCGAGACGTTCGGCTGGGCTGCGTCGAGGCGGGAGACGATCGCGGACCCGGTTACGAAACCGCGGGAAGTCGGTACGAAGTCGACCGTGAATCCGATGGTTTCGCCGGGAGCGAGGGTGAAGTCGTATTTGCCGTCGGTTGCCCACCGGATCGAAAACGGGGCGCCGGAGGTGGTTATCGAGGCTGCAATCGGCTGCGTTTTCGGGCCGCCGTTGTTGTGGACGACAACGGTCCGGGTCGCCGTGGTGCCCAGGGCGACTTTCCCGAAGTAGCTGCCTTCCGTGGTCCAGGCGTTGAGCAGGCCGGTAAGCGGTGAGACGGTGAAAGTGCCGGCTTCTTCGAAGTCCCTGAGAGCCGATTCATCTTCGGCGTAGACGACGACCGAGTATTTCTGGGGAGAGGTCCCGGAGTTGGCGGGAGCTTTGAAGAAGCCTTCGAAGTGGGTCGAGCTGACCGGGCTCAGCGTCACGTCTTTGATCGTTTCGTCCGGGAGCATCACCGCTGCCCAGGCGTTGGCGACGCCGCGGTTGTCGGTGATGTCGGCGCTGATCGTGACGCGGCCGCCCGAGGAGCCGACGCGGAGCGGTTTCACCGCTGCGTTGGAGATCGCCGGCGGTTCGTCGAACGGAGGCGCGCCGGCGACTTCGGTTTCGCCCGGGAAGTCTTCGGCACCGCCGCCTTCGACGTCGGTCGCCCTGATCGTCACCTGATAGTAGACCGGCGATTCCGAGTAGTTGGCGGGAGCGCCGAATTCGGAGCGGTAGGTGCGCGGGTTGTCATTGACGGTCTCTTCGGTGGCCCCCATTTCCGAGGGGTAGAAGCCGCCGTCGCTGCTGCTGATTTCCAACTGGACCTGGACGCCGCAGCCAGGTTCGGTCACGTCGGCTTCGACCCGGATCGTGCCGCCTTCCCAGGGGAGGGAGCTAGGGGTCACGGTCGCGTTCGTGATCACCGGCGGGTCTTCGCTGCCGCATGCCGCCGCGGTTGCGGGGACCGCTTGAAGCAGGGCCGCGGCCAGGGTCAGAGCGGCCAGCAGTGCTCGATGTGGAATCGGACGAGAACCCACGGGCCGAATATAGGCATGCCCGGGCAGAACACAAGCAGAGCGGTACCTATTTCCTCCCCGACTCCTTCAGCCTCGGCGCCGCTCGCGGCTGCCACGGGCGTAGGAGCCCAGGTCAATCGCGAAGGCGAGGATGACGATGAACCACTCGAAGCCGGTAACCCGGTCCGAGCTGGCCCACATCACCGCGTAGGCGAGCGTCGTCCACGGCAGTAAGAAGAAGCCGAGAAAGGGGACGAACCAGCTGTCGAAGGCGCGGCTCAGCAGGTCGGAGAAGAGGAAGATCGCGAATAGCGCCAGCCGCGGCGAGAGGAAGGCGAGCAGGACGACGAGACAGGCCATGGGGAGGACGCTACCTCGTTAATCGGCCGGTCACATCTGGGGCGTAACTTTTCCTGTAGGAAGCCACCACAAAGGACAGGCTGAGATGAACAGACTTGGAAAGCTGATGGAGATGATGCAGCCGGAGAAGACGAAGATGGTCGCTCCGGAGGAGGCGCTGCCGGGGCGCAGCGAGCGGGCCTTCGACGCGCCGCGTACGCACGCGGTCCTCGGAACGCCGCTGGAGGCGCCGTTCCCGGAGGGGATCGAGGTCGCCCACTTCGCGCTCGGCTGCTTCTGGGGCGCGGAGCGGTTGTTCTGGGAGCTCGACGGCGTCTACACGACGGCGGTCGGCTACCAGAACGGGACCACGCCGAACCCGACCTACGAGGAGGTCTGCACGGCGAAGACCGGCCACGCCGAGGCGGTGCTGGTCGCCTTCGATCCGCAGAAGGTCACTTACGCCGACCTGCTGAAGGTCTTCTTCGAGGAGCACGACCCGACCCAGGGGATGCGCCAGGGCAACGACGTCGGCACCCAGTACCGGTCCGGCATCTACTTCACCAACGATGCCCAGAAGGCGACGGCGGAGATGGCGCGCGACGCCTATGACCAGGCGCTGCGGGCGGCCGGCAAGGAGCCGGTGACGACCGAGATCGAGCCCGCCGGGCCCTTCTACTACGCCGAGGATTACCACCAGCAGTACCTGCACAAGGTCCCGGGCGGCTACTGCGGCCTGAAAGGGACCGGGGTCGCCTGCAGCATCCCCGCCCCGGCGGCGTAGCCGCGTTTTTTACCGCGGCGGGGTCCAGGGGGCGCGCCGAATAGCATCCCGCCCTCATTGGCCCCGTCTTTCGGCTCCTACATAGTCGGCTGCCTCGCGGTGATCGGGATCGTCGCGGCGCTTGGCCTCGGCGGCTACTGGCTGCGGCGCTGGATCGTGCCGGAATTCACCGGTGCGCTGGCGCGGCTCGGCGATGCGGTGATCGCGGTCGCGCTGCTGGTCGTGACCCTGGAGATCCTCGGCACGGTGAGCGCGCTGCGGATCGGCTGGGTGGTCCTCGGGTGCATCGGCGTCGGGCTCGCCGGGGCCTGGCTCGGGCGCTCGAAGGCGCTCGGCGGCGGTCGCGAGGTGGCGGCGCCGTCGGTGGAAACGATCGCCTTGCTGATCGCGCTCGGGGTCGCCTCCTTCGTCGTCGCCGAGTGGACCTTTCCGGCGCAGTCGAGCCTCGACTTCGGCATGTTCGGCGGCGACACCACCTGGTACCACATGCCCTTCGCGGCGGGGATGGCGCAGACCCACTCGACCATCCACCTGCACTTCACCGACCCGCTGCGGCTGGCGGCCTGGTTCTACCCGCAGAGCTCGGAGCTGGTCCACGCCGCCGGCATCGTCATCTTCAAGAGCGACTGGCTCTCGCCGCTGATCAACCTCTTCTGGGTGGCGATCGCGCTGCTGGCGGCGTTCTGCGTCGGCCGTCCCTACAAGGTCGGGCCGGCGACGCTGGTCGCGGCGGCGATCGTCCTCGACTCCGGGGTGATGATCGAAACCCAGCCGGGGGAGGGGCGCAACGACATCATGGGCCTGGCGTTCCTGCTCGCCTTCGTCGCCTTCTTGATCAACGGCCACCAGCGGCGGGCGCCGGCGGCCGGGACGGCGGTGCAGGACGCGCCCGAGCGCGACGCGGCGCTGCTCGACAAGGGGCCGCTGGTGCTGGCGGGGATCGCGGCCGGCCTCGCGGCCTCGGTGAAGACGACCTTCCTGGTGCCGGTCGCGGTGATCGCGATCGGCGTCGTCCTCTTCAGCGGCCGCGGCCGGCGCTGGACTACCGCCTGGGTGATGGGCCTGCCGCTGCTCGTCACCGGCGGCTACTGGTACCTGCGGGCGGCGATCAAGAGCGGCGGCAACCCGATCCCGATCACCAAATTCGGGCCGCTCAACCTGCCGATGCCCGACCAGATGCCGCTCGACCCGCGGCCGCGCTTTGCCGTCGCGCACTACCTGACCCAGCCGACGATCTACCGGCGCTGGTTCTTCCCCGAGCTCGAGAACGCCTTCGGGCCGCTCTGGCCGCTGATCCTGATCATGGCGGTGGCTGCCGCCGTCTACATCGCCTGGCGGTCGCGCAACAAGATCCTGCGGGTGATCGCGGTCGCCTCGCTGCTGACGGCGGTCGTCTATGTCTTCACGCCGCTGACCGCGGCTGGACAGGAGGGCTCGCCGACCGGCTTCTTCACCAACACTCGTTATCTGGTGCCGGGGCTGGTGCTGGCGATGGTGATGCTGCCGCTTGCACGACCCTTGCGGGCGCCGGACCGGCGCGCCTGGCTGACGCTGCTGTTCCTGACTGGGGTCTACGCGATCACGGTGGTGACGACGCCGAGGTGGTTCACCAGCTATCTCTTCGGCACGGTGTTCCTGACCCTGGCGCTGGTCTGGGCGCCGGCGGGTCTGTCGCTCGGGCGCAGCCGGATGGGGATAAGCCGGGCGATGGTGACTGGGATCGCGGCCGGGGTGGTGCTGCTCGCGGTCGTCCTTGGGCGCGCGCAGCAGGTCCAGTACGCCGACCAGCACTACGTCAACCCGAGCCCGTTCCTCGCCGAAGGCGGTCCCTGGAAGGCCTACGAATACACCCAGAAGCTGAGCGACAAGAAGATCGGGATCCTCGGCTCGAGCCAGATCATCTTCGGTCAGTACGGCTTCTACGGGAACGACGTCACCAACGAGGTCGAGTTCATCGGCAAGAAAGGGCCGCATGGGTCGAATCGGCTGCCGACCAGCTGCCCGCAGCTGCGACGCCTGATCAACGAAGGCGAATACGAATACCTGGTGCTGAGCCAGTACACCCAGGACACCGGTCCCTACAACACCGGCACGCCGAACCCGTACCAGTTCCCGATCTACGCCTGGATCAAGAACGACCCGGCGGTGAAGCAGGTCGTCAACGACAGCGAAAAAGCCTCGCCCGAGCCCGATTACGTCTTCAAGGTCACCGGCAAGCTCGACCCGAGCGCCTGCAAGCCGGAAAACCGCCCGTCGGTGCCAGGCGAATTCGAAAACGCCGGCTAGGCGCGGCCGGCGGCGAGCGCGTGCTCGCGGATCAGCTCGGCGGAGCGCTCGGGCTGCTCCCACCAGAACATGTGGCCGACGTCCTCGAGGGTCTCGAGCCGGGCGGCGGGCATCAACGAGGCGATCACCTCGCCGTTGGGGTAGGGAAGGACGCCGTCATCGGTGCCGTGGACGATCAGCGTTGGGGTTGAGATCTCGCCGAGCCGAGCGCTGGTGTCGTGGCCGAAGATCGCCTGCGCCTGGAGTTCGATCGTTTGTTTGGCAGCGGGGACCGAGGTCGCCATCTCGTGGAAGGCGGCGTAGTGGCTCTCGTCGGCGCGGAAGGCGGGGGAGAGGTTGACTTCGTAGCTGGCCCGGATCGCCTTGTCGCGATCGCCCGACATCATCCCGGCGGCGAGGATTTCCACGTTCTCCTGCGGCATCAGCTGCGAGCCGGGCCCGCCGCAATAGGTGCAGCCAAGCGTCAGCGACCGCAGCCGGTCGGGGTGGGCGAGCGCCAGGTCCTGGGCGATCATCCCGCCCATCGAGATCCCGCAGACATGCGCACTATCGATCCCGAGCTCATCGAGTAGGCCCGCAGCATCCTCAGCCATTTCGACGATCGTGAAAGGCCCGTCAATTGGCCCCGAAAGCCCGATCCCCCGGTTGTCGAAGGCGATTACGTCAAACGACTCCCGCAGGGGCGCCAAGAACGGCTCCCCCCAGGAGACATGAGTCCCGCTCATCCCCTGGATCATCAGCAGCGGCTCGCCAGGGCCACCCCGCTCGTAATGAAGCTCATGCTCCCCGACTCGAAGTTTCGCCATCCGCCGATCCTACGCCAGCAGGCTCCCAAGCCCCTAACCTAGAAACCCTGCGCCCGTAGCTCAGCCGGATAGAGCATCGGACTTCTAATCCGACGGTCGCTGGTTCGAATCCAGCCGGGCGCGTTCTAACTCGATGCTGGTCGATTTCGATGTGCGATGTAGTGCGTCATAAGATCCGCTTTCGGCGGTGCCCACCAGCTGAAGACGAGCACCTCATTCCAGGATTCGTTTGGATGGACCATGGCTTCCAGGTGAATTCGGTAAGCGGAGCCAGGCTTGGGTAGCCATTGGTGGTTATCGCCGAACTCCGCGATGATCTCTTTGAAGAGCGCCAGCGGGAGGCGCAAGCGAAAGCCATCAACGAACGCGTAGCTCTGTGGAGTGGCTGCTTCTAAGGAGCCACGGCGAGCGTTTAGCCACCAGAAAGATCCAAGGGTGAATAGGAGCGCAAGAATCGAAATGACCACGGCAGCTATTGCCATTGCAAACGCGCTACCGGGGATTCGCTGGAGCAGGCACCCCAAGCTGCCTGCAGATCGCTCGCACTAGGCCCGGTCCGATCTCGTTATGACGGGGCACCGCAGAGACCTGATCCTGCGGGCCGCGCCACTTTGCGTGCTTCGAGCCGCCGATCTCTCGGCAGCCGTGGGACAGGAGATGGCGTTCGAAGTCGCGGCGCTTCACGCCGCGGCAGTAAACCGCAGGTGCTCCCGGTTTGCCTTGGCGGCTTCGCCGGTCAACTCCTCGTCGGGAGTCAAGACGGTCTGCAGCGCATCGAGCACGTTCTCGCGGGCCTCCTCGCGGCTGCGGCCTTGGCTGACGGCGCCAGGGATCTCAAGAACGCGTGCGACGATCCACCCGGCCTCGTCCGGGTTGTCAAAAGCAATCGTGAAGTCGACGGATGCAGCCATCGCCTAGAACGGTAGCGCGCCGTCGGGGCGGTGGTCTCTCAGCCGAAAACTTGGTCCCGAAATTGGTCCCCGACTCCAGCTAACTCAGCCGAACTCGTTGGACAGGATCGAACTCCACAGACCAGATTCGCTCCCTCGTACACCTCCCGGCTGAACTTCTAATCCGACGGTCGCTGGTTCGAATCCAGCCGGGCGCGTAGCTGCTTAACCTCCCCTGGCGCGAGGTACGAGTCGATAGCGAGACGGGCGACACGGAGTTCTTGGTACTCCGTGCCCAGGACGCACCGCGGTGGGTCCCCGCTTCGATGATCCAGGGTGGACACAGCTACCACGTCGGCTAGGCGCCACGACCCGCATGGGGGCGACTGGTAGCGACTAGGGTGGGTTCTTCGGGGCGGGCACTCCAAGCTGCCTGCAGATCGCCCTCACCAGTCCGGGCTTGGTCTCGAAATTGGTCCCCAGCCCGTCGAGGCGCTCCACTCTCGGCTCGCCACGCACATCCACTACCGGCGGACGCACCAAGGCTCAGCCGTGCAGGGTGGGGCGGTACACCAGCTCCTGGATATTGCCGTCGAGGGTTCGGCTCTCGAGCAGCTCTAGGTCGAAGTCGGCGGCGCCCTCGAAGATCGGCGCTTTGCCGTTCTGGCCGGTGATCACGGGGAAGATCGTCACCTGGACGCGGTCGATCAGACCGGCGGCCATCAGCGCCCGGTTCATCGAGAGGCTGCCGTGGGAGCGTAGGGGCACCTCGGACTCTTCCTTGAGCCGGGCAACTACGTCTACGGCGTCGCCTTTCGCGACCGTCGCGTCGGGCCAGTCGAGGGGTTCGTACAGGGTGGTCGAGATCACCGTTGCCGGCAGGTTGCGCATCCTCCTCACCCAGGGGTCGCGGACGTCGGAGTCCTCGTCGCTCTCGGCCAGCATCTGGGCGAAGAGGCGATAGGTGTTGGCTCCGAAGACCATCCGCTGCTCCTCTTCGTGGAGGGCGAGGCGGTGGTCGAGCAGCTCGGACCCCTGCTTGCCCCAGTAACCGCCCCAATCGCCCCCGGCGGTGCCGAAGCCGTCGAGGCTCGAGAAGACGTCGAAGGTGTAGGTGGCGGCCATGGTTCGCTCCTTTGCTCGATTAGTCGGTACGTAGGCATAGACGGGGTCTGAAGGCGAGATTCATCGCTCGCTTGGTCTAGCCGCTCCGTACAACGAACCATTTCTTGCCGCGGAGAACCGCGGATGGACAGGGGTACCGATGCGTTCTACATTCACTGGTGCACCTGCGTTCGCGCAGGGCAGGGGGTGTGTCTATAAGTAAACGGCCGCACGCGGCCAAAACCGAAAGGAACACCCATGGAGGCAAGTACGCCACCTAGGACCCGCACCGATTCGAGGGACGGCCCTCGTCACCTGGAGGAACGGCAGCCGACCGGCTGGACGATCTTCGCCGGGGTCCTGCTGTTGATCGTCGGCTCGCTTGACGCCCTCTATGGGTTGGCTGCGATCCTCAACAACGAAGTCGTCATCGTCGGCGGCCAGGGCGTGATCATCGCCAACATCACCACCTGGGGATGGATCCACTTCATCCTTGGCTCGCTGGTCGCCGCTACCGGCCTCGGGCTGTTCGCCGGCGCCAACGCCGCGCGGATGGCCGCGGTGTTCTTCGTCGCCATCAACGCGATCGCTCAGATCGTCTGGTTCCCCGCCGCACCGCTGTGGGCGTTCCTGATGATCATCCTCGACGTGACGATCATCTACCAGCTGACCGCGCGCTGGGAGGAATAGCCGTCTAAGAGCGAAATCACATCGTCGTGGGCGACTTGGTCAGCTTCATCGGGCTGTCGCTCACGGCGATGCTGAACCCGACGCTGCTGGCGGCGGTGACGGTGATGATGCTGTTGCCGGCGCCGAAGCGGCTGATGCTCGGCTACTTGCTGGGCAGCTACCTGACCAGCATCTCGGCCGGGCTGCTGATCGTCTTCTCCTTCCACAGCAGCGGCAGCGTCGAAAGCGCGCGCACCACGTTCACGCCGGCCGAGGACCTGGTCTTGGGGGCGATCGCGATCATCGTCGGCCTTGTCCTGCGCAGCGAATTCGGCGAGGAGCGCCGGCAGCGGAAGAAGGAGGCCGAAAAGGAATCGTGGCCGCAGCGGATGCTCGGCCGCGGCTCGCCGAAGGTCGCCTTCGCGGTGGGGGCGGTGCTGAGCTTCCCGGGCGCCTCCTACCTGGTCGCCCTCAACCGCCTGGTTCACCTCGATCCCGGCACCGGGGCGACGGTCTTCCTCGTCGTCCTCTTCTGCCTGATCCAGGCGACTTTCCTCGAGCTGCCACTGATCGGCTACGCGCTCTCACCCGAGCGGACCGAAGAACGGGTCGCCGCCTTTCGCGACTGGCTGGCCCGGAAGGGGCGGCAGACCGCAGCAACAGGGGCGCTGGTGATCGGCGCCCTGCTGCTGCTCCGCGGCCTGCTCGAGCTGGTCCTTCAGTGACCGGCTATTTGACGAATTCGCGGACTTCTTT
>Ga0157371_10004804_pt1 | contig 11629 bp, 7 predicted proteins | sample C45metaG_FD_113462 | JGI IMG/M metagenome (GOLD analysis project Ga0157371, IMG submission 113462) | Corn rhizosphere microbial communities from Kellogg Biological Station, Michigan, USA - C4-5 metaG | ecosystem: Host-associated > Plants > Roots > Rhizosphere > Soil | place: USA: Michigan... | reverse complement strand
TTGCTGATCTTCCGGGAATTATTGAAGGCGCCGCAGAAGGGAAAGGACTTGGGTATCGTTTTTTAAGACACATAGAACGTAACCCGGTTTTGCTTTTTATGATTCCTGCCGATAGCAAAGATCATGAGGAAGAATTTGAAATTTTGAGGAATGAATTGAAAGAGTATAATCCCGAATTGCTGGATAAAAAATTTTTGATCGCTATCAGAAAAAGCGACATGCTGGATGAAGAATTGAAGGAAGCGATTGAAAAGGAATTGCCTGAAAATATTCCGCATATTTTTATTTCATCCATTACCAACAAAGGTCTTGTAGAATTGAAAGATATGTTGTGGAGCGAACTAACTGCAAGTGCTTAAGAAAACTTTTTGCATCAATTATTGTGATTAATGAGCCGTAAAATCCTTTTTTTTATCAATCCGATCTCGGGCACCAAAAGCAAGCTGCAGCTGGAAGAAAAGATCATTAAGAAGTGCGAGGAGAAGAATGTTTCTTTCGAAATTCTTTTTACTTCCAAAGAAGGAGATTACCGTTTTTTGTATGAAAAAATCAATGAAGAAAACATAACCGATATAGCTGTTTGCGGAGGCGATGGCAGCGTTGGTCCCATCGTCTCATCTGTACTACAACTCCCGGTTAATATTGGGATCATCCCGCTCGGGTCAGGAAACGGGCTTGCAAGGACGGCTGGTATTCCTGCTTCTGTAGATAAAGCGATCGATGTGGTTTTGACTGGTAAAGCAAGTGCCACAGATGTTTTTGTGATAAATAATAAATTAAGCACTCATGTTTGCGGACTTGGCTTCGATGCAAAAGTGGCCGACGATTTTTCTAAAGCAGAAAACCGTGGACTGAATTCTTATACCAGGATCGCTATCAAAAATTTCACGAGTGCCAAAACTTATCCGTTTGTTATTGAAGCCGACGGAAAAAAATTTGAAGTAGAAGCGTTTTTAATAGCCATTGCCAACAGTAATCAGTTTGGAAACAATTTTAAAGTGGCGCCCAAAGCCAGCATCTGCGATGGTTTGCTGGATGTTGTGGTGGTTAAAAAAACCAGTAAAGTGGAAGCGGTTTTGTCTTTTGTCAAACAAATTTTATCAGGAAATATAAAAAGCGTTCATTCAAAACAATTCCTTAAAAATAATATTCTTTATTTTCAAACGGATAAACTAAAAATAGAGAATCCACGATTTGCTCCTTTGCATATTGACGGCGACCCGGCAGAAAGTTTCAAGGAATTTTCGATTGAAGTATTGCCTTCAGCCTATAAGTTGATCCATCCCTAATCAATTTTTTATAAGTTCACCCCCTTCATCCCTGCTTCAGAATACCGTGTGCCTGCGGCTACATCTTTTGGAAATAGTTTTTCGATTTGTTCCAGTTCCTGTTGTGACAATTTAATATCAACTGCTTTTACATTTTCTTACAGGTATTTTATTCTTTTTGTTCCGGGTATGGGAAATATATTATCGCCTTGTGCAAGCACCCATGCGAGCGCCAATTGAGCAGGCGTACAGTTTTTATCTTTGGCGATGGACTCTATTTTTTTCACGAGCTCAATATTCTTGTCAAAGTTCTCGCCCATAAAACGTGGTGAGGATCTGCGGAAATCATCCTCCGCGAGGTCTTCAAATTTCTTTATTTGGCCAGTGAGAAAACCGCGGCCGAGCGGACTATAAGCCACAAATGCAATTCCTAGTTCTTTACATGCAGGAATAATTTCGTCTTCAGGGTCACGGCTCCATAAACTGTATTCTGTTTGCAATGCCGAGATTGGATGCGTAGCATGTGCCTTACGAAGCGTTTCTGCATTCACCTCACTTAAACCAATACCGCGAATCTTCCCTTCTTTTATCAGATCGGCCATAGCGCCAACGGTTTCTTCAATCGGCGTATCGGGATCTTTACGGTGCAAATAATAGAGGTCAATCACTTCTACATTCAATCTTTTCAAACTCCCTTCAATTGAACTTTTTACATATTCCGGCCTTCCATTGGCTCCTCTTTTTTTCGGATTTTCCGGATCCCTTACAATTCCAAATTTGGTAGCCAGTGTAATTTCTTTTCTAAAAGGTGCGATTGCTTTTCCCACCAATTTCTCGTTAAGATAAGGGCCATACATATCAGCCGTATCAAAGAAAGTAACGCCCAGGTCAAAAGCTTTGTGGATCGTTTTTATAGATTCTTCCTCATCGGTTTCACCGTAAAATTCGCTCATTCCCATACAACCCAGCCCGATTTCTGAAGCTTTTAATCCCTGGTTTCCTAAAGATTTGATTTTCATTTTTTATTTGATTTTTTAATTAACAGTAAACAAAGAAATTCTTATAGTTTCTATTTCACGCTAATAAAATTTCCCGCAAGAATCAAGCCTCTTAATTCGAACTGCCATTTTGTAAAAACAGCAAATGAACAACTAAGCAAGATTTTTATTTTGCCAAAAAAGAGAAAGCCACCGGTGAGGGTGGCTTTGGCAAGGGATTCACGATTTAATTATTTGATAAGCTTTTTTATTTTTTGTTGTGATGATGAAATCAATTGCAAAAAGTAAGTGCCTGAAGCAAGAGCCGGCAGATTATTTATTTTTATATCATTGTATCCTTTTTGAAATGAAAGCAGCTTGGTAAAAAGTTCTTTTCCCTGCAGATTGAAAATTTTTACGAACACCGGTTCTGCGCGGTTCCATTGCGTTTGAAGATTAATAAAGTCGGTAAATGGATTTGGAGAAATAGTAAACATGTTAGCGGTCTCTGAAATTTTTAAAGCAATAGTTTTTGAAAAATTTGCTTTTCCGTCGAGATCAATTTGTTTCAACCGGTAATAAATTGTGTTTGGAGTTGATGGAAAAACAGGATCTGTTGCAGAATAAGAATGCGTCAAATTTGTTGTTCCACTGCCTGCAATGGTTTCAACATCTGTAAATACACTTCCATTATAGCTTCTTTGAATTACAAAACTTTTACAGTTTATTTCCATCGAAGTCTGCCAATCAATTTTCACTTCATTTTCCTTTTCATATACAGCAGAAAACTTCGTCAAAGTAACGGGCATCGGGCCGGCTTCAGGATTAATGATGGCGGTTCCATCGTCCACAAAATTTTGCCCCGCATCTGAAGTGGAAGTAATTCGTGCAATATTCATTATTGATGGAACGGGATTGCCAGCTCCGGGATTATTTACAATCACCTGGAACTGCACCTGATAAGATTCCCCTGCAGCAAGTGTGCCTCCATGGGCTGATGTAGCGCCGGTTCCTATTCTGAAGAAGACAGATTTTACCGCACCGTTTGAAACAAATTCAGCTACGTCGTCTCCCGGTAGATCTGTTTTGGTGCCTGGGATTATTCCCGGCGAACTAATCACTTTTAAAGTTCCCGGTTTATAAGTTACAGTGGCAGGTAAAGTATCTGAAATGACAATATTATTGGCGTTGCCGGGGCCATTGTTGGAACCGGAAAGATTGTAGGTTAACGTTTCTCCACTTTCCCCAAGATGATTGTTGTTGGCATCAGTCACCGTCTTTTCCAGCGTAATCGTCGGATCTTTCATCCTAATAACGAAAGTGAAAACACCGGGAAAATATTTATCTGCTTCTGTTCCAAACTCAAGAGTAACATTTTGTGCATTAGGCGCAATTCCATAGCCAGTGCCTACATTGAACATGTCAATGTCAATTCCCATCTGGTTCGTATAATTTGGATTTTTAGTGGTAACATGTGCTCCGTTGTCAGTAATCGTTCCATTCCACGGGTTATCCGGCGGGTTGGTTGCATTTGAAAAAGTGAATCCATTGATCTTTAAAAAATCTCCTGCCAGGTTAGCATCTCCTTCCCATGCCACCACTCCCATTTTCGCGTCCGCGGCAGATAAAGTTCCGGACGGAACATTAAGACCGGTTAGCGTAACCGTACTTGTTGTATCATAACCGCCGTTATAAACCACTTCAAAACCATCGTAGACCCGCACGCTGTTATAAGGAAGTGATTGGTTTTCATAAACGACAACGATGCTCCATCCTCCATGATTTCCACCGTTGGAAATTGCGCCCGTGCTCAAAGGTACATTGCCTACTTCATAAGTTCCGGCGCCATTGTTTTTTACAAAATTGGTGATATCTGCATAAGCCTGGTATTCAGTAAAGCCGGGCACAATTACAGTCGTATCCATGCCTAAAGCCGTCACATCAGAATAACTGTTTGTGGTTCCTTTCCTGATCTTAATTGTTCTGTTGGAAGATTTTGTCAGATCGTAATCTGCATCGCTTATTCGTCCTCCCCAATAAATGCGCGCCAGTTTTATCGTATTCGTTCCGGCCGGAAGAACCAGGTTAGCAGTAGAAGAATTTCTTGTAAGACTTCCGTAGCCGGAATTTCCATCAACATCAACCAATTCCATATCTGAGTTATCGTTTCCGTAAAAACTGTAGCCATCAATGCTGTTGTCATTCATGGCGGTTAGATCCACCTGGCCGGTACTACTGTTAACTATGTTCATAAGAGTATTGCCGAAAATGGTGGAACCGCCTTTAATATTATCGGAATACACAAGTCCGTATTTTCTTATTTGAGCTTTTGAGGCATAGCCCAAAAGAGAAAATGTTGCAAACACAAGTATGCACTTACTGAATTTCTTGAGCCAAGAAATTGTGATAGTACAAAGGCGCATATAAGTAATTTTCCCTGGTTTAATAATGAAGGTTCGCCATGTCAATTGGAGAATTACAAGAGCTTTCGCAGGAACTGGAATTTATTTCGAGAAGTCAGAGAAAATCGTGGGGAATTGGGATGATGTAATCAACCATCATAAATGCAAAAAGTAAGTAAGCATTTGCTTTTCTAAAGATAATTGGGAATAGTTTCCAAAGAAGTGATTGGTGTTCCAAAGGGGTGGAAGACAAAATTAGAAATTAGTTTCAATAATCAAAACTTATAGAAACATTTTTCGGAGAAAAAACTTTTTATGTTTTAAGGTTAAATATCTGCTCCGACGCTTTTTTGGCAGGAAACCATGAAGCAGTAAAAGCAATAATTAATGCAGTTAAGATAACGAGAATAAAATCGGTTAACTCGAGTTTTACCGGAAAATAATCGATGAGAAATGAGGCGCCGGCAAGTTTGATCAGATGGTATTTCATTTGCAAAAAAGCAATGATCAGCGCGAGCAGAATGCCAACTCCTGCTCCGACAACTGCAAGCAAAATACCTTCGCTTAAAAATATTTTTTTGATCAGAGATTTGTCTGCTCCCATTGACAGCAACACACTTATGTCTTTTCTTTTTTCTAAAACAAGCATGGTTAATGCGCCCACCATATTAAAAGCAGCTATGACCAATATCAAAGTGAGCACCGCGTAAATGAACCATTTTTCCAAACGCATCGAATTGTAGAGGCTCATGTTTTGCTCATATTTGGTAAGCACCTTATACTTACTGCCAAGTGTTTTTTGAAGGGTTTTTGTGAATTCATCTGTCTTTGAAGGGTCTATTAAAGAAATTTCCAAAGCGCTATATTCATCCGGCTGATACTTCATTTGTTGCCTCATAAAAGGCAAATTGGTAATTACATATTTGTTATCAAAATCCTGCTGAATAGCGAAGCTTCCGGAGGTAGAAGCGTTTCCTTCGCTCAAAGCAGCGAGAGGATTGTTAGAACTGGTTTTTTTCGGTAAAAAAACGGTTATCGGAAAGAGATTTCTGTCTGCCTGCACTCCTATTGCGCTTTCGATGCCGGCGCCTAAAATCAATTTTGGATTATCTGCCGTTCCTACGTTAAAAGTGCCGTCATACATTTTTTGCGGCACACCCGAAACTTTATAATAATCAGAATCAACACCTTTTAATAAAACCACTGTTTGCTGCTGCTCATTTTGTAAAAGTGCTTTCTCTTCGATGTTTAAAGAAGTGCCTTTAATGCCGGGAATGCCATTAATTTTTTTGAGTTGCTCCGGAGTAAGCATAAAAGTTTTTCCTTGAGCCGGAACAACTTTTACATCTGAATAAAAATTGGAGTATAAAGATTTTACGAGCCCTTCAAACCCGTTAAAAACGCTTAACACCAGCACCTGGCATAAAGTAGAAAATGCAATAACGCCCGCAGTTACCCATGCAATAATGTTGATGGCATTTGTACTTTTTTTTGCTTTAAAATAGCGCCATGCAAATTTAAAATGCAAGTATTTTGGTTTATTAGTTAATTAGTTTATTTGTGGGTTTGCTATTGAAACCTTTCACTTATCATTCGATGAATTGCCCGTTTTCTGATCTTGTTTCTTGATATCATCTAATAACTTTTCTATCTTGAAAACATAATCAAGGGTGTCATCCAAATAAAAAGTGAGTTGAGGAATACTGCGCAGCTGGTGTCTCATCCTCCTCCCCAATTCTCCGCGTATTTCGCTGCTCAGGTCTTTAAATTTCTCCAAAACTGCCTCCTGGTCCTTCACCTGGAAAAGACTTAAATACACTCTTGCCTCATAAAGGTCGGGCGTTATTTTTACCGACGCTATCGACACCATTCCGCCATCAATCATCGTAAGTCCCATTTTTAAAAAGATGTCATTCAATTCTTTTGAAACTTCCGCTGCCACCTGTTTTTGCCTTTTACCTTCTGTCATGATATATAATTATCGTTCGTTGTAAAATTAGTTACTTTGCTGCTATTTCAATTTAATTAAGCACTTCAATTGTTTTGATGAAGAATTTACGGACTATTTTTCGTTACGCCGGCCGTTACCCTAAATTAATTGTTGCCTATTTCACTTGCAATATTCTTTCCAACTTGTTCGCCGTGGTTTCGTTGGGACTTTTAAGTCCTTTTTTATTACTGATATTCAAAAAGCAGGATACACTTGCTGCCGATTCTGCCAAAACCGGTTTCCTGGCTCACATTAATCCCGTTAATTTTTTTAAAGTTTGGCTGCATGATACGCTTCAAACGCCGAACGGAGATATAAAAGGGCTCGCGGTAATTTGCATTTTAATTGTCTCCTTTATCGTTTTAAAAAATATTTTTTTATACCTGGCCATTTATTTTTTAACTCCCGTGCGCAACCTCGTGGTGAACGATATGCGCCGGAAAATGTACCAAAAAATATTGGTGTTGCCGATAGGTTATTTTAACGAGCAGAAAAAAGGCGACATTATGAGCCGCCTTACCAACGATCTGACAGATGTAGAAAGTTCGGTGATCAACCTTTTGGAAACATTGTTCAGGGAACCGGTTACGATCATTTTGTTTTTTATTTACATGGTGATTTTAAGTCCGGAGCTCACTTTTTTTCTCATTTTATTTTTACCTCTTTCAGGATTACTTATTGGAAGAATTGGCCGTTCCTTGAAAAAACAAAGCACCCGTGCCCAGGAAAAATTAGGCGAAATACTTTCTACCATTGAAGAGACTTTGGGCGGAATCAGGGTGATAAAAGCTTTCAACGCGGAAAAAAAACAGTTCGACAAATTTGAGACTCAAAACGAGCAATTTCTCAATATTAAAAACGCTGTCATTCGCCGGCGCGATATGGCTTCGCCGGTTAGTGAAGTTTTAGGCGTGGGCGCTGTGGCTTGCGTTTTATGGTATGGAGGCCGGTTGGTATTGCACAATTCATTTCTTGATCCGGGCGATTTTCTGGCTTACATTTTAATTTTTTCGCAGATTATTCAGCCTCTTAAATCTTTGTCCGCAGCCTCTTACAGCATTAAAAAAGGTGCGGCAAGTATCGACAGAATTGAACACCTAATTGCAGAAGATATCTCTATCAAAGAAATTGCAAACCCGGTGATATTAAACGAATTTAAAGATAGTATCGAATTTAAGAATGTCACTTTTTCATACGGAGAAAAAATAATCCTTCATGACATCAACTTAAAAATTGAAAAAGGTAAAACGGTTGCGCTTGTTGGTTCTTCTGGTGCCGGCAAGAGTACGCTTGTTGATCTGATACCACGTTTTCATGATACAGTAAAAGGAGAGTTAGTGATCGACGGAAAAGGAATTGAAGATTATTCGCTTAAATCTTTGCGCAATCAAATGGGCATTGTAACCCAGGAACCCATTCTGTTCAATGACACGATTGCCAATAATATTTCTTTGGGCATGGACAATGCAACCGAAGAGCAAATTATCAACGCCGCTAAGATCGCGAATGCGCACAATTTTATCATGACGAAAGAAAATGGTTACCAAACTACCGTTGGCGAACGTGGAAATAAATTGAGTGGCGGCGAAAAACAACGACTTACCATCGCACGCGCAGTACTTAAAAATCCGCCCATACTTATTTTGGATGAAGCGACTTCCTCGTTAGATACAGAAAGTGAAAAACTGGTGCAGGATGCCATCAACAACCTGATGCACAACAGAACGAGTGTTGTAATTGCGCATCGGTTAAGTACGATTCGCCATGCGGATGAAATTATTGTTTTGCAAAAAGGAAAGATTGTGGAACGCGGCACCCACGATACTTTGATCGCTTTGGAAGGATTTTACCGCAAGCTTGTTACTATGCAGGCTGTTAAGTAATTATTGATTACTAATTACTAAATTATTACTTCGGTAAACGAACTTTTTTCAGGAATTTTTATTTCCGAGTTTTCTATTTGCAACTACCGGTTTACTGAGAAATTTAGTTTATAAAAATAGTTCCATCGCAATTTTATCTGCGAATAATTTTCCTTCGTCAGTTAAGATGATTCTATCGTTTTCTTCGAAAAAATTATTGTTTTCAATTTTGGTGTGAAGAATTTTTTCAATTCTCTTCCTTTCTTTAGCAGAAAATTTTGCTTCTACGAAATTTAAATCCATTCCTTCAATTGTGCGCAATGAAGTCATCACGTATTCATTTATTTTTTCAGATTGGGAAAGAATTTCTTTTTCCGAAGGAATAGTATTTTGTTGTAAAGATTTGATATAAGAAATATTGTTAGCAACGTTCCAGCTTCGCGTAACGCCATTAAAGGAATGCGCGGATGGTCCGACGCCAATGTATTTTTTTGCCTGCCAGTAACTGCTGTTGTGCCGGCTTCTGAAACCCGGTTTTGCAAAATTGGAAATTTCGTAATGTTCGTAACCTGCTTTTCGCATCATGTCCATTAACATCAAAAATTGTCTTGCCTGCACATCATTATTTACATTTTCTTTTTTCTTTAATTCAATCATTTTTTGCAACGCGGTTTTTGGTTCTACCGTTAATGCATAAGATGAAAGATGTGGAATTTGTAAATCAATTGCTTTTTGCACATTTTTTTTCCATTCTTCATCAGTGAGGCGGGGTGTGCCAAAAATCAAATCGATGGAAAAATTTTCAAATCCTGCCTGGCGACTTAGTTCAATTGAATTGAGTGCCTGCTTGGCATCGTGGGCTCTGTTCATCCACTTAAGATCGCGTTCAATAAAAGACTGAATGCCGATACTTAACCGGTTGATACCTGCATTTTTCCAAGTTAAAAGATTTTCAGAATTAATGTCATCGGGGTTAGCTTCCAGCGTGATTTCCGGATCTGACACAACCGGGTAATTTTTGTTTATCTCGGAAAGTATTGAATAAATTTCATCTTCTGAAAGAAGACTTGGCGTTCCGCCACCAAAATAAATTGTTTCAATTATTTCTTCGGCTGAAGACAAAATCGCCACGTCTGTATTTTCATTTTTTTTAAGCGCCTCGCTCCTTAATTTGATTTCTTTTATTAAAGAAGCTGTCATATCCTTCCTGTTATTTTCGGAAGTTGAAAAATGAAAATTGCAATAATAACATGCCTGTTTGCAAAAAGGAATATGGATATAAATGCCTGCCAATGATTTAATTTTATGTTTACGATCGCGGGCGTTTCACAAATTCAATATAGCTTTGAATGATCAAATGAAACCAGCCATTACCAAATATCTCAAGAGAATTCCGCTGCTCTTTTTGTTGCCTCTTATTCTTAATTCCACCACAGTTTTTTCGCAAAACCAATATCCGGTAGAATATAATTTTCCAGGCAAAGATACTTTGGATAATCTTCATCGTGCGGGATTGAAAACCAGCTTTGATAGCAAGGAAAGTGCGAAAAAATATATAGAGGGATTGCAGGTAACGCTACTCAACAAAGGTTTTGCGGCGGCTTCAGTGGATTCTGTTTTTTATGATTCTTCACAAGCCCGGGTAAAAGTATACGTGGGTGAGAAATATACATGGGCGCAAATTTCGACGGACAGTATCGACAAAGGGGTGCTGGAAAAAACAGGATGGAATGAAAATCAGTTTGAAAATAAGCTGCTGAATTTTCAACAATTACAATTGCAGCAACAAAAGATTATCCAATATTATGAAAACAACGGTTATCCATTTGTAGCGGTTTCTTTGCAAAATGTCCAAATAAAAAATGATAAATTAACAGGCAGTTTGCAGGTGGATAAAGGACCTCTTTATCACATTGACAGCATTCATGTTTACGGAAAAGTGAAAATAAAAAATCTGTTTCTGCAACATTATCTTGGCATTTTTAACGGCGATGTATACGATAATGAAAAATTGCAAAAAATTTCGAGCCGGATTCAACAACTTGCTTTTCTGCAGGAACAGCAAAGTTGGAACGTAACCATGCTTGGCAGCGGTGCCACGCTCAATTTATACCTCGAACCAAAACGAAGCAGTCAAATAAATGTGTTGGTTGGTTTCGTTCCCGCGAACACCATTACAGGAAAAGCCCGGATTACCGCCGATGTTCATCTTGATCTGAAAAACAGTTTTGGTTCGGGGGAAAACATTTTATTTAACTGGCAACAGCTTCAACCGCAATCGCCGCGACTGAATCTTGCTTATTCAATTCCTTATATTTTCAATTCTAATTTTGGATTTCATTTTTCTTTTGACTTATTAAAAAAGGATTCTTCCTATTTGCAACTAAATGGAATCCTTGGTTTTCAATATCTTTTTTCTGCAAACAAATCATTCGATATTTTTTACCAAGGCGAACAGGATTATTTGCTGGCCGGTGGTGTCGATACTAATCGCGTAATCTATACAAAAGCGTTGCCTCCTTACATCGATGTAAAATCTGGAAATTTAGGTATTGGTTATCACTTCGTAAACACCAATTATAATCTCAATCCACGAAAAGGAAATGAACTGCATGTGACTGCGACAGCCGGTATTAAAAAAACATCAAAAAATAATGATATCGTAAATCTTAAAGATCCTTCATCTCCTGATTTTGATTTTAATTCGCTTTACGACTCCATAAAATTAAAAACCTACCGGTTTAAGCTGGTCGCTTCGGCTGCTCATTATTTTCCGTTGGGAAAAGCAAGTACCTTCAAAACGGCTGCCAATATTGGTTGGATCCAGAGCCCGCAAAATTTTCAAAATGAGTTGTTTCGGATCGGAGGCTATCGCTTGCTTCGCGGATTTGATGAAGAAAGTATCTATGCGAGCAAATATTCAGTCTTTACGGCTGAATACAGGTACCTGGTAGGAATGAATTCATATTTTTTCGGTTTTTCTGATGTTGGATTTACTCAAACAAAATTCAATAAAGCTGATTATTCTAATTCATTTATTAGCGGAGGAATCGGGTTGGAATTTGAAACGAAGTTTGGTTTGCTAAACCTCAGTTATGCAGTTGGGAAACGCAATGATGTGAAATTTGAT
>Ga0157371_10004803_pt1 | contig 11630 bp, 15 predicted proteins | sample C45metaG_FD_113462 | JGI IMG/M metagenome (GOLD analysis project Ga0157371, IMG submission 113462) | Corn rhizosphere microbial communities from Kellogg Biological Station, Michigan, USA - C4-5 metaG | ecosystem: Host-associated > Plants > Roots > Rhizosphere > Soil | place: USA: Michigan... | reverse complement strand
CTTCAAGTAATGGATCTATAAGTAAGCATGCTGAAAAAGAGATAAAAAATAACAGTGGAGAAAATACTACATCAAATTAATAAATGATACTATGATAAAGTCAGTTGAAGGAATAACAATTATTATAAATAATGATTCTTTAATGCTTATTAATGATAAAAATAAAGCTCGTTTTCATTATGATTCTAACGATATCTCAATCAGTTTTGATGACCCAAATGGAAATCAGGTTCAAAATTATGGTGCAACTATCTCCATTAATTTTGAGGTGTTTAAATTGACACATTTGGGGCAGACAATTAATATGGATAATGGAAATATGATTGCTTATTTACGTGATCGAGATATTCTGGAACTCGCAGATAAAACTTTTTATGAAGAGGAGCAAAAACGAATTTACGATTTTATAAATCTAAAATTTTTAATTGAATTATGAGCAGGACAAGAATTGTAGGCGGAAAAATAATTAAAACCTCAGGCGGTGATTATAATATGTACGCCAAAGATAGCATTATAACAACATCATCTCAGTCAATTAAAGAAGTTGGTGTCGAGAACGGAATCATCTATGGCGAGCCTGAAAGTCCCAAAAAACAAGAAATCATCGAGAGTTCCTCTAAATTTGAGAGCACTTATATATATGATCATCTATTAGATGCAGCACAGGAAATGATTCCGAAATTCAATACTGATGATACAAGTATTATTTACAAATTTTACAAAGCAATAATTGAAGGTAAAATTGTAAATCTTCCCATTGAAGTGTCAGCCAATCTAATTTCAGGAAAAGCTTTTTATGATTTGAATGAAAAAAAGATCATTGTTTGGGAAAATACATTATTAGGAATTGAAAAAAATGATAATAGAAAAATTAAACTTCTTCAAGATCTTACTCAATCTTATAGTGATTATCTAAACAATTGTTTGCAAGATATAAGTAATCAAGATGGTTTTGAAGCCTATGATTATGACATGTTTCGGTTTGATGCAATGAGAAGCGAAACTATTGTTATTGGAAAAGTAGAAACGCCAACTTACAAAGGAAGTTTAGAACTTTCTTTTCCAGAAACTGAAAGTGAACCAGTAAAAAATAAGCAGTGGAGACCAGAAACTAAGAAAGGGGAACATGGGCCTAATGCAGGTAATTTTGATGATTTTGATCAAGGGCCTGGTGACCCGCCCATAATAACCCCAAACATAGGTTTTAAATTTAGTTACAGTTTAAAGGGAGGTTTTACAGCTAGTTTATATGCTGGAGTTACAAAAAATGTAAAAGCAGGAGATTTTGGTATGATGGGAGCTATTAATACTTCACTTACTTATTATGGAAAAGGTTCAGTAGGTACATCTGGTATGAGCCCAAATCTTGTCACACTTGGGGTTACACCTTCTATCACATTTGGCTATAAAACAGGAAATTCTTTAGTAACAAACCTCTTTAATAATGCGTCTGGCTCTGGAATTTGGAATCCTTATGAATATGCCTTTACACTTGGAGCAACAGGGATTTTAAGTTCAGGAAAAGTTTCCCCAGAATTTAACCCCGAAACGGAAGTATTTGAAAAAAATAGATATAATTCCCATGATATCTCTAGAGACAGCAATGATACTCAAGATAAACGCGCTCATCAAGATCATACTCGAAATCAAATTGTAGGCGGTGCAGCCATAAAGGTAGGAAACTTTATGATTGCGTCTTACAATGATATTTATAAACCGCCTTTGTTTATAGGGATGGGGTCAGATCAATATTGGTCTGCTGGTATCAATATGCAGGCTAAATTACCCAATTCCATTCACGCAGCCTATGCAGTAGATATGTATTATGGAAAATCAAATAATAAAAACCCGCTAAATCAGGATAAAATGATAGGTAATCAAAACTACGATTATCAGCAATTGTTCGATGTATTGTTAAATCGTGGACAAGAAACTTTTTCTTTAACAAATAGCTACGGAAATCTAACTACAGAAACAAGACACGGTTTTGGTACATTTTGGCCAACTAATGCTATGCATGATAGTATTGCTTTTCCTGAAAAACCTAAAGAACCCAAGAAACCATTAAGTTCAGAATTTCAAAATAAGAATGAATATAATGAAGAAAAGAAAAAATATGATGAAAATCTTAACAAGTATAAACGTGATTTAATAAATTATAACATAAGTATACAATTAAAGTCAAAACCAACTTTTCATCACTTGTACGTAGTTTATGATGAAAATAATAAAGTTAGCTTAGAAAGACTTAAAAAATACCTATTTGCAGGACAGTCTGAAGAAGGGAAATTATTAAAAGAGTTTTATTTATTAGAAGAAAAAAGCAAGTAATCTCAAGACCAAGTATTCTATAGAATGCGGAGTTTTTTTTTATTGATATATTAGATGCATTTTATTTCCAGAAACTTTTAAGTATACTTAGTATTAGCCATGAAGAAAATGAAAATTATTATTAAACTATTAAAAAAGATTAAACAATATGAACAAATAAAAGATGGCATGAAAACTCAGATAATTATATTAATATTTTTAATTATAAGCGCCTGCAATTCTTCTAAAGAAATAATAAAAAATAAAGAAAAAATAACTCAAAGTTATTTCAAAATAAATGGTGTATACTCAGAATTAACAAAAAATAACTATCGTAATCTTTATTTTTTTAATTCAGAAAATAATACAGTATATTTTTCAAAATTTAAAATAAATGACACTCTTAATAAAGTAAACAAGCCTATACTAAAAATATCTGTTTATGGAGAATATGAAATTGAAGACAACATTATTAAGATACAACAAGATATTGAAAAGAAAGTAAAAGTAAGCAATCGTAATTTTCTTGAAAATATTGTATTTACATTTCCACTTCCAGCTCCTCGAGCTGCGAAAAGGGAGATAACAGTTATCGATAAAGAGATAATTACTGAGGGAAAAGTAAAACAAGATACTATTTTTATTAATAAAATGTATGTCGGAACTAAAAAATTAAATTTTAAAAAGAAAAAAACATCAAAGACACATACAATAAATTTTATTCTAATTTATGAACCAAAATTTAAAGGAGTTATAAAAAAAAATAGCATTTATAATAATTATGAAGTCCAAATAATAGCAGACTAAATATTATTAAATGTCTCTTTCAGATGAAAATACAAATTAAAGTTAGTTCATCAACCTAATTTAGTTAGTACTAGATATATTTAGATTGAAATTTCATATATAAAAATCCTTATAAAGAATTAAATGCCTATTCAAAATAATCATGAAAAAAAATATAACAGTTTTAATTTTATTGTTTTGCATTGCAATACATGCACAGACAAAAAATAAAGTTGAAAAATCTGGCACAAGTAAAGCATCAGCCGTTTATAGAGTTGAAAGTGAAGATACAAAAATGAAAAAAGCCATTAGACAGGCGAAAGCCTCTTTTAATGAATTTGAGATTGCAATAAAAAGTGATAATCCAAATTTTAAAAATTTTTTGCTTAAAAAAGGATTCGAAACCCCAAATGGAGATGAATATTTATGGGTGAGAAATATTTTGATTAATAAAGCAAATAATAATTATGTAGGCATTGTGGCTAATGAACCCTTATATACCAAAGCAGTTCAGAATGGCGATTTTATTGAAATAAACAAGGATGATGTGGCCGATTGGATGTATTTAGACAACGATGTTGTTAAAGGAGGATATACGCTTAAGCTCCTAAGAAGCCAAATGAGTAAAAAAGAACAACAACAATTTGATGCAGAAAGCAATTTAAAATTTAAATGAATCCCTGTCTTGTCCTAAAAAAAAGTTTACATGTTTATACTTAATCCCGATCGCGCAGATTTATCTCCGTAACGATCGCGCGGATTTGCAACCCGATAGCGCAGATTTATCTCCGCAACGATAGCGCGGATTTGCAATCCGTGCCCGCAACAGTTTGACACAATAAAGATCACTAAAAAAATTATAAACCAATCTTTGAGGGCACGGATTGCAAATCCGCACTATCGGGACAGTTCCCGAAACCTTAACACTGAACTGCAAAAACTTAATTATAAATGCTTCTGAAAGTATTACAACAAATGCGGGAGTAAATATTTTTGAAACTGCGGGTTTAAATAAAACTATAAGAGTTGGGGGAATTATGGATACTCAAGTTATAGGCAGTAATCTAGTTCATGTAAAAGGAGACTTTCATGAACAAATTGATGGTGATCTTCATTCTGAAACAAAACAAGACAGAAGTACAATAAGTCATTCTGACTTTACTTCGCTAAGTCAAGAAAATGCTGAATTTCACTCAAAAAATGATATTCAAAATAATAGTACCGAGGATACTACACAAAATTAAAAACTATTAAATTGAAATTAAAAGAATATGTCTAGAACAAGAATAGTAAAAGGGAAAATTACTGAAATTACAGGCGGAACTTCAAGAATTTTTGCGAAGAGTATCAAAATTAATTCAGGAAGAAGCATAAATTATTATGCTAAAAATTATACTTATGGTGAGCCACAAGACCCGCCTGCGTCTAAATATGCAGAGTTCGATATAGATTTTGAACTTAATATGGATGAGAATACTATGGTTCCATTTGGTATTTTAGATTGTGAAAATAACATAGAAAACCCTTACTTCAGTTTTAAATATGCCTTAAGAAATGATGATATAGATTCTTTAGGCTTTAAAATTACAGACGAGGAAAATGAGATAATTTATCAAATGGGATACTTAAAACCTGTAATTATACAAGCCCGAAAAAAACCTTTAGTACTTTTTGAAGCAAAAAAAACAACTGAAGGACCGCTTATTTCAAAAACATGGGAATATAAAAAACTTTTTGCTCCGTATGTTTTATCTGAACCAGATTATACCAAAAGAGGAGAATATCACTTAAACTGGGATGGTTTTGATAATGATGAAATATACGACAGTACACGTTTTGCAGGCAAAAAGTTAAAAGCAACAATTACGGCAACTAAAGGAGACATTATAAAAGCTAAAGAAATTGAATTTGAAGTATCATATAAAGAAGTAGAATGGGTTGATGTTAAAATTAATCGAAATACAAAACGTATCGATGTTACACTAAGAGTAAATCTGGCTGATGGTGGAGAAAAAGGATTGACCTGCCAGACTATAAATGCAAATATGTATGGAACACCAGAAAGGACAGTTTGCGATTGGGATAAAATACCTACACCAATAGTAAACCCAAGTTATCCTATTATAAAAAGCAGGACAAGAAGCTTTTCAGATTTAGAAAAATTAGCGTTGGATGGTATTGAGAGACACTGGAGTAGAAAAAGTTCCTATTCAATAATTATCAATAATGAAAAATATGAGTTAACTGTAAAAACAATTAATACATCAAATAAAAGCTTAAATGAATTAAGTTTAACATATAATACAAATGGAAGCTGGGGGCGTTCAGGAAATCCTGGTTTCTTGGGAATAATTTTTTACAACGTTGGATATTGTAACTTTTTAAATTGGTATGATCTTCCAACCGAAAATAATTGGGGATACTTAGATGAAATTAAAGATAAAGTAGAAGAGGATTTTGGATATACCGCAGCTCATGAACTAGGTCATACTATTTTAAAAACTTATAATAGTCAATATTATTCAATTATACATGATGATTCTTCAACTATTCTTCAAAACCCAAATGGTACAAAGAGTTATAAAGCTCAAAAAGCTACTGGAGAAATTAATTTAATGCATTATTTTGACGATGACCCTAGACAGGCTAATTATGACTACAATATGATTGTAGCATCTATAAAAGATACATTAGGGCTATTGTGGTTGACTAAACTTAAAATTAATTAGAATGAAAAAAAAAGTTTTGTGCCTAATTGGAATAGTTTTATTTGGAATAATATTGTTTTCTATAAATAGAAAACAATATGGATATATTAAAGATATAAATTCTAATTTACCAATAGAAGGCGTTTTAGTAAAAGATTTTATAAATCAAAAAAAATATACTGTTACAGATAAAGATGGTATGTTCTCGTTTTCAAATTGTAATGATTTATTAATTTCTAAAAAAGAATATAAATCAGATACTTTAAAAAAATATGGGTGCAAGCCTACAGGAAAATGCTTCAATGGACATGTTTTTTATATGACGCTTTTAAAACAAAAAAAATGATAAAAAAATAGACAAACTAATGAGATATATAGAAACTATTTTATAAACTAATTAGTCATGAAACAAAATATTATACTCATTATACTATTCGCTTTATTAATTTCATGTGAATCGAAATATCCAATCGAAATTAAACAAATTACCTCTATGGAATTTGTAACAATAGAAGATAATTATATGAATAGAAATGTAATAAAAGATAGTTTTCGCATAACAATCCCTACAGAGTACGAGATAAAAATAAACTCTAAAATTCATGATATTACTTGGTATTATAGTGTCGATCATAAAACTCTAAATCCAAATCATATTGATTATCAAGTGTATGATAAAAGAAATTTAAAAAGAGAAATATTAGAATTAAATTTTGAAAACTCATTTAAAGAAAAAGTTACAATTATTATAAAAGAAAGAAATCATTTAATTTCTAAAAAAGACGCTCAACAATTATTAAAAAAATACAACATTCATAAATCTCTAGATAGTTTAAAATCTGACGACACTATAAAACTGGTATCTTATGATAAGTTTAGGAAAGAAAACAAGATGTTTATTCAAGAACTTAATAAGATTAGCGATTCTATTCATTTTACAACAATGAAAAAAAATGGGAGTTTTTTTTATGTGAGCAAAAAAATCAATTGGTAAAACAGAACTTTTACCCTGCAAGCTTTAGATCTTTTAAGTTTTGCAATGGATGAGAAAAAAATAGAGACCATCACTACCATGTTCGTTCCTTTAGACTTTTTAAATGCTATTGTTTATCCAAGCATAAGCAAACCTATTGAAGAAGTTTGGGATGGAGTGGTTGTAGATGCTGTTGAAAGAGCAAAGGATAAGGGTATTCGTGGTATATCTGATTTAGCAGATTCTACATGGTTTAATAGAGATCGATATGGTGATTATCAGTATATAAAAATAAACCAAGATATGTTAAATAAATTATTGAAAGGAAAATATAAAACATTAAAAGATTTAGAGAATAATTTGGAAGATTTTAGAAAATCGATCAATAATTATGATTATCAAACTAGTTTAATTTATACCGTCTTTTATTATACAAAAAGAAATACGGAAATAAATAAAACTATGGCCTATATAGAAACTATTTTTATAAACTAATTCAATTATGAAAAATACATATATCATTATTATAATTTCTCTATTATTTTTTTCATGTGAATCTAAAAAGCCAATTGAGATTAAACAAACTATTTCTAAAGAAATGGTAACATTTGAAGATAATTTTATGGATCGTAGACAAAAAAAAGATAGTGTTCGGATTAGTTTTCCGATAGAATTTAAAATAGAAATTAATTCTTCAATTGAATATATCGCATGGATTTACCGCGTTAATAATAAAACTCTTGATAAAGATTATTTCGATTATGAAGTTTATGATAAGTATAACAAGACAAAGTCAATACGCCAATTAGATTTTGATAAATCAGTCATTAATGCATCAATAGATATCGTTGTAAAAGAAAGAAATCATTTGATTTCCAGAAAAGATGGTCAACAGTTATTGAAAAAATACCACGTTAATAAATCATTAGATAATTTAAACCCTAATGACACGATAAAACTGGTAGCTTATGATAAGTTTAGAAAAGAAAATAAGCTAATTATTCAAGAGCTTAATAAGATTACTGATTCTATTCATTTTAGGGCAATGAAAAAAGATGGAAGTTTTTTCTATGTAAGTAAAAAAATCAATTGGTAAAACAGAACTTTTACCCTGCAAGCTTTAGATCTATTACGTTTTGCCATGGACGAAAAAAAAATGGAGACTATTATAACCATGTTTGCTCCTTTAGACTTTTTAAATGCAATTGTTTATCCAAGCATAAGTAAACCTATTGAAAAAGTTTGGGATGATATTGTAGTACATGATGTTGAAAACGCGAAAGACAATGGACTTAGAGGAATTTATGAATTGGCAAAGGGAAAATTATTTAATGAGGAAAAATATGGAAACTATGAATATAGCGTTATCGATCAGGAAATATTAAATAAGCTATTAAAAGGAGAAATTAAAACTTTACAGGAGTTAAAAAATATGCAAGAAATTCGATTAATAAAAAGTAACTATGATAAATCAATATTAATATATACAATCCTGCATTTTACAAAAGGAGACGAAAATACCAAACAGGAAACTACTTACATAGATTCCATTTTTATAAATGAATAATTTAAAAAATATGAAACAACTTATATTTACATTGTTAATTATTATACTTTTTTCCTGTAACTCAAGAACACCAATCGATGTTAAGCAAATTGATTCTCAAGAAACAGTAACTATTTTACCGAGTCTTAAAAACCCTTTAATAAAAGATAGTCTTTCTTTGAGTATTCCAATAGAACTGGAAATTCATATAAACTCCTCGAAAGTCTCTTACATAACTTGGAATTATATAGTTAATGGCAAGAGTCTATATGATGACACTTTTGATTATCAAGTTTATAACAAGCAAAATAAGACACATCCTATATCTAATTTAAATGCTAATGATTTATCGCACAGCGGGAAAATAATTAATATAATTCTGAAAGAAAGAAACCATCTGATTTCAAAAAAAGATGCTTCAGAATTATTAAAAAAATACCATATCAATAAGTCTTTAGACAATTTAAAGTTTGGGGATACTATAAAACTGACAACTTATGATAAATTCAAAAAAGAGAATAAAGAAATAATTAAAAATATCGCTAAGATTAATGATTCTATTAGTTTTAAAGTAACTCGAGGAGAAAAGTATTTTTTCTTTCTAGATAAAAAAATCAATTGGTAAAAAACACAAGAATGAGTAAGCCAATTGGATTATTTTAAACAAGTTGGGGTTCGTAATGCTGTTTTAAAAAATGCAGAAAAACTAGATTATATCTTACAAGCTTTAGATCTATTACGTTTTGCCATGGATGAAAAAAAAATGGAGACCATCACTACCATGTTCGTTCCTTTAGACTTTTTAAATGCTATTGTTTATCCAAGCATAAGCAAACCTATTGAAAAAGTTTGGGATGGAATGGTTTCAGATGCTGTTGAAGAAGCAAAAGATAATGGGCTTGACGGCATCTATAATTTGGCACAAGCTAAATGGTTCCATAAAGATAATTATGGAGATTACAAATTTATAAAAGCAAATCAGGAAATTCTTGAGGAATTATTAAAAGGAAAAATTAAAAGTCTTGAGAGTTTAAAAAAAATGTATGAAAATGAATGGATAAAAAATAATTATAATGAAATGATATTTCCATATACTCTTTTTTACTATAAAATAAAAAAAACAGGCGTTGACGAATACCCCTTGCTGGCGCGAGCGTCCCGCTCGTGCAATATTCCTTGTCTCATCCTAAAAAAAGTTTACATATTTAATCCTAAAAAAGATTTACAGTTTACTTATGAAAAAAACATTAATATTATTATTCAGCTTTTTTGTGAACTTAATTCATTCCCAAAATAAAGCTGAAAATTATACTTTAACTCAAAAGAAGATTGAGCCTTGCAGAATTTCGATCAATGATTCGGTAAGTATTTTTAAGGTACATGAAAAGCTAAAAAATGTTGATTTCGATGTTCTTATTAAGACTGAAAATGTAGTTACCCAAAAATGCGTAGATCAAAAAATAGGAAATGAAATTACAAATGCGATAAACACTAATCAGAATACAGTATTTAAGATAAATAATCAAATTATTAAAGATTTTAGAAATTCAAATTTTAGCAATTTAATCCCAAACAAAATAAGTCTTATTTAAAAAGGCAATTTTAAAGTTTTGATTTTTGAAGCATACAACTTTTCATATTCAACTGTTGGAAATGAATATATCAATTTTTGCTTTAAAATAGATTCAAAAGGAAAAACTCTAAACCAAAAAATATTGGAATCAAAATTATCAATGGAAATTAAAAAATATCAAAACTTTTTTTAGGCTGAAAAAAATCTGTGATTTTCATAAAAGTCCAAATAAGACCATCAAAAGAAAAATTCAAAAGAAAAATTCAAAAGAACCTAATCCTCCAACCTCAAATAATTACCATCAAAACTAATCACCACCTTTTCAAACTGTCCCAATACATCTTGCCCAATATTTCCAAAATTAACTTCGCCATAAACGCCATAATTCTTTTGGTCAATTTCCATTTTTGGGAGTTGAATTAGTTTTTTTCCAAGATAGAGTTGCTGGTCTTTTAAAACCAAAACTTCTGTAGAAACTACTTCTGCGCCAGCGCTGGAGGATTTAGAGTTTTCTAAAGTACCCATGCGGTCAAGATCGGTTTTGAAGGTTTCATAAAATGCTTTGTTGAAAAGGCTTTCTTTTGCTCCGCTGTCAAAATTAAACGGCAGGGTTTTGCCTTTATAGGTGAGCATTACAATTGCCCTGAGTTCGTCTACAAATAAGTTTTTTTCAGTTGTATTAGCCTCTAATTCTTTAGAAAAAGTAAGTTTATCTTTTTCAATTGTAATCGTTCCTAGCTCTTTTACTATTGGAAAACCAATAATTCCGTTAATCACATAAGCGCCGTCTGCAAATGTAAAAGCCTTATCAGTATATACTAAAAACACTGCATTATGAATTTTCAATTCACCTAAGTTAATTTCGGGTGCAACGCCTATACGAACTTTGTTTTTTTGTCCCGTAAAACTTACCACAGAAATGTTATTATCCGGCAAAATTTTAACTCCCATTTTCTTCGCTATACTTTCGGCAATACAGCTGATTCCTGCTCCGGTATCAAAAACAAAACTGGAAAGTGTATCATTTGCTTTGACTTCGGTTGTAATTAAACCTGCTTTGTCTTTTACCGCAGCAACTGAAATTGTAGAAAATTTATCAATTGTCTGCGAGCGCGTATTGCGTAAAGTCTGCCAGATTCGCTGTGTGTTTAATTCGTCCTGAAGTTCGTCTTCGGTATACTGTTTTTGAAATTTAAGAGTTAAAACTTTAGAAGCCGTATATGCTAAATTGTAATTAAAGAGTTTGATATAGTTATCATTTTTCAGCTTCGCAAATTCGTAAGTATTGGTGAGTTCGTTGTTTTTCAAACTGTCTAAATACAGGTTTGACAACTTGGGTTTATTGCAGACATTGGCATATAAGCCTTTATAGAAATAATAATCTTTGCCTTTTTCCTTATTGTTCAAACTATCCATTTTAGCATACTGATGCTGTTTGCTTAATTGTTTTAAACTAATGTCGGGGCTGGTTTGTCCTAATGCTGTCTGCATTGTAAATAAAAGACAAAGTAAAAGTTTGTTATAGTTCATTTGTCTGATTTTTTGAATGTTAAATATAGGAAATTTGTTTTGTTTCAGAGTTTCAGGTTTCAGGTTTTCATAATCTTTGTGGAGTTTCTAACGAAGATTTCTGGTTCCTCGAAATGACAAAAATGAGTTGGGATTTGGGATTTTAAAATTGAGATTTTAATAAATGTCACCAATCTTTGTAGAGTTTCTTGCGAAGATTTCTCG
>Ga0157371_10004799_pt1 | contig 11632 bp, 9 predicted proteins | sample C45metaG_FD_113462 | JGI IMG/M metagenome (GOLD analysis project Ga0157371, IMG submission 113462) | Corn rhizosphere microbial communities from Kellogg Biological Station, Michigan, USA - C4-5 metaG | ecosystem: Host-associated > Plants > Roots > Rhizosphere > Soil | place: USA: Michigan... | reverse complement strand
GCCGTCGGCGTCGTCGAACGTCGTCGGCATGAGCAGCGCGTGGTAGAGGCAGGTGTAGAAGGTCTGCTGCTGGTCGGTGGTGCCGCCGGTGACGTCGATGCTGTGCAGCCGCGCGTCCCATTGTCGTTGCGCGTCGTCATGCACGGCGTCGAAAGTCGTGCCGTCCGGCGCCTCGGCGTTGAGGTTGGCGGTGGCCGCTGCCGCACTGGTGTAGCTGATGCCAACCCGTACGCCGACGCTCTGGTCCTGCGTGGTGTCGAAGCTGACCCACCCGCCGGCGCCGTGCCCGGTTGCTGTTGCGTTGCCGGGCCGGAGGCCGGTGGCGTCGGACCAAGTGCCGTGTACGGCGAACGGCCGGTCGAACCGGGCGGTGAAGTAGATGGTGATGCCGCCCGAGCCAGGGACGTTGACGTCGCCGGTGACGGTCCGGTCATCTTCGATAGTGAGGTCGCCGGTCTGCGTCGTACCGCCCGGTGCTTGGTTGCTGTCGTTGTCGCGGGTGACGTCGAGCAGCAGGTTGGCCTGTGTCGTCGCCGGGAAGGTGTAGCGCTCGACGGCGGTGCGAGTGGTCGCGGTGAGCTCGGCGCGCGTTTGGTAGCGGTCGAGGGTGACGGCGTAGTAGCCGGGTGCGGCGAATTCTTCCGCGTGGGTGAAGGGGCTGGCCCAGTCGGCCGGGTTCGCGCTGCCGACGGCGCCCGTCGTCGGCATGAACGGCAGCTCGCCGCCGATGTGGATGCCGGCGCCGGAGAAGTGGGTGAGCGCGAAGCCGCGGATCTCGTTGTCCTGGTAGGAGTAGCCGACGTAGTTGACCGGGTCGTCCCCGAGCGGTGTGGTGGTGGCCGGGCCGGGGGTCACCATGCCGAAGGGGACGCCCGCGCCCACGGTCGGGAAGCCGGCGCCGAGGGAGCCGGCGAGCGGGTTGACCAACGCCGAGTAACCGCCAGCAGCCGCGCCCTGAGAAACAGCAGGTACGACGCACGCCCCGACGATCGCGACCGCCGTCATGCTCCGCAGGAGCCTCGACCTCATGTCGCCGAATTCGTCGCCGGTGCTCAACCTCCTCTTCGCCGACTCAAGCCCGGGTGGCTTGCCGCTTTTCCGTCTTGGACTCGTACATCTGGCGGTCAGCGCGGGCGAGCAGTGTCGCGGCAGTCTCGTGACCGTCCCATACGGCGAGCCCCGTCGATACGCGCACGGACCCGGTGACGGCCGCTTCAAGTCGGGCGATCACTTCCGCGGCGGCGGCGGCGTCGGTGCGTTCGAGGATGACGGCGAACTCGTCGCCGCCAAGGCGGCCGAGCAGGTCCGTGGTTCGTAGCGCGGCCTGCCAAGCCGTGCTGGCTCGGCGGAGGAGGTCGTCGCCGGCCGCGTGCCCGAAGGTGTCGTTGATCTGCTTGAACCCGTCGAGGTCGAGCAGCAATACGGTGAGCGGCTCCGAATTGCGCTGGGCGCGGGCGAAGGCGAGTTCGAGCTGGTCATGCCAGGCCCGTCTGTTCGCGCTACCGGTCAGGTGGTCAGTCGTGGCGTGTGCGCTGAGTTGAGCGATCAGATCGACTCGGACGAGCGCGGCGCCGCTGGTGTTCGCGAGCAGCTCGAGAAGCTGTGACTCGTATTCACCGAACTTGGACGCACCTGCAGACCACGCGATGAGAACCGCATGGACGGCACCGGCGTGCATCAGCGGGACGACGATCATCGACCGTGCGCCGACGTGCCGGCACGCTTCACGGGCGACTCGGGAGTCGCTCTCGGCATCGGAGCAGATCAGCACTCGCTGGGCGCGGAAGCATTCGCCCGTGATGGTCTCGTCGGCTTTCAGGCGCAACCCGATATGTGGGATGGCGGTTCCGGCGGCGCTGGTGCACACCACTTCGTCACCGTCGAGCAACTCGACACAGGCGGCCTCTGCGTCGACGAGGCGCATCGCCTGCTCGGAAAGAAGTGTCATGAGCGCGTCTGCGTCGAGGTCGCTTGTAGAGATAGCGGTCTGGGCCTCGACAACCCTGTTCAGAGCGAGCTTGCGGTTTTCTGCTAGTTGCGCGAGGCGTCGCTGCTCGCTGACGACACGGTTCGCGCCAGCACCCACGATGGCGGAGACGACTGTCCACAGAACGACGGAGCGCCACCCGGTGGCCGGATACAGAGGGCTGCCGAAGACTGTGATCGGAAGCCCGAACAACAACGCGGTCCAGCCGGTGATCGCAGCGACCATGCGAGGACCATGGGCGAGCCCCACCCACACCACGGGAAGGATCCCTAGCGGGGCGTACCCCGACGTGCTGCCACCCTGCGAATGCCGGAGGACCGCGACGACTACGTCGGCGGCGAAGGGCAAGGCCGCACTGACGGTCGCCTCCGGGCCGCGCCGACCGGCGTACGCGGCGGCGACAGCACACCCGGCGGCGATGGCAGCCGCAGCCCCGACTAGAGCCCAGTTCGTCCCGTCCACTCGCAGACCGGTCGCGGCCAGCGCAAGCAGGCAGATGCCGACGAACGGCCAAAGAGGCCGTATCGTCTCGAACCGCCGCACAATCACCCCCGGATGATCGGCGCAACTTGGTAGCTACCTGAGCGTAAGCCACCTCCACGGACGAACAGGAGTTGTACACACGAGATTCGACCGCGGGTATGCGCTCGATTCCTAGTTGCCGGCGAGCCGTTCGACGACGGGGGCGAGCTCGTCGATCCCACCGAGCATGATCGACGAGATACCGAGCTCTTCGCGGAGCTGTTGGAACTTCTCGACCAGGCGGTCGATCGATCCGATGAACAAGTGCGGCGAGTCGATGACCTCGTCCTCGGTGAGCTCAACACCCGACCGCGCGCGCAGATGGTCCACGACCGCTCGTGCCTCGGCGCGCAGGTTGTCCGTGATCGTGACCGGCCAGACCGAGGGATAGACGTTGAACGTCAACGACGCGAAGCGATCGCCGGCGGCTTCACGCACCCATTCGATCTTCTCCCGCGCTGCTTCGAACGTCAGCGAGCGAGCGTCGACGGTGACGTTCGACGAGATACGTGGCGCCAGGCCGACGATGTCCGCCTCGCGTCCCGCCAGCGCGAGGGTACGACGGCTGCCGCCACCGATGAACACTGGTGGATGCGGACGCTGCGGCGTCGGTGGCCCCGGTTCGTAGTCGGTGATCGTGTAGTGGTCCCCCGCGAAGCTGAACCGCTCGCCCGCGAAGATCTTCTTGAGGATGGCAACGGATTCGGCCAGCCGTGCTTGCCGTACCGCCGGCGGGTCGAAAGACAGGCCAATGGCGTCGTACTCCGGTCGGTTCCAGCCCGCGCCGATCGCTACGTCGAGCCGACCGCCGGACAGTACGTCGATGCTCGCGAGGTCCGCGCCGACAACGGCGGGGTGGCGGAGATCGTTGTTCATCACGAACGCCGAGACCCGCAAGGTTGTGGTGGCGGCGGCCACGCTGGCCATCGCGACGATGGGCGAGAGCCGGCCGAGCAGGTGATCGGGAACGACGAGGGCGTGGTAGCCAAGGTCCTCCGCATGCCGCGCCCGCGCCGCGAGCTCCGGACCCGTGACGACGTCGCCGATGTCCGCCGAGAACGTGAAGGGCTTCACCAACCGAGGCTCCTTCCCAAGCGAGCGACGTCACGCGCCGTACGCCCGAGCTGCCGGGCACAACATCATGGTGCCGGACGATTCTCGTCGTCGGCCGTGGCGACAGCGGCGTCCGAACGAGGATCCTCGATACCTAGTCTCGCGAGCACGTCCTCAAGTTCACCCACGTCGGCCAACGCTTGGGCCGCGTTGATCTTGCAGCCCCTGCAGTTCTCGTGCTCCAGAACATCGGAAGCCAGGCTGCGTAGCCACCGTGCTGTGCCCTGAGCGTCCAAAGTCACAAGCGACAGTAACGCGCTGACCAGCCCGCTTCGGATTAGCCCGTTTGGCGCTACCGCCGAGGCGGGACGGCGGTTACAACAGTGAGACACGAATCATCACGGGGAAGCGAAGATCCGCACCGACCCCACCGACGCCGTTTCGGCGGCGCACGGAGAGATCGGTCGCCAGTCGGTGCGGGGAGCTAGTGGCGAGACCGACCTGTCTTTACGACAGGAGACGCACTGATGTCACGTCACGCTGCTACGAGCACACGCCGGTCGAGCTCGGCCGACCGCGCCCACCGCGCGGGTCTTGTCCACCGCACGATCGATCTAGCTTCGCCCTCCCCTTTGACGGCGAGGGAACGCCTGATCACGAGCGCCGCGCGTAACGGCGCAGCGCTTGTCATCGTCGCCACCACGGTGTGGATCTACGACATCGCTCGCGTCACCGGCGCGGTCTAACACCGGCCATCCGGCGAAGGCATGCAAAGCCGGCGCCTCTCCTGTGGGCTTCCACGACGCCGTTCGTCGCCGGCCGGCGCGACCGATGGGACGAGGGCACATGGCCGCAGGCTGCCGCGGGCCTACCAGTTGGAAATGCCGAGGCGGATGCGCACCAGCACCGGGCGGGTGTACGACTGCGTGCTGCTGTCGGCATCCTCGGTGACCATGCAATACGCGTACGTTCCGTCGGGGGTGACTGCGAGGCCTTGCAGCGACGGCCAGGCGTCCCACGAGAATGGCACCGTCTTCACTGGCGTCCTCGGGTTGCTGGTCGCCCAGACGTAGAGCGCGCCGTGGATGGTGCCCACGAGATGGCGGGACGAGGGTGACACCGCGACTTGGACGGGCGTGCCGTGAGTGGTCACGAAGGTGGTATCGGCGAACCCGGTCTTGCTCAGATTCCACACGCCCAGTGCGGAATCGTGGCTGCCGTCGGGATTGCTGACCTCGTCGCCGGTGAATGCCAACACAGCGCCGTTGGCCGAATACTGGGCGGCGCCTGGCGCGAGCTCCTTGGCGCCGGTGCTCCCGTAGATCCGCCGACCTGAAATGGTCCCGTCGGCGTGCGCGGTCGCGGCCGTGATCGACCCTTCGTCGTTACTGACGGCCCAGGCGATCCGCGGCACGGTCCCGCCTGCACCGGTGATGACGTGAGCGTGGGTGTTACCCCAAGCCGGGACCTCGACCCACCCGCGGGTCGGCAGGTTGGGATTGACGCTGAGGAGCTTCGTCACCCCATCGACGTCTGACACGACCCAGACCCGGCCTGCCGCCAACGCAAGATGGCCCGCGATCCCACCGGTGTGCTTCCGCCACCGGATCGCGCCCGCTCGGGCGTCGAGGGCAACCAGATCGTCGTCCGCCGTGACGTAGGCGACGCGGCCGTCCGAAGAAACTGAGGTCGAGTGGACGTAGCGAGCGAACCGAAGCCTGACGATCTGATTGCCGTCGTAGTCATAGACGAACAGTGTCCGCCCCAGTGGCACGAACAGCCGGTGGTAATAGCCGGAGATGCTCATGTCCATACCGGCGGCGGAATTGCTCGAGGTCGACCTCGGGTAGTAGATCGGGAAATGGTTCGTTGCCCGCGCGGCCGGAGCCGGCACTACGGTGTACGCGCTCACCAGGGCGCTAACGATGGCGACTGCCCACGCTCGAGCGAGATGCACCGGACCTCCCCGCTGGCCGGCTGACGTTGCCTAGCTCCACCTAGCCAACTCTCGGTCGGCGCGGGGATCTTCGGTCACGCAGCTCGCTCAAGCCTACCCAAAGCCTGGAGTTGCGGTACGGCGGCGACAACGTCTCCGCTGACCGGATCAGCGCCTGGCGGGACACCTCGGCGCGCGCAGCCGTCGTACGGATGCACCGCAGCACCACAACCGCAGAGAAATCGCCCGTAAGGGCGAGGCGCTCAGGTGGGTATAGGAGGTGTTGATGTCCACGCGTCGTAGTGACGCGTAGAAGCCCGATCGGTCGCCCCCTACACGAGGAGCTTGTTGTGCCAGTTCGTCCCCGCACCATCATCGCGGCCGGCGCCGCGATGTGCCTCGCCGCCTCGCTCCCCGTGCTTACCCAAGCCGGCGCATCGGCGATGGCCAGCAAGGTCCTCAGCCGCGACCTGCTGCCGGCGAACGTGCTGGCCCATCCGGTCGGCGCGCCGAGCGCGAGCGCGCACTGGCACGTCGGCGTCTCGATCGCCGGTCGCAATGCGGCCGGGCTCCAGCAGCTCATCGCGTCGCAGTACGACAAGAGCAGCCCGAACTTCCACCGCTTCCTGACCCCGCAGCAGTACGCCGCGCAGTTCGGCGCGGACCCGGCGGCGACGTCGGCGGTGCGTTCCTGGCTCACGAGTCGCGGACTGCACATCACGTTCGCCGACCGGTCCGGCACCTATCTGCTGGCGGAGGGCACCGCGGCTCAGGTAGAGCGCACGTTCAAGGTCACGCTGCGCAACTACGTCACCGGCACGACCCACTTCGCCGCGAACACCAACGCGCCGACGGTGCCCACCGCGGTGACTGCGGTCGCCGGCCTCGACACGCTGTCGACGCGCGCCAGCATCCACGCCGCCACCCCGAAGTCGTTCCCAATCCCCGCGTCGACGACGCCGGCGGACCTGTGGTCGGTCTACGAGCAGCCGTCCAACAACCGCGGCCACGGGGAGAAGCTGGCCGCGTTCGGCTGGGGCGCCCCTAGCAGCGTCACGACCGACCTGCGGAAGTTCGAGACCGAGAACGGATTGCCCACGATGCCGTTCACGGTGACGCAGGTCGGCAGCGCCGGCACCGACACCAGCGGTCTCATCGAATGGGACCTCGACAGCCAGGCTGCATCCGGCATGGCGCCGGACGCAGCCGGGATGACCTTCTACTTCGCGGCGTCGGGCAACTCCGACCTGCTCGCAGCCGCCATCAAGAAGTGGGCCGACGACCCGACCGGTGCCAAGCAGGCCTCCGGCTCCTACGGCCTGTGTGACGCGTTCGGCTTCATTGGCACCTTCGACGCGCACGAAGCCGCGCTGGAGCAGGCGGCGAGCGAGGGTCGCTCGTTCTTCGCGTCGACCGGTGACAACGGGTCCGGTTGCTCCGCCCTGATCGGCACCAACGGCATCACGATCGGCCCCATCCCGTCGCAGGAGTACCCGGCGACTTCTCCCAACTCCGTCGCAGTCGGCGGCACCGTGCTCTACACCACCGGTACGCCGAAGCGGCGTGACCAGGAGATCGCGTGGACGCATGGCGGTGGCGGCCCGTCGTACTTCTTCGAGGCGCCGTCGTGGGAGCAGAGTTCCCCGTTGTCGGTCCCGGGACGCGCGGTAGCCGACGTGTCCGCGCAGTCCGGCGACCTGCTGTCCGGCTACAACATCGTGAACGCGGGCTCGGACACGATCGTCGGCGGCACCAGCCTGTCGGCTCCGCTGTGGCAGGGCATGTGGGCGCGCGTCAACGCAGCGGGTCCGAACGGCACCGACGGCGTCGCGAACCTCGGCTTCGCCGCGCCGCTGATCTGGAACAACAACGCCAACGCGACGAAGTACGCGAGTTCCTTCACCGACATCATCATCGGCGCCAACGGCCTCTACCCGGCGACGCCCGGCTACGACTACCCGACCGGGTGGGGTGTGCCGCGGGTGAGCGGGCTGGCGATCGCGCTGGCCGGCAAGACCGCACCGACCAACTAGCACCAAGACTTGTCAGACGGTGGCGTTGCTCTGGCGACGTCACCGTCTGACAAGTCGGCTATTCGGCCTCGGCCGTAGCGTCGTCGACGACGTTAGCTACCCCGACCGGGCACGATATGCCGGTGCCGCCGAGGCCGCAGTAACCGTTGGGGTTCTTCGCGAGATATTGCTGGTGGCAACGTCCGGAGTAGAACCTCCGGTCAGATGAAGCAAGCATGCTTATCGAGATTCAAGCCAGCTCTGGCGTCCGCACATGCCGCGATTTCGACGCGGTAGTTGTTGCCGAGATGACATCCGGCCACGCGCTGACCGACGACGTCCGACGTCGGACACATCGAAAGCCCAGGGCTTCATGCGACGAGTCCCGTGTGGTTTTCCGTGCCTCCGAGGCTCCGGCGCCGCCACAGGGCTGACGGCGCCGGAGCCTCTGACGAGATCGGGTAATCGACGGGAAGGCTTACTCCGGACCTACGCATGTGATCTGGTCACCGTGCTCGTGCGCCCATGCCGTCATCAGGTCACGGACGGTGCCGGGACCGCTGGTGGCGAACTGCGCGGTGATGGTGCCGACATTGCCGACGAAGTGGGCGAGCAGCGCGTGCGCGGTGCCGTCGCAGCCGGCGTTGACACTGACGAATCCGGGTTCCTTCACGACCTGGCCGGCGAAGGCGGGAGCGCTGGCCGTTCCCATTACGGCAAGCATGACTGTGGTGACGATTGCGGTGCGACGTGCTGTGTTCACGACGTTCCTCCAGTGGTTGTCACGGGGTTCGGCCGGACCGTCAGCGCGATGCCGGCAGCAGCCGCCCACACGTAGAACAGCAGAAAGGCAAGGAAACCGAGCGGCGTGAAATGCATGACGGCCAACAGCAGCGCGGACCACGCCAGCCAACGAGGCAAAGCGCGAGCGAGGACGCCGGCCGCCGCGAGGGCAAGCAGGAACACGATCGAGTCGGCGTCGACGCCGCCGACAGATCCGCTGATGTGCCAGGCCTGGAGGGCCTGGGGTGACGTCGTCGACTTCCCGCCGATCTGTCCCAACGTGTAGTAGGCGGTGGAGCTGGTGATCATGTCGGCCGCCATCAGCGCGGCGCCAAGCAGCACCGCGCCGGCAATGACAGGCGCGGCGGCGCTACGCCTGACTCGCGACCACAGCGCGACCCCGAACAGCGCGAAGAAGACCACCGAGTAGCCCAGCAGGGTCCCGCCGCGGCCTACATCGGCGTGATGGCTCGCGTAGTACGTCGTGAGTTTGCTGACAGATGTGTCGGTGTCCGGAAAGTCGCCGATGGTGAGATTGCCGGCCATCGCGACGACGGCGAATACGACGCCGGTCAAAGGCAGCCAGCGCGTCCAACCCGACCCCGCGCTCTCGAGGTGGGTTTCGTCCCTCGCTGTGATGCGCCTAGCGTCTGTTGCGGTGGTCATGGCATTGCCCCTCCGTCGTTTTGGCCATGTCTCACAAGGACGGCTGTGACGATAGGCAGCGGGGAGGGCGGTCGTCGTCGGTGCCGCGACTGAACTTCGTGTCATCCGGCAGACGGATCGCATCGGCACCCCGGATCGTCCGCGCGAATGACGCGGCATCGGGTCAGCGCGGTTTACCGTCACATCGTGAAGACCCGGCTGCGGCGGTTGAGGAGCCTGCGGTTCGACCCGGTCAAGATCGACTGGGCCCTCGCTGCGCTGTTCACCGTGACCACGCAGCAAGCGATCTGGGTCGCCCACGACGGCGCGGGTCATCGACTTGGTGCGGCGACGCTCGCGATCGCGATCACCGGGCCGGTGGCGGTACGACGCCGCTGGCCTACGCTGGTCGGCACGGCTGTGCCGGTGTTGAGTGCGATCGACAACTTCACCTTCAACGGGACCTCGATCGGCTACCCACTCGCGAATTTCTTCGCGCTATATGCGTTGGCGGTGTGGTCCTCGACGCGACGGTTCATCGCGGGTCTCGCCACGGTGGTAGTCGTCGTGCTCGGGGCCGCTGTCCCTGCCGGGACTGTCGGGGGCTCGGCGGAGTACCTCGCCGTTGTCGTCATCGTCATGTTGTTCGTGCGCAGGGTCGTCGGCGACCGCGAGCGACGCGCGACGCTGGCCGAACGCGAGCGCGACGTTGCCGCCCGGGAGGCCGTTCTGGACGAGCGGGCGAGGATCGCCCGCGAGCTCCACGACGCGATCGCGCACAACGTGTCGATGATGGTTTTGCAAGCCGGTGCGGAGCGGCGGGTGCTCAATAGTGACGATGGCAGTACTCGTGAGGTCCTCGAAGGCATCGAGCGGTCGGGGCGGTCGGCGCTGACCGAGATGCGCCGGCTGGTGGGGATGCTGCGCAGCGACCGTTCCGAGCCGCTCGCGCCGCAGCCGGGAATTCACGACCTGCCGATCCTGATCACCCAGCTGCGGGAGGCCGGTCTGCCGGTCGAGCTCGCGGTCGACGGGTCACCTCCTGGCCTCCCGGTTGGCATCGAGCTGTCGGCCTACCGGATCGTGCAGGAGGCTCTCACCAACGTGCTCAAGCATGCCGGCGACTCGCACGCAACGGTCCGCGTTCGCTACACATCCGACTCGCTCGAGTTGCACATCACCGACGATGGTCGCGGCCAGAGCGACGACACCATGAGTGGTGGGCATGGACTGGTCGGCATGCGCGAGCGAGTCGCCCTCTACGGCGGGCAGTTCAGCGCCGGCCGACGTCCCGATGGCGGTTTCGCCGTCCACGTCCTGTTGCCGGTGCGATGACCAGCGTCCTCATCGCCGACGACCAGGCGCTCGTGCGCGTGGGGTTGCGCAAGATCCTCGAGGTCGAGCTGGACACCGACGTCGTCGGCGAGGCCGGTGATGGCGAGGACGCCGTACGGGAGGCCCGTCGCCTGCGCCCTGACGTCGTGCTCATGGACATCCGGATGCCGGTGCTCGACGGCATCGAGGCGACCCGCCGCATCGTCGCGGGACAACCGGACGCGAAAGTGCTGATCCTCACCACCTTCGGCCTTGACGGCTATGTCTTCGACGCTCTTCGGGCCGGCGCCAGCGGCTTCATGCTCAAAGACGCCCCGCCGGAGGAGATCGCCGCGGCAGTCCGCATCGTCGCGAGCGGAGACGCACTGCTCGCTCCCGCGATCACACGCAGCGTTGTCGAGGAGTTCGCCCGACACCAGCCGGCCCCTACCCGACCCGCCGCGCTCGGCGACCTGACGGCCCGCGAGACAGAAGTGCTCGAGCTGCTCGCGCGGGGGCTGTCGAATGCGGAGATCTGCGAACGGCTCGTCGTCAGCGAGGCCACGACCAAGACCCATGTCGCGCGAATCCTCCAGAAACTCGGCCTGCGTGACCGCATCCAGGCCGTCATCTACGCCTATGAGGCCGGCGTCGTCACACCTGGATCGTGAGCGGCGATCCGCACCAGTAACGACCAGGTGAGCGAACTCAAGCGTCACTACCGAGCGCTTCCGCGTCGGCTCACGAACCGCTCCATGTTGCCGGTCAATCGCCGGGGGTCTCCAGCGTCCCGGCTAACCCCACCGGGCACGAGAGCCCAGTCCCCACCGGAACTCGCCCGTCGCCATCGGCGATGCACCGTCCGGCGGCCGAGCGTCATCCCTCGTACTTCGGCGCCGTCCCGAGCCCGGCCTCGCGCGCCCGCAGCGCGGCTTCGGTGCGGTCGCTGACGGCGAGCTTGGTGAAGATGTTGGAGACGTGATTGCGGACGGTCTTCTCGCTGATCGACAGTCGCTGCGCGATTCGCGGGTTGGGGTGGCCTTGCGCGATCAGGTCCAACACCTCGACTTCCCGCTCGGTCAGATGCGGAAAGGCGCCGCCGGTAGCACGGGGAGAGGCGCGGTTCAGGTGTTCGAGCATGCGCTCGGCGATCGCCGGGCCGAACGCGGCGCCGCCGGCGGCGACCGCATGGATGGCGTGCAGGATGTGCCGCTGGTTCGTCCCCTTCAAGACGTAACCGCGGGCGCCGGCGCGCATCGCTGCGAACACCGAATCGTCGTCGTCGAACATCGTCAGGACCAGTACGGCGGCGTTCGGGTTCGCCCGCATGATCTGTGCCGTCGCGTCGACCCCGTCCAGGTCGGGCATGTGCAGGTCCAT
>Ga0157371_10004797_pt1 | contig 11645 bp, 11 predicted proteins | sample C45metaG_FD_113462 | JGI IMG/M metagenome (GOLD analysis project Ga0157371, IMG submission 113462) | Corn rhizosphere microbial communities from Kellogg Biological Station, Michigan, USA - C4-5 metaG | ecosystem: Host-associated > Plants > Roots > Rhizosphere > Soil | place: USA: Michigan... | reverse complement strand
GCATAACGGCGCAGATGATAATGCAAGCGGAACGGCGGCCATCATAGAATTGGCGAAAGCTGTTAAAGATTCAAAATTGAAAAAGAATAATTATCTCTTTATTTGTTTTTCGGCAGAAGAATTGGGTTTATTAGGATCAAAATATTTTACTGCAAATCCAACAGTACCGCTTGATGCAGTAGATTACATGATCAATTGTGACATGATTGGGCGGTTCAATGAGGATACAAAAAAGATCATTATTGGGGGCTACGGAACGTCTCCTGAGTGGGGAAAGATTCTGCCGGAAAAAACAAAATCATTTAGCGTAAAATTTGATTCAAGCGGAATAGGGCCAAGCGATCACACTTCATTTTATCTAAAAAATATTCCTGTTCTTTTTTTCTTCACCGGAATGGAAAAAGATTATCATAAAGCGACCGACGATGTAGATAAAATAAATTTCGTTGGAGAATATAGAGTAATACAATACATTGAAGACATTTTAAAAGAAACAAACAACGATCAAAAGATTGCTTTTTCCAAAACCCGCGAACCACAAATGGAAACTGCACATTTCTCTGTTACTTTGGGTTTTATGCCTGATTATTCTTACACAGGAAATGGAGTAAAAGCGGATGCAATCATTGAAGGAAAAACAGCTCAGAAGATAGGCATGAAAGCAGGCGATGTGATTACCAAATTGGGCGATTACAATGTAACCGATCTGAACAGTTACATGGCGGCACTGGGCAAATTTAAAAAAGGAGATGCTACTGTAGTTACGGTAATGCGTGGAAACGATAAAATGAATTTTGACGTTGTATTTTAAAAAAATGGCAGATGAAATTGCGAATTGACAATGAGGCAATGCTGGAAGAATTCTTTGAAAACACACGACTACTCGGTATTGTAGCATCTATTGAACAATATCGGTTTTGCTGGCATTTGAACCAGCAACTCAATTTCGATTTCAGGATCAACAATAGTATTGAGATACATTTAAACAAAAAAACACGCAATTATTTTTTCCCGATCTATCAATATGGAGAACAATCCGGAACCATAAACCATTACCTGTATAACAATCAAGACGACGGAGAATATCTTTTACCTGAATTCCGGCATCTTGATTTTTTGTGGCTGATGAAAGATGATGTAATGCAGGACCACGAACTTTCTGTTTTAATGAATTCTATCAAAACAATTCCTTCTGTACAAATGGTGGTAGAACTGACAAATGAGAAAATAAAAAACAAACAACATCTCATTTTTTAAAACATTTATTATGTGGAACGAAGAAAACAATAAACTTCATAAAAAGTTTGAGTTCAAAAATTTCTCAGAAGCATTTGCATTCATGGCAAGAGTAGCACTCGCTGCAGAAAAAATGGATCATCATCCGAAATGGACTAACGAATACAACAAAGTAGAGATCTGGCTTTCAACTCACGACGCAGGAGATGTCGTAACAGAAAAAGACAGGAAGCTTGCAGGTATTATTGATGGATTGTAAACATTAATTAAGAGTAAAGTAAAAATCTTTCCTTTTCGTTGGTTTACTATGCTAAAACATGAATTACTTTTTCATCGGTGGCAATAAATTTTCCAATAGGAGTTGAAAATTTTTCTAACCCGTTTTGCTTTAGCACTTCTTCAACTTCATTGACGGCAGCCGGATCTACAGTAATTAATAAACCGCCATTAGTTTGCGGATCGGGAAGGATAGAAAACGCTTCCATCACGTTTACACCTTTATCAAAACTTATTTTTTTGCTATAACTATTCCAGTTCCGATACGTGGCGTCAGGAACAATTCTTTGCGATAGATAATCCCGTACATTTTCGATTAAGCATAACCGTGAGTAATATATTTCTGCCGATAAACCGCTTCCTTCAGCCATTTCTGTCAAATGCCCGGCAACTCCAAAACCAGTTACATCTGTCATTGCAGAAACTCCTTTTACTTTCCCCAAAAGTTCACCAACAGAATTTAAGCTGGTAAGTTGCTGCAGTAAAATTTTTAGATCTTCTTCTTTTAAAACATTTCGTTTCTGCGCTGTCGATAAGATTCCGACGCCGACAGGCTTCGTCAAAAAAAGCACATCACCTTCTTTTGCTGTATTATTTTTTTTAAGATTCTCAAGGCCAACAATCCCATTAACTGATAATCCAAAAAAAGGTTCTGCAGAGTCGATACTATGACCACCTGCGAGTGCAATCCCCGCTTTTGCACAAATATTTCTTGCTCCTTCAAGCACTTCTTTTGCAACAGAAGCAGGAAGTTTATCTACCGGCCAACCCAGTAAAGCGATTGCCAGTATTGGCTTTCCACCCATTGCATAAATATCACTGATCGCATTGGCAGAAGCAATTTGGCCAAAATCAAAAGCATCATCAACAATAGGCATAAAAAAATCGGTAGTAGAAATAAGGGCAGTGCCATCACCAAGATTATAAACAGCTGCATCATCTTTACTACTGTTGCCCACCAATAAATTCCTATCAGGAAATGTAAACTGCGAGTGAAGGATTTCTTCCAGCGTCTGTGGAGAAATTTTGCAACCGCAACCTCCACCGTGGGAATATTGGGTAAGTCTTATTTTTTCTTTTTTCTCTGAATTTTCCAAGTCACGTTTTCTTTTTTCTTACTAAAATTATTTTTGAATTTTTGTTCAGATCTCCACTAAACCGTATCTCATAAATTTTTGGCCCTTCACGAATGACGAGCAAACCAGTATTCGGCGGAATGCTTCCGAGGTTTTCTGCATACATAACAACAGAAACCGAATCACCCATATCCGGCGTTAAGTAAATCGTTTTACTGATAGCGGTTGCCAACAAACCGACCCTTGGCATAATCACTTTTCCGTTCATTAAAACACTTACTGTATCGCCATCGATACTTCCATTATCGTAAAGTGATAAGACCAGGCTATCCTGTGCAATTTCAACAGTTCGTATCGTTTCGAGTTTCCGTTTCGAAAGTTCTGCAGCAGCCGGAGGTGTAACCACTTTTGGCTTTATAACAACTGAAGGTTCTAATGAATTAGGTTTTTGCTGATTTGATAACGGATTAATTTTTACCTTTTTTTGTTCGTTTACTGCTTCTGCATCTTTCGCATCCGTTGTTTTATTATCAGCCGCAGCAATTTCTTTTTTAACCGTAGAACTACCGACCTGATTGGATTTTGCAACTTTCGTATTCACCTTTTCTTGACCAATAACAATGATCTTTTCTTTATTCTTTTCAGTTTCAGGAACAATAGATGGAGTGTTTTTATTATTATTAACCTTCATTTCATCAATCGCCGGACTTACTTTTTGATTCGTTGCCACTTGTTTTTCAATAGATTGATTTTTGCTTTCTTGCAAACTTTTTAAATCATTTGTTGATGGTTGTTTATCTCCTTTACTATTGATCGGATTTTTATTAGTTTCTTTTGCATCAGTTGTCTCCGAAGATTCTTTTACCTGGCTGGCCGTGATCGATTTATCTGCTTCTTGTCCGTAAATTTTTGCCGGAGCAGAAGAAGTTTTATTGTTTTGAGGAGTCTGCACGGGTTGATTTACCGCAACTATCTTCTCCTTTGGTTCTTTTGTATCTATCGGCTTAGAGGCTTTTACATCGGCAGTGGTTAACTTATTTGCGTCTGGAGCTTCAGCATTTGTTGTTATTGAAGCGGCAGTAGTTTTATTGTTTTGAGCAGCTTCCTTGGTTTGATTTAACGGCTTAGATGCTTTTTCATCACCGCGGGTGATTAACTTATTTTCTTCTGCATCTTCAGACTTTGCTGTGATTGGAGCAGGAGAAGTTTTATTGTGTTGAACAGCTTCCTTGGTTTGATTTATCGCAATTATCTTCTCATTCGTTTCTTTTGTACCTATCAGCTTAGATGCTTTTTCATCAGCCCCAGTCGTTACCTTATCTGCTGCTGGAGCTTCACTATTTGTTATGATGGGAGCAGGAGAAGTTTTATTGCTTTCGGATTTTTGTGTCGTTTGATTCAACGCAACAGATTTCTCATTCTCAACAGATTCTTTGGCAGCGGTTTGATGATCCGTTGGATTTGTATTTTTACCCTTTACAACAGGTTGTCCCAAATCTCCATTGTTTTTCCCAGGAACTTTATCTTTACTTTCGTTCTCAATTTTTTCTTGTTTTCGTGTACCCACTACCGTTAGTGAAGGATTATTTTTTGAAGAAAGACTGTTTTCATTTACCGCCAGCGCTTGTTCATTTCCTGTCGTTTTATTAACCGGCTCAACATCGATTTTTTCTTTTGCGGGCTTTACTTCTCCTTTTGTGGAAGAAGCAGGCATAACTTTGTCATTAAGCGCAACATTATTTTGAGAAGTGAGTGAAGGTGGAAGAAATGCCAACTGGTTTGCAAGCCCAAGCTCAATTAGCTTTTTTACAATGATCGTTTGTTGTGGCTCCACTTTCTTTTTCTTTTCAAGAAAAATACTTCCGGTCAATGGATTGTATTTCCGTGTCGCATTAGTGCGCCAAATACCGCTTAAAACCTCGGCGCTGTCATTTGCGGAAAGGGTAAGAAACGAAAACATTTTCACACCTTTTGCTGCCGGCTCCGCATAATTATCATACACAAAGTTTCCATCTTCTATATAAACATGCTCTTTTTTTACCCTCACTTTCACTTCCTTCACGCCAATATTTTTTTCTCCATCAATTACAAATGTTGTATGAGAAAAACCACTTGTTTTGCCGTTCACATCATTTACCGCAATCTCATAATGAATCGTTTGCTGCGTTGTATCATTATACATATAGCCAACCCAAACGCCTGAAATATCCTGGGAAAAACTTTTTAGCGGGAAAATAAATAAGAGTAAAACCCCCACGCGTATTTTAGATATGTAATTTTGTCGACGCATGAGTTATGTGGTTCTTAGGGTGCTGGTGGTTTTAAAATTAGGATTATATATTCTTTCCAAAAATATAAAATTATCTCTCAAGTAAAAACGCTGCATTCCTTGTTTGCGTATCTGTACACGGGATTTTTTGCAATAAAGAATTAACATCTTCACGCTTTTCAAGGCTTTGCGAATACATTTTATCATAATATTTTAATAAAATAGAAAATGCTTCATTCAAATCGCCTTCACTAATAAACTGAATCACATTCTTTGTGTTGAGGCCTCCTAACCTTTTTTGGATTTTTAAAACAGAACCGATCAGCTCCTGCTTGTCATAAACTCCATATGTTTTTACAATATTTTTTAACCGTTCCTCAAACGGGATTTCTAAAAAATATAAGGAACTGTTGCGCATCTGTTGCCAAAATGCTTTAGGAATGCCAACAGTACCAATGTGAGCGCTTTCATCTTCAAGCCAAATCTCATTCTTCGTTTGTGCATCACTGTTACACGCATCCTCAATTTGCCAGAGCTGTAAAGCAAGAAGATTTTCAAACATTTCTGAAGAAGGCTGGTTTTTCTCGCCAAGGGCTCCGAAGGCAGATCCTTTATGATTCGCGAGGCCTTCAAGATCAATAACTTTTTGGCCAATGCGGCTCAGTTCTTTCAAAACATTAGTTTTACCTGATCCTGTGAATCCACCCAACACTTTCAGCGAATATTCTTTTTCAAATTGAGCTAGCACCCATCTCCTGAAAGTTTTATAGCCACCTTTCAGCAAATAAATTTTGTAACCGTATAAATTCAACAACCACCCAACAGCATCGCTGCGCATTCCGCCACGCCAGCAATGCACGAGCAATGTCTTTGTTTCACCGCCTGATTTAAGTTTATAAGAACGCAGGATATTCTCCACCTCCCCGGGAATTATTTTCATCCTTTCCGAAAAATAATTAAGCCCATGATCCACTGCCACCTGCCGGCTTTGTTTCTTATAAGCGGTGCCTATTATTTTCCTTTGTTCATCCGTAAAAATGGGAACAGAAAAAGCACCCGGAATATGCGCATGTGAATATTCGGCCGGGCTTCTTGCATCCAAAACAGGGAATTTATCAGAAAGCAGCAAGAAGTTTTCAATATCTATTTTTTCAATGGGCATGTGGCAAATTACATTTTGTTTGCCGAAAATTCTTATTCCACTTCTTTCATCCTTACGGTAAAGTGTCGCAATGTAGGGGCTTCATATGCAATTTGTAAGCCTTTTATTTTTTCGCGGTTTTTGTAGACTTCAATAATCACTTCTGCTACATAATCGATATGACTTTGAGTGTAAACCCGTCTCGGAATTGCCAGCCGCACGAGTTCCATTACAGCCGGAATTAATTTTCCATTCTTATCATATTTGCCAAACATTAACGACCCAATCTCAACGCCTCTTACACCGCCTTCAAGATACAATGCGCCTACAAGTGCCTGCCCCGGGTACTGCTCCCGGGGAATATGAAGAAGCATTGCTTTTGAATCAATGTAAACAGCATGTCCACCTGCAGGTTGCATCACAGGCACATTTGCAGCCACCAATTTTTCTGTCAGATATTCTATACTGCGAATACGGTATTGAAGATAACTTTCTTCCATAACTTCTTTAAGTCCGATTGCAATTGCTTCAAGGTCGCGCCCGGCGAGTCCGCCATAAGTAGGAAAGCCTTCAGTAATGATAAGAAGATTCCTGCATTGAACGGCCAGTTCTTCATTTCGTAAAGCGATAAATCCGCCAATATTTGCAAAAGCATCTTTCTTGGCACTCATCGTACAGCCATCCCCATATGAAAATAATTCGTTGGCAATCTCCGGAATTGATTTATCCGCATATCCTTCTTCACGTAATTTTATAAAATAACAATTCTCTGAAAAACGGCAGGCATCAATGAACAAAGGAATGCCGTACTTTTTGCAAATCGATTTTACTTCCCTGATATTTTGCATGCTCACCGGTTGACCGCCACCTGAATTATTGGTAACCGTAACCATGCAAAGCGGAATGTTTGCTGCATCTTTTTCCTGTATAAATTTTTCCAACGCTTCTGTATCCACATTCCCTTTAAATGGTGCAGGAACGGAAGGAAGTTTTCCTTCTTTGCATAAGAGATCAACTCCTTCTGCACCTGAAAATTCAACGTTAGCGCGTGTTGTATCAAACAACGTATTGCTAACAATATATTTTCCTTTTCCTCCTATCACTGTGAACAAAATTTTTTCCGCAGCCCGTCCCTGGTGAGTGGGAATTACGATTGGCATTCCGGTGATATCCTGTATTGCTTTTTCAAAATGAAAAAAGCTTTTACTTCCGGCATAAGATTCATCACCCATCATGATGCCGGCCCATTGCGCGCTGCTCATAGCGCTTGTTCCACTGTCAGTGAGCAAGTCGATCAATACATCATCTGCATGAATTAAAAATGGATTATAAAAAGCATCTTTTAATATTTTTTCTCTTTGTTCTTTTGTGGTAAAACGGATCGGTTCTACGGATTTAATCTTGAAAGGTTCAATGATAGTATGCATACATATTTTTTTAAAAATCAGCAAGAAATGGTTTGAATAAATTACCAAAATTTACTGCTCAGGAAATAAATTATTTGGAATAAAAAGAAACGCGGGAACGTCAGGTAGGTTTTCTGATGATATTGATCCACAGAAGTATCATAAGGCAAAAATAAATCTATTTGAAATATTGAAAATAATTTAAAAGATAATTTGTCCTTTTACTGGCGTGCGGTGTTAATTTACCCTTTGATTGTGGTAATTTTGCAAAGAAAAAAGCCATAATTTGGAGCTTACCGCTTATAAAGTTTTTTTAACAAATACACTCCAATAAATAAAGCAAAAGAAAACTCAATTACCTATATTCACGTTACATTTTTAAATACGCCTTTTTTAATTATGTAAAATTTGTTTTTAAAAAAAATAAATGGATAAATTACTTCAGGAGCAGGAAAAATTCAAAGCCATATTCCAAAACGCCTCGCTTGGTATTCTTGTTATCAACCAATTTGGAAATATTTCTCTCGCCAATAATTTTTTGATCAAGGAATTTGGTTATGATAACCTGGACGAACTGATCGGTCAAAAACTCGAGATTCTAATTCCGCCAAGATATCGGCATCAACATGTGCATGATCGTGATACATTTATCGGCCATCCATCGACAAGGCCAATGGGCATTGGCAGGGATTTGTATGGCATCACAAAGGACGGGAAAGAAATTCCCGTCGAGATCAGCCTCAGCAACTATTCTGATGATAAAGGGACGTTCTCCATTGCTTTTATAAGCGATATCACGCCGCGGATAGAAGCACAAAATATTTTAAGGCAGCAAAGGCTTCAGCTGGCTGCAATGAACAAAGAAATGGAAGCGCTAAATGAGGAACTGGAAAGAAAAGTGGAAGCGCGAACGGCCATTTTGCAGGAAACGCTTGAAAAACTGGAAGCATCAAAAGACGAATTGTCAAAGGCATTAAGCAAAGAAAAAGATCTGGGCGACATGAAAAGCGCGTTCGTTTCAATGGCTTCTCATGAATTCAGAACGCCGCTGAGTACGATTCTTTCTTCGGCGTCCTTGCTCGCAAAGTACAAACTTACCGAAGAGCAGGAGAAACGCGACAAGCATGTGCAGCGAATCAAATCCTCCGTTTTTAATTTGAATAATATCCTGAATGAATTTCTATCTTTGGGTAAGATTGAGGACGGAAAGGTTTCAATCCATGAATCGCTTTTTGATGTTAAAGAACTGGTGAGCCAGCAGATTAATGAAATGGCAGAAATATTCAAGGCTGGTCAGGAAGTAAAATATACTCATAACGGAATTCCGGATGTGTTGCTGGACGAAGTGATGTTCAAAAATATCCTGATAAATCTCCTTTCTAATGCGGCGAAATTTTCGGGAGAAAATAAAACGATATTTGTTGCTACAGAAGTTAAAGACCATCAGCTAAAATTTGCAATTAAAGACCAGGGAATGGGAATTTCAAAAAAAGATCAGAATCATCTATTTGAAATATTCTATAGAGCTACCAATGCAACCAATATTCCGGGAACCGGGCTTGGATTGCACATTGTAGCCAAATATGTAGAAATGATGAAAGGAAAAATAGAAGTAAAAAGCGAATTGGATAAAGGAACGGAAATAAATATAATCTTTGCACAATGACAAAAATTTTATTGGTAGAAGATAATAATGAGATAAGAGAAAATACAAGCGAAATACTTGAAATGGCCAATTACCAGGTTGCCACTGCCAGCAATGGAAAAGAAGCGTATGAAGTAGCGCTTAAAGAAAACCCTGACCTTATCATCTGCGATATCATGATGCCCGTGCTGGACGGGTACGGGCTTCTGCACCTGGTTAATAAAAATGAAAATTTAAAAAGTGTTCCGTTTATTTTTCTTACCGCCAAGACAGAGCGTGGCGATTTTAGAAAAGGAATGGAAATGGGCGCCGATGATTATATTACAAAGCCTTTTACTGATATTGAATTATTGAACGCTATCGAAAGCCGCTTGCAAAAAGCAAGGATCCAAATCGAACGTGCAACAAGTGCCAAGAACCTCCATGATTTTTTTGATGAAATAAAAAACGAGGATGCACTTGAAAAATTAACCGATTCGAAAATTGTAAACCGCTATAAGAAGAAACAACGGGTTTACGCGGAAGGGAATCACCCACACAGCCTGTATTATTTAAGTTCCGGAAAGATCAGAACCTATAAGATCAATGAACTGGGCAAGGAACTTACGATCAGTTTATACAATGCCGGAGACTTTTTCGGTTACAACGCTCTTCTTGAGAATTCTGCTTATAAAGAAACTGCTGAAACATTGGAAGAATCCGAAATAAATATTATCGGCCGTGAAGACTTTGAAATCCTGGTAAACAATAATAAAAAAGTAGCGCAAAAATTTATAAAACTGCTTGCGCATAATGTTTCTGAAAAAGAGGAACAATTACTTAACCTTGCTTATAATTCGCTGAGAAAAAGAGTAGCTGATTCAATTTTAAGTCTCTCCAAAAAGTACAAAAAAGATGGTGCCAGCGATTTTACGATTCATATTTCGCGGGAAGATCTTGCTCACATTGCGGGCACAACTACGGAATCATTAATAAGAACACTGAGCGATTTTAGAAATGAAAAGCTAATTGAAGCTGAGGCGGGATATGTAAGAATCTTGAACGAGAAGAAGCTTCTCGATATGTTGAATTAAGAGTTTTGCAACATTTTTTCGTTAAACTCTTTTGAAAGAGTCGCATATTTTTCTTCGAATTCCAGGATATCGTTTCTCAGCTTGTTGTGATTATTGATCAGTTTAGGAGATATCGCAATCTTATTTTGAATAATATCTGAATAATCCTGCAACTCTTTTATCAGCTTTTTTAACGCTTCATCCTTCAATAATAATTCATTTTGAAAATATTCGGCAGTTTGCAAAAACAGGTCGTCTTCACTATTATCCACCATCTCACTCAAACGGTATTTAAGCAACGCATTCTCTTGCCTGAAGAACTCTATCAGTCTTAGCCAGGACATATGCTCGTGTTTGATTTGATTGTTTATTGCATTATCCATTTTCAACTTTGTAAAAACGCTTATCATTTTCAAAAATGTATATAACCATTCCTAATAAAACTGAGCTTCCGCAATTAGTTACATGATATTGATCATGAAAAAATTTCATTTTCCCTTTTTCCCGTAACTATTTTTGCCTAAATCTCATTTAGTTCTTGATAATTTTGTAGGGTGATTTTATTTCTTTTCCTTCTACTTCCAACTCTTCATACCTGCCTGTCTTTTCTGTGATATTAATTTTAAAAAATATTCCCGGAACGGATGAAAGATTGCCGGTATGAAAAGGCCATTCAGGGCTTAACTTTACTGTTTCACTTGAAATAAGCGGAAGTTTACGATTCAATAATTTTTGCACCGCGTCATTTCTATCCTCCTCTTCGGTCAGTTCCTCAAATGTGCCCCAAAGCAAAACAGATTGCCAATCTGCCATATCTCTCATCGTATCTACCTGGAAACACACCTGGGGATTTTTTCGCATAATAGAGATCTTCAAACCTTCCCGGCTATGAGCGTAAATACTTTTGCCATCGTAAGCATAGGTTATAGGAAGGATATAGGTCTTACCATTTTCGTTGCAACCTATCCTGCCAAGAACATTCTCCCTGATCACTTTTTCAATTCTGTCTTTGGTCAAAATCCCGAACATGGCGTTTATTTTTAGTAAAACTACCTTTCCTGCAAGCTTTCAAAAATGATGCAGATCAACCGGGTTAATGACAATGATCATATGAGCCTCAGTCTTTGTTTTTTCACCTATATAAGATTGGTAATCAATGGTAAAAAAAATCAATTTTAATTCTATTTGATAAAACAGATATTCATAAAATTTATTCGTTTACTGTCTTTTGCACTCTTGCCCGATCAGTAACAAGGTAAAAAGAGGCAGGTTATTTGTAAATTTATATCACATGCCTCAGCTCATTTCTTTTACTGATAAAGGCCTTTTTTGCGAAGCAGGAAATTTTTATATCGATCCATGGAAACCTGTTGATCGTGCACTTATAACTCATGGCCACAGTGATCATGCGCGTTTTGGAAACAAATACTATTTATGCCATCGTTTCACGAAGCCTATTTTACAATTAAGACTTGGTGAAAACAATTATCAAACAGTTGAATGGGCAGAAAAGATAGAAATGAATGGAGTTTCAGTTTCTTTTC
>Ga0157371_10004795_pt1 | contig 11646 bp, 7 predicted proteins | sample C45metaG_FD_113462 | JGI IMG/M metagenome (GOLD analysis project Ga0157371, IMG submission 113462) | Corn rhizosphere microbial communities from Kellogg Biological Station, Michigan, USA - C4-5 metaG | ecosystem: Host-associated > Plants > Roots > Rhizosphere > Soil | place: USA: Michigan... | reverse complement strand
GCAAATCTGTTATTGGGATATGCAATACCTGGTCGGAACTTACGCCTTGCAATGCTCATTTCAGGGAGCTCGCCGAATCTGTAAAAAGAGGCGTAATTGAGGCAGGTGGTTTCCCTGTCGAGTTTCCGGTAATGTCATTAGGCGAAACACTTATTAAACCAACTGCCATGCTTTACCGGAATCTGGTTAGTATGGATGTGGAAGAATCCATCAGGGCAAACCCTATTGATGGTGTTGTGCTGATGTGCGGATGTGATAAAACAACTCCTGCGCTTGTTATGGGTGCCTGTAGTGTAGATATTCCCGCTATAGTAATTTCTGGAGGTGCAATGTTAACGGGTAAATTTCAGGGTAAAAATATAGGTACAAGTGATATCTGGAGATTTTCTGAAAGTGTAAGGGCGGGAATCATGTCGGAAGAGGAACTCAACCTTGCAGAGGCCGGTATGTGCCGGAGCAGAGGGCATTGTGCGGTTATGGGAACTGCATCCTCTATGGCTTGTATGGTTGAGGCATTGGGGCTTTCGCTGCCAGGTAATGCTGCTATTCCTGCTGCAGATGCTTCAAGAAAGGTTCTTGCCCAGTTTACCGGTCGCCGGATTGTAGATATGGTTAAGGAAGACCTTAAACCATCTGATATTCTTGTGCTCAAGGCTTTTGAGAACGCAATAAAAGTAAATGCTGCCATTGGCGGTTCTACCAATTTTGTAATACACCTGCTGGCTATTGCAGGGCGGGTGGGCATTCCTTTAACCATTGATGATTTTGACCATTTCTCTGCCGGAATACCGCTGATCGCTAATCTTCAGCCTTCAGGCGAACATTTTATGGAAGACTTGTATTATGCCGGTGGTTTGCCTGCTTTAATGAAAGAGATGCAAGACTTTTTAAATACGGAGTGTATTACTGTAAACGGCCGAAATATTGGTCAGAATCTGGAAAGAGCGCAAACTTTAAATCAGGAAGTGATTGCATCAGTAATAAGTCCTTTTAAACTGGATTCTGGGGTGGCAGTGTTAAAGGGGAACCTTTGTCCTGAGGGTGCCATTATTAAGCCTTCAGCAGCTAATCCGCGTTTAATGCAACATACTGGCAAGGCAGTTGTTTTTGAAAACATTGAAGATTATAAACTCAGAATTGATGATCCCGATTTATCCGTTGATCCTGATAGTGTGCTTGTCCTGAAAAATACAGGCCCTAAAGGCTACCCCGGTATGCCGGAGGTAGGGAATATGGGGCTGCCTAAAAAGATGCTTGATTTGGGGGTTACTGATATGGTACGAATATCTGATGGCCGGATGAGTGGAACTGGATTTGGCACTGTGGTACTGCATGTATCGCCAGAAACTGCTGAAAATGGAACAATTGCACTGGTTAAGGATGGAGATATGATTGAGCTGGATGTAGCTGGCAGAAGGTTGAGTTTGCTGGTGCCAGATGAGGAGCTGGATAAGAGGAGGGCTTTACTTGCAGATCCTGTAAACCAGTTTAAACGGGGCTATGCAAGGTTGTACGTAGAACATGTTGAGCAGGCACATTTAGGTGCTGATTTTGATTTTTTAAAGGGTAACTCAGGTAGTGAAGTATTACGCGATTCACATTAATATAAAGACGAAAGACTATTTATGATGACTTCAACAGCATTTAAAAATAAGACAGTAATTGTAACCGGTGCCGGACAAGGCATTGGATTTGAAATATGTAAGCAACTGGCATCCAGAGGTGCCAAAGTTTTATTAAATGATATTGATGAGGTGTTGGCAAACAGCGCAGCTCAGGCTATTAAAGAAACTGGTGGAAATTGTATTGCCTGTGCCGGTGATTCGGGTGATAAGGAATTTATTCAAAGCATGGTTAATCTGGCAGTAAAAACCTCAGGCAGTCTGGATGTTGTGATTGCCAATGCAGGTATTACTTTATTTGGCGATTTCTTTACTTACCCTCAGGATTCTTTGTATAAGGTTTTGCATACCAATTTGGGTGGCACGTTCTTTTTAGCCCAGGCCGCGGCCAATCAGATGAAAACACAGCCTAAAGGAGGCTCTTTGTTGTTTACGTCGTCTGTTACTGCGCATCAGGCACACAAAGATCTGGCAGCTTATGGTATGACTAAGGCAGCCCTTGAAATGCTTGCCAAAAACCTTGTACTGGAACTTTCGCCTTTTAAGATCAATGTAAATACTATTGCACCGGGGGCAACGCTTACAGAACGTACTTTAGATGATCCGAACTATGAAGCTGTATGGTCAAGAATTACACCTATGGGTAGCCCGGCCAAGACAATAGATATTGCCAATGCCGCTTTATTTATGGTGTCGGATGGTGCAAAACACATTACTGGCCAGAGTTTGGTGATTGACGGAGGCTGGAGCGCAATTAGCCCTTCGCCAGATATGTAATAGCATAGCTAATAGATCCCTCGATTTCTTGGGATAATGGCTTTATTACATTCGGCCTTTTTCTTCGTCAAGCGCATTGTTTTTATGCTTGCTTTTGCGTGTAAATGTATCTTTACCAAAGCTATAGGTTAATGCAATACCAAAGCGCTGTGTATCAGATTCATTGGTTTGAAATGAATAGGCCTGTGCCAACGCTACTGAACGTTCCCTGGCTACCCAGCTATGGAACATGTCATCAACATTGAACCTGATGCTGCCTTTGTTTTTCCAGATCTTTTTTTGAATACCTGCGTTTACCCTGTACCTACCTGCTGTGTAAGTTTGCCCGTTTAAATCGCGGCTGACATAATAGCTACCCAGTTCTGCACTCCATCCTTTTTTGAATTGAAATTGGTTATATATTCCTATTCTGGCTGCATAAATGCTGGGATTAAGCTTTTGGCCATAAGCCATACCATCTAAACCCAATCTGGCAAATTGAGGTTCAAAATAAAGTGTCCACCATTCAGCAGGAGTAATTGTGATATTAGTATTCAGAATTATCATATATCCGAAGGCTACGTTTTCCGGTTTCCTGATAAAAATATCGTTTTCTACACGTGTAGTCTGGAAAATCACATCTGTAAACCTGTTGTAGCTCAGACCCATTCTAAGCAACTGTTTGTATTGATATTTAAGTTCATAACGCAACTGATATTGAGGGGTCAACTGCGGATTACCTGAAGAATAGGAGTACTTATCTCTAAAGAATACAAATGGATTTAAGTATTGATAATTTGGCCTGTTTATTCTTCTGCTGATGCTAAAGTTTAATGTGTTACGGCCAATAGTATCAAACTTGTAATTTAAAAACAGGCTTGGGAATAGCTGGGTGTAATTCTTATTAAAGCTGCTTCCCAGTGCAATTTCATTACCTAACTGTTCTCCTTTTGATTGTGTATTTTCCAAACGCAATCCTAATTGAATAGATAGGTATTTCCATCCTTTTTGACCATTAAAGTATGCAGAATTTATGTTTTCCCGGAACTTAAAGTGGTTTGATTGGCCATTATCGACAACCGGTCCCTGATTGGTAATGTTGTAGTAATCAGATTTGTTATCGTTATAAACCAAGCTCGATTTAAAGCCCGCTTCAAATTTTGCATTGTTTTTTATGGTTTGCACATAATCTGCTTTAGCAGTGTATATGTTTATGGTAGAAGGTAAATCGTAAAAGAATTTGTTATCGCTGATAGCGGTACCATCTGGCTGATAAAGTGAATTTACCAGCGATTGGTTCGCGTTACTGTGGTAATTTAAATAGTTGATGTCTGCAGAGAGCTCCTTTCCAGTTGATCCGAATTTATGCAGAAAGTTGATGTTAGAGCCCAAATTAGTTCTTTCATTATCACCAATGGTATTTCCTTTACCAATGTTGTCCAGTTGTCCGGCGTTGTAGTTGTCGCTGTTGTAATTCAACAGATCGTTGTTTTTATTGCCGTTTATATTGACCTGGAAACCATATGTTGTGTTTGAAGTGGCTGCATAATCTAATCCTGCGTTTGCATTTAAGCCGTTACTTTTAAACTCTTGATTATTTTTCAGCTCTACGGTTGATGTTGGCGTATTGTTAGCATCAAAGAAGCTCCTTGTCATGTTATCGATGTTATAATTTTTCTCGTGACTGTAGCCAATACTGCCAAACAAATTGATTTTTTTATAGTTATAGTTCAGATTCAAAGAGTTGTTGTTTCTTCCATATTCTCCTTTAGAATAACCTGTAGAAACACTTCCTATAAAACCACCTATCCTGTTTTTTTTCAGTTTAATATTTATAATTGCATTTCCTGATGCATCGTAACGGGCAGGAGGGTTGTCCATCAGTTCTATTTTATCTAAAAGTGATCCGGGAAGTGATTTCAGATATAAGGAAAGATCCTGAGCCGACATGTATGTAGAGCGTCCATCAATTAAAACCATTACACCTGATCGGCCATTTAGAGTAATATCGCCATTGGAATTTACAACTATACCCGGAGTTTTTTCGAGTACCTCAAGCGTATTACTGCTTGCGCTGCTAATCATCGCATCCACGTTTACTACTGTTTTGTCTATTTCCATTTGGATTAGTGGGCGTTTTGCTTTTATTACTACCTCTGCAAGTTCGGTGCTTTTAGCTGGCAATAATATAATTACAGGCAGAACAACGCTTTTGTTCTCTTCTACATGTAGAGGTGAGGAGTTGAATTCTTTCATCCCTACAGCTGTTATTCTTAATATATAAGAGCTTTTTCCGATGTTGTTGAATTGAAATTTACCATCAGCATCAGTAGTTCGTGTATTAATAATATTTGTGTCTGCAACTTTAAGCAGGCGCACAGTAGCACCGCTAATGGCTTCATTTTTTGAATCTTTTACAGTTGAAGAAATAATGCCAGGGTTTACCTGCGCAAGGGTAGTAAGAGACATAAATGAGGCGAAAAAGAAAATGATATATGTTTTCATTACAATTTGTTTTAATGGTGATTAGGTTATTGATTGACCAAATATTGCCTGTTCAGGGTAGCTGCAGAAAAAAATATGTTGTAACTTGGAAGTCCGTTGATAGAAAGCTATTTTAAGGTGTTGAATAGTTTTATAACCTATTTTTAAGGTTCTGTCAATGATTTTGGCTTGTTCGTCAGTTAACATTTATTAGCTCACTGAACTTGTTCAAATTTGTAGCCTATGAATGAAACAAGTAACATCAGCAATGCGATGAATGAGATAAAATTGAAACCATTAATTGGTTTCTTTGGTCAACCACTTTATATAATATTATCTCTTATTGTCTCGATTCCCGTTTTTTTGGTGATAGAAACGTATGTCAGGTCTATTGATGTACATGAAGATGAAGCTGTTGCATTTGCCGGAACCGTATTCTTTTTCATCGGGCTTTTTACAGGCAGGTACATTACTCAGCTCTGGAGCGCACGATTAAAAGTACTTCCTAAAGAACTTTGTCTTGGATTATTTATCTTAATTGTTGTCTGTATAGGGTGGTTATTCTTTCATGCCGATTTTCCTGTGAAAGGAAGAATTGCGATTAATTTATTATTGTCATGGCTTCCATTTATGCTCATTAGTTTATCGCTTGGTGCATTGATCAAGATTATTCATGCTATTTCCGAAAATCAATTGAGAGATGCTAGAACAATGGCCGCTCATAGTAAAAGTGAATTGCACTTACTTCAATCACAGCTAAGCCCTCATTTTTTGTTTAATACGCTAAATAATATGTATGGGCTTTCCATTACGGATCATCAGAAAATACCAGCATTGCTGCTTAAATTATCAGAATTATTGCGTTATTCAGTTTATGATGCTACAGAAATATATGTGCCCTTAAAGGACGAGATAACCTATATTAACAACTATATAGACTTTGAAAAAATAAGGATTGGCGATAGACTGGTGTTAACTTCAGAAATAGAAGAGGTGATTATTTCTGAGATAAAAATAGCCCCGATGCTATTAATTGTATTTATTGAAAATGCATTTAAACACGCTAAAAATACTGTTGATGAAAAGATATATATAGATATTAAATTAAAAACCTGGGGTAATTCTATTCTTTTCTCAGTAAAAAACTCATATAGTAAGGAAGAAAACGAGAAGAGTAACGTCAACAAAAGCAGCGGATTTGGTTTGGATAACGTAAGTAAAAGATTAAACCTGCTTTATGAGAGGGAACATGAATTGAACATTAAAAAGGATAATTCATTTTACAATGTTATCTTACATTTAAAAATGAAATAATGAATCAAGTAAGCTGTCTTATTGTTGATGACGAGCCTATTGCGAGGGATATTATAAAGGCCTACTGCGGTCACCTGGATTATCTGAATGTTGTAGCCTCTTGCGGAAACGCTCTTGAAGCAAAAACTGTATTGCATAAACAAAAGATCGATATCCTTTTTCTGGATATTAATATGCCCATAATGGACGGTATCTCATTTGTAAAAACACTAAAAGATCAACCACAGATTATATTTACCACGGCATATAAAGAATTTGCTGTGGATGCATTTGATCTGGCAGCCTGCGATTATCTGTTAAAGCCCTTCTCATTTGATCGTTTTATCATTGCTGTAGATAAAGCTTTGGAAAAGTTTGAACCTAAAGTGAATACCCAGGCTAAGGATGTTTTGAGTTCTGCTACTGAAGATTTTATCTTTATTAAAACAGATGGCAAGATCTATAAAATTGAATATAATGAATTGCTTTATGCCGAGGCTCAGGGTAATTATACCAAAATCATAACAAACGGTAATTTGCTATTACCTAAAATGCCTTTTTCGAGCTTTGAAGAGCTGCTGCCTAAAGCACTTTTTCTAAGAACCCATCGGTCATTTATCATTAATAAATCGAAAATTGGCCATATAGAAGGTAATCGTATATTTATTAACAACAATGAAATCCCAATTGGAAGCAATTACAAAGATCAATTACTAAAAGATCTTGGTTTTTCTTAAACCCGATATCAGGCCTCTGCTACTTCTTTTCTTGTCAGTTTAAAAATAATGAACATTACCAATCCCGATACTATGGCTAACAGCAGGTAGCTGAAATTGAGATTATGCTCGTCTTTTGCAGGTAGGAAAGAGATTACGCTGTAGCTAAGAAATGATACAATAACATAGGTAACCCCGCCGGTTAATCCGCTGGCTATACCTGCGTTTTTCGGGAACCTGCCCAGACAAAACGTAAAGTAATTGTTGAAAATATAACCCGCAGTTACGTGAATTAAGAAGGCAAAAAATATGAGTGTATATATGCTCGATATGAATTGAATACTAATAAACATCAGCAGTACAAACAATATTTGCAACGCAAGGTTCACAATCATTTTTTTTAGAAATGGTTTGTTTATGGTAGCCTTACCTATAAAACCGCCAACCATCCATGCAAATCCAAGTATAAGAGAACTATAACCGGCTATAACCGGTGAAAAGTGAAGGTGGTGTTCAATGATAAAAGGGCCTGTCATATTGTAGATCATTACCATTGAATAGGCCAGGCCTAGCATCACTATGCCGAGACTAAAACTTGGTGTTTTAATCATTTTTAGATAGACATTACCAATGTTCTTTAATGAGAATTTAGAAAAACGGCTCAGGCTTTCTCCACTGTAAATGAACTCGAGCAGGGCTAATATCAGCGCTAGTCCTGCCAGGAAGTAGAAGTTTGACTCCCAGCCAAATACGGTTTGTAAGTAACCGCCTAAAAATGGTGCTACTATTGGCCCGGTAGACCAAATGATAGAGAACAAGCTTAGGTAATGCTTAAGTTTATCACCTTCAAAAATATCTACAAAAAAAGCTCTTTTACCTACAATGATAGTTCCTACCGTGAATCCATGAATGATTCGCATTAGGTAAATGAGGTAGATATTATGAGTGTTTGCTATAACAATACTTGCCGCTGCAAATATCAGCAAACAGATAAGGCTAAGTTTATATCTGCCAAAACTATCTAATACACTTCCTATAAAGAGTTGCGAAATTCCATAACTGATAAGGAATAAGCTTAGTGTTAATTGCACCTGTAAACTGCTAACCTGCATGGTTGTGGCCATAGTAGGTAATGAAGGGATGTAAATATCTGTTGCAAAGCCAGATAAAGGCAGTAAGGCAAAGGCAAGGACAGTTGAAATGCCCTTATTGTGTTCTTTTAATGGTTTTGATGCTGTCAATTGGTAACTGTTTTTGAGCAGTCAAAGGTACCCTTTCAAAGGTTTTTATGCCTTATTTTAAGAACATGACAATGTAATAAATAAACAATCGGAAAGTAAAATTTTAAAGTACTACTATATTTGCCGCAGCTCTTGCACTATGTTATTATTCAAAGAAATTGCCCGCACTTATAAATTATCGTTTACCGGGTTAAGCCGCGAAACCTGGATATTGAGCATCGTTATGCTCATCAACAGATGCGGATATATGGCAGTGCCTTTTATGGGGTTATTTGTAACACAATCACTCCACAGGCCCGCTTCTGATGCAGGGTTTATCATCACGCTTTTTGGTGTTGGTTCAATAATGGGTTCTGCGGCCGGAGGCAAGCTTAGTGATGTAATTGGATTCAGGCCGGTTCAGATTGTAACGTCTGTTGTTAGCGGTACTTTCTTTCTGTTTTTTGCTTATATAACCAATTTTCATACGCTTTGTGTGCTGGCAGTTGTAATCAGCTTCTTTTCAGAAGCCTTTAGACCGGCAAACTTTGTAGCCATCGCCGCTTATGCCAAGCCCGAATTACAGACCCGTTCCTACTCATTAAACCGACTGGCTGTGAATATGGGATGGGCGATAGGTGTGAGTTTAGGAGGCTTAATTGCGTCTTACGATTACAGGTTATTGTTTATTGTTGATGGTTCGGTAAGCATAATTGCAGGGATAGGCATCTTTTGGTTTTTACCAAAAGTTAAAGACTATAGAAAGGCCATAAAAGAAAAAGTAAAGGGAGTTATAGTACGTAAACCTTGGCAGGATATAGTATTCGTTAAGTTTTTGTTGCTTACTGCCGTTTTTGTGATCTGCTCTTTTTTGATGTTTAGGGTGGTTCCGGTATTTTATAAAGAAATCTGGAAAATCGGTGAGTTCGAAATAGGTATAATATTGGGCATCAACGGTATTATCATAGCGTTATTTGAAATGGTGATGATCCATAAGATTGAAAATAAACGATCGCCAGTATTTTTTATAGTAGTAGGCTCTTTGTTTATTACTGCCTCATTTGCGGTACTTCTTATACCATTGGGAAGTCCGGTGGTATTGGGCGTAGTGAGTATAGTTTTTTTCACCTTAGGTGAAATGTTTGCCTTGCCTTTTATCAATACTTTTGTAATGAGCCGGGCAAATGAGTTTAACAGAGGGCAATATGCAGCGGGATATATGCTTTGCTGGTCAATAGCCCAGGTTGTTGGCCCTACAGCCGGATTTTTTATTGCCGAAAAGTATGGTTACAACCCACTTTGGATATCTGTAAGCATTTTATTGTTGATATCGGCGTACATGTATAGACTGATAAGACAGGATTAGCCAATAATTTACTATTTTAGTGAAGTTTTCTAAACCAGATGTGAAAGTTCTCCTGAGGTGATAATTATAAAAAACAAAAAAATAAAGTGGAGGATAGCGGCACTGTGCAAAAAGAAGTAGGGTTGAAGTACCTTTTCCTTACTTTTCTTAAAATAGGATGTGTTTCTTTTGGTGGCCATATGGCTTTAATTGCTGTTGTTCAAAAGGAAATGATTGAAAAAGACAAAACCCTTAGTCAGGAAAATCTATTAAATGCAGTCAGTATTGCAAGTCTGTTGCCCGGGCCTTTGGCAGTTAATGTGGTATCGTATATTGGTTATCATTTGCATAAAAAGAATGGCTTACTTGTAAGCATGTTGGGTATTCTCCTCCCGGCCTGCACATTAATGTTTGCGCTGTCTTGGTGTTATTTTAATTACATCCATGTTAAAGATCTATCAGGTATAATGGCCTATACAGTAGCTGCTGTTAGTGCCATCATCTTAACCACTGGTTTAAATATTTTTTTAAAAGAGGTAAAGGGGCATAATGGTAAAATAGCGCTGTGCCTAATCTCTATTATCTTGCTTTATTTCGTTAAAGGTTACCTGATCATTCTCTTTCTGATATTGATTGGAGGATTAATTGGTACTTATTTCAAGCTGGCCAATTTAACTGATCATGCTGAATCCGAATTTAAATTGGAGCGCTTAAGTAATGGCACTAAAGCAGGCTTATCATCTTTAGCGTTGCTGTATTCTGCCTTTGTTTCCGGACTGTATCGATATACTGACTTAATCCTTCTTAAAATTGTCTCAGTGTTTTCAGGTATCAGTCTTTCGCTTTTTGGTGGGGGATACGTAATGATCCCTATCATGCAGTCTCTTTTTGTAACAGAATTGAAATGGCTAAGCAACCAGGAATTTATTGATAGTATTGCTTTTAGTCAGCTAACACCAGGGCCAATTCTGGTAAGTGCGTTTTTTACTGGCTACAAACTGGCAGGCGTAATTGGTGCGGCAATAGCAACCATCGCTATTTTTGTGCCTTCTTCTATTTTAATGATCATCGTTTCCAGAATATTTAAGACCAATTCAGATTCTGTGATAATGAAAAATGCATTGGCTGGAATAAAACCTGTGGTGGTGGGTATGATCATTGCTTCGGCCGTAAAACTCTTTTTTTCAGCACATTCTACCTCAATTAATGTTACATTATTTCTGGTTGCATTTATTTTAAGTTTCAGATTTAAATTTAATCCTGTATACTTAATCATTATTTCTTTACTAATAGGGACGGCAGTGCACTTTATAGGATAGCTGCTCAATTAATTTTAACTAACAAGAATGACCAATACAGGTATACAAATTATAGGAACTCAACGTTCCGGATCTAATCTTTTAAGAGTAATTCTAGATCAATCAGCAGAAATAGCCTCACCACATCCGCCGCATATTTTAGTAGTTTTTATGCCGCTTTTATATTTGTACGGAAAGCTTGACAGAACTTCGTACAAAACACTTGTTAATGATGTAGTAGCTTATGTAAATGCTAATCCTGTACCATGGGAAGGCGTTTTGCTAAACGCTGATGAGATTTATGAGAAATCGACACGTTATGATCTTTTGGAGATAAACAGGTTAGTCTATGAACAGGCTGCTATTAGTAAAGGCGCTAAATATTGGTGCTGCAAAAGCATGGCTAACGTTCATTATGCAAGAGAAATGGAAGATTTTGGATTAAACCTTAAATACATTTATTTATATAGAGATGGGAGAGATGTAGCGTGTTCATTTAAAAAGGCAATTGTTGGAGAAAAGCATATTTTTCATCTTGCTAAGCAATGGAGTGAAGATCAGACGGCTTGTTTGAAATTAAGGGCAAGTCTACCAGCTGAACGCTTTTTCGCTTTAAATTATGAAACACTGATTACTGAACCTGAGAGTGAGATCAGGAAACTATGTCTTTATCTGGATATCCCTTATCATGCTGAAATGCTTAAGTTCTACGACTCCAAAACATCTAAGCTCACTGCGGCAGCTGGTGAAATGTGGAGCAATCTGGAAAAGCCCATCATCAGTAATAATACCCGTAAATTTTTAAATGAATTTAAAGGAGATGACCTGGAAATTTTTGAGCTGGTTGCAGGGGATGTATTGAGGCAGTTAGATTATGAACTGGTTATTCAAAATCCGAATGAAGGTTTAATT
>Ga0157371_10004793_pt1 | contig 11647 bp, 12 predicted proteins | sample C45metaG_FD_113462 | JGI IMG/M metagenome (GOLD analysis project Ga0157371, IMG submission 113462) | Corn rhizosphere microbial communities from Kellogg Biological Station, Michigan, USA - C4-5 metaG | ecosystem: Host-associated > Plants > Roots > Rhizosphere > Soil | place: USA: Michigan... | reverse complement strand
TCCAGTTGATTTTGCAGGTTATCCTGTTGATCTTGAAAAGTTGCGGGCTATTGCTGATGAATACGAATTATGGATTTTGGAAGATGCATGTCATGCACCAGGAGGATATTTCACAGACAGTAAGGGCATTCAGCAAAATTGTGGCAATTGCACTTATGCGGATCTTGCAATTTTTTCCTTCCATCCCGTAAAACATATTGCCTGCGGCGAAGGCGGAATGATAACAACTAACAATAAAAATTTATACGAAAAACTTTTGTTGTTAAGAACGCATGGCATTACAAAAGACCCTGCAGCAATGCAGGAAAATCATGGCGGATGGTATTACGAAATGCAGGAACTCGGTTACAATTATCGCTTATCAGATATCAATGCCGCCCTTGGTGTGTCTCAATTAAAATATGCCGATGAAAGATTGGATCGAAGAATTGAAATTGCAAAAAAATATGATGAAGCGTTTGCAAATACTAATGTAAAAATCATCCAACCGGAAGGAAACATTAAACATGCCTATCACTTGTATGTTGTGCATGTTGAAAATAGGAAAGGATTGTATGATTACTTAAGAAAACATCAAATATTTGCACAGGTACATTACATCCCTGTACCCATGTTGCCGTATTATCAGCAATTGGGATATAAAATAGAATGTTATCCCAATGCAAATGCTTACTATGAAAAATGTTTGAGCTTGCCCATGTATCCGACTCTTACAGATGCAGAACAGGATTTTGTAATTGAATGTGTCAAGACATTTTATAATGAAAAGTAAGCTGGCATTAGGCACGGTTCAATTTGGTTTAGATTATGGGATTAATAATGCTGGAGGCAAAGTGCCTGTTGAAGATGTAAAAAAAATAGTAGAGCAAGCAAAAGACGCAGGCATTTCTGTAATAGATACTGCTCAGACTTATGGAAATAGTGAAGAAATTTTGGGAAATATTGGCGTGCAGGAATTTGATGTGATAACAAAAATTACTTCACCTAAAGAGGGAACATTAAAGAATGAAATTTTATTCTCTTTACAGCGGTTAAATATATCTTCACTTTACGGTGTATTGGTTCATAACTTCAATCACTGGCATTCAAATCCTGATTCATGGAACGAACTCGGGAGGATTAAACAAGACGGGGTAATTAAAAAAATAGGTTTCTCATTATATCACCCGGAACAATGGCATCTAATACAAGAAAAAGGAATAACACCCGACCTGTTACAAATTCCTATGAATTTATTCAATCAACAATTTCGACCATATTTATTACAGTTTAAAAAAGCAGGAATTGAAGTGCATGTTCGTTCAGCTTTTTTGCAAGGTTTATTATTAATGGATACAGAATCTATTCCACTTCAATTTTTAGAAATAAAATCGAAAATAGAATTGCTGCATCAATTGTCTGAGAAATGGAATGTAAGCAGAACAAACATTTGCCTCTTATGGTTGTGGCAAAATTCATGTATTGACCACATTGTTGTAGGAATAGACAGCATAATGCAATGGCGGCAGAATTTAAATGCCGCACAGTGGTGTGAAAAAAATTTCAATACTTTAAAAATAGATGCTTCAGTGTTCATGTGCGAAAATGAAAATATTATCAATCCTTCGAAGTGGAAGAATTAATGAATGGAATTTTTAATTTAACAGGAAGGGTTATTGCAATAACAGGCGGATATGGATACTTAGGTTCTGCCATTACAGAAGGATTGTTACAATACGGTGCGGAAGTTTTGATTTTAGGACGTTCTGAATCAAAATGCAAAGAAAGATTCAAACATCTTGAAAAGCAACCTGAATTCTTTCAAACAGACATCAATGAGCTATCTTCTGTTATACAAACTGCCCAATCAATTACGAATAAATATGGAAGATTAGATGTATTAATCAACAATGCATTTTCTCTAGAAGGAGGAGCAGCACCTGATACAATGCCTGATGAAATTTTTTTGTCAGGATTAACAGGAAGTCTTTTATCCGCATATCGGTTAATTCGTGAACATTTATCGTTGCTCAAAAAAAGTGTGAGTCCTTCAATAATTAATGTTGGTTCAATGTATGGAATGGTTGCACCTGATTTTTCTATTTATGAATCGGCTCCCCAATATTTAAATCCGCCGCATTATGGTGCTGCAAAAGCAGGGTTGTTGCAATTAACAAAATACCTTGCGAGTTTGTTAGGAAAAGAAAACATAAGAGTTAATGCTTTAAGTCCGGGTCCTTTTCCCTCACCGGAAGTTTCAAAAAGCACATCTTTTGTTGAAGCATTAACTAAAAAAACTGTTTTAAAAAGAGTGGGCAAACCAGAAGATTTGCAGGGTGCGATTATTTGGTTGTGTTCAAATGCTTCATCATTTGTAACAGGTCAAAATATTGTTGTTGATGGTGGGTGGACCATAATCTGATTCTAATTTTGAAAGTTACTGCTATCATACAAGCCCGCATGCAAAGCACTCGCTTACCAGGAAAAGTTTTGTTGCCATTACCACAGCCCAATGGCAAAATTATTTTGCAGCATATAGTAAACCAGGTAACAAAAAGTAATGAGGTTAATGCTATAGTAATTGCAATTCCTGAAGGAGAAGCAGATAAAATTCTTTGGGAAAAAGCGAACAACATAGAAGGCATAACAGGAGTAGTACGCGGGTCTGAAGAAAATGTTCTTCAAAGGTTTCTTGACGCAGCGAATTTATATCCTTCAGATTATATTGTAAGATTAACTGGAGATAATCCGCTTGTTGATGCTTCAGTTGTTGATGAGGCGATAATGTTTATGAAAAAAAATCCTTCAGTTGATTATGTTTATACCAGCGGTTTACCTCTTGGCTTAGGTGTTGAAGTGGTAAAGGTAAATGCGCTTAAAGCTTCGATAAATTTACCCGATCTTAATGATACTGATAAGGAACATGTAACTTGTAGCGTTCATTTGCGACCACATATATTTAACGTTGAAGATTTGGCGTTGAATAATCTATGGGATAATTCCATAAATGCAAGATTCACACTCGATACTTATGAAGACTATATTTTTTTAAATGCAGTTTTTTATGGAATGAATTTGAATAATTACCCGTTTGATATTGAACATTTGAAAAAGCTTTTGCAACAGGCGCCCTGGATGGTTGAGATCAACAGGCATGTAAAGCAGAACCCGAATCTTTACCTTCTCTCAAAGCAAAACTTATCATCTTAATTGAACCTCAAGTTCGGAATCGTTGAACTATTGGATGATGGCAGAGATAAATTTAAATTAGATAAAAAATAAGGTAATGAACTTAAAAGAAGAATTTAGGTATAGAGTTGATGAAGATAAATTTAATGATGCTGTAAATGCAGCTCACTTTCTTGCAAATAATTTTTTAGAAACAGGCAGATACAATGTTGATGAATCATGGGGACCCGAAGGTCTTTTATATTTAGCAGAATCTGCGTATGCTTTAATGTCAATGTACGAAGTTGATAGCGATCAACTTTATGTTAATGCTGTTAAATCAATTTTAGAAGCACTGAAAAAAATACAAAAGCCAAGTGGTGGTTGGGCGCTTGAATTGGGTAAAAGTGGTGTTGGTTTTACTGTTACCGAAGAAGAAAGAAAAATAACTGCAGAGATAGAAGACTTGCCGCCAACTGTAGCGGCTTTAAAAATTATTGCAGACTATGAAAAAATAACCGCTGACTCCAGTTATATCGAAATGGGTAACAAAGCCTTTAAATATTTAATGGAACATTGGGATGCAAAGTACGGTTCATTTTTAGAGAAAGAGAACAGTAAGCTAAGAGCGTTGCGTTCAAATCCAAGGAGCTATCATTTATTTTCATTTTTAGGAATCGAAGCATGGAAAACATTTGAACCAAAAATTGTGGATGAAATATTACCGACGATACTAAATTTCATCAAAACAACTTTTGAAAGTTACGATCAAAATACAATGCCGTTAGTGTATGGACTTCATGCAGCCGTACTTGTTCAACATAGTTCTGATGATTACAAGAAAAACGTAATCAAACCAAGAATTGATAATCATTTAGTATTTAATGAAACGTTCAGAATTAATGATCTTCCCGGTGGTTATGGTCACAGAGATGGATTGAGAGGAATAGTAAAAACAGAAGCTCACCTGCGCAGCGGTTGTGGTGTGGCAATTGCAATGAAATTATACGACATCTTCACAAGCACACACACTTATAGAAATACAGAAGCATACAAAAATTTATCAAACTGGATACAGAATATGAGAGGCAAAGGTTTTTATTATGAGTTTGAATTGCTTCCTGAAAGAAAAAAACTCGGATATGGTTCGCCGGGTCAATATTTGCCTATTTGGTGGATACTGGGCAAAATATAAAAAGTAAAAACTGTTTGTTGCATTTGCGCAGAATAACTGATGATGACGCTCAATTAATTTTTGAATGGGCTAATGATGATGATGTTAGAAATAATGCCATCAATAAGCACAAAATAAAATGGAACGATCATATAAACTGGTTCAATAAAAAATTGCAATCTCCGGACACTTTCATGTTCATTGGTTTTTTGAAGGATGAGCCTGTTGGTCAAATCAGGTTTGATAAAGAGAATGATGATTATGTAATAGATTATTCCATTGCTAAAATTCATCGGGGTAAAGGATTAGGAACAGAGATAGTTAAAGCAGGAATAAAAATTCTAACTGAAACTATTCATAAACCGTTCACAGTAGTCGCACAGGTAAAAGAAGAAAATATTGCGTCAATAAAAGTTTTTACCGCGCTTCACTTTACAAAAAGTGAAACTGTTTCTAAACACAACTCAACGCTTAATTGTTATAAACTCACAATAACTTGAGCGTCTTCGTAAATATCTTGACAAATGAGAACCATTAATGTAAATGGATTTGAAATTGGAGGTGATAAAACTTTTATCATTGCAGATATTGGTTCAAACCACAAACAAAATTTGTCTCTTGCCAAAGAATCTATTTGTGCAGCAGTAGAAGCAGGAGCAAATGCTATAAAATTTCAATCAATTCAGTTAAACCGATTATATCTTAATCCTGATAAAAAAACTGCCGACTTCGTTAAGCAACTGGAATTTCCTGAAGAATGGCACAGAGAATTGAAATCCTTTTGCGACGAAAGAAACATTCTTTTCTTTTCATCACCAACTTATTTAAAGGCTGTTGATTTATTGGAAGAAGTGAATGTGCCGTTGTATAAATTAGCTTCCGCTCAAGTGGGTACATTCCCGCAGATAGTCGAGAAGGTTGCGTCATTACAAAAGCCAACTATTTTTTCTACCGGCATTGCCGGTTATGAAGAAATTGCAAAAGCGGTAAATGTTTTTAAAAAATATGGCAACAATAATTTTATAATTCTTCATTGTAACAGCATTTATCCAACACCGCCGGACAGGGTTAATTTGCAGCTTATGAATACATATAAATCGATGTTTGGAAATCCTGTTGGTTTTTCAGATCATACAGATGGTATTCATATAGCTTGCGCTGCCGTTGCTTTGGGAGCAAGTGTTATAGAAAAACATTTTACATTAAACCGGGATCTTGATACACCGGATTCTTCTTCATTTGCATCAGATGCAAAAGAACTTGCAGAGCTGGTTAAACAAATTCGTGACATTGAAGCTGCAAAAAATAATTTTACTGAAAGATTAAACATTCAGCCTGAAGAAAAATCATTTAAAGAAAGTATTGCGTATAAAATAATTGCACAATCAGATATTCATAAAAGTGAAATTATAACTGAACAACATTTGCAATACTTAAGATCACCTTATGGTGTAGATTGCAAAGAAGCAAGTAATATTATTGGAAAATCTGCATTACAGGAAATTAAAGCGGGAGATTTTATAACATATGAATGCATCAGGTAAAAAAGTTCTTGCAATAGGTGCCGGATGGGAACAACTGAAATTGATTAAAACCATTAAAGAAAAAGGTCATTATTTAATTGCCACACATCCCAATATTCAGGCGGATGGTTTTAAATATGCTGATCAGTATTATGTGAAAGACAGCCGCAATATTGCAGGACACATTTCAATTGCCGAATCTCATAAAATTGATGCAGTGATTACGGATAATTGCGACTATTCTTTTTACACTGCTGCAACAGTCGCTGCAAAACTTAAACTGCCTTTTGCTTCTATACAATCTGCTTTGTACAGCAACGATAAATTTGCACAGCGGGTTTGTATAAGCAAAACAAAAGTTAAGCAGCCGGTTTTTGAAAAAATTCAAACGTTTGATGAATTGCAATCTGCAATTGACAAAATTGGTTTCCCATCAATACTAAAACCCATTGACAGCAGAGGAAATTTTGGTGTTACAATTATTGAGGATAACCAAACTTTAGAACAAGCATACTTTGACGCTATCAACAACTCGCCGTCTCATACTTTAATATATGAACAATATATAAAAGGCACACTCGTAACAGTGGACGGGTTTTGTTTCAGCAATGGTCATAAAGCATTAACTGTTGCTTCGCGTAAGTTTGAGAGTGGCGCGAAACCTGTAACAAAAGAAATTATTTATCCTGCATTGTTTGATGAAAGTGTAAAAGAAGAATTGATGCAAACGCATAATGAAGTTGCTGCCGCACTAAATTATAAATACGGACATACGCATGGTGAATATATTTTGACAGACAAGAATGAAATTTATTTGGTTGAATGTACCAACAGAGGTGGTGGTGTTTATACCTCTTCTGTTATTGTTCCTCTGCTAACCGAAATTCCTTTAAATGAAATTTTATTAAATCAATCGCTCGGAATAGATAATTATACAACTGATGATCTTTCCACAAAATTTATGAAGCATTCTGTTATGCTTACATTTTTAGATTATGAAGTAGGAAGAGTGATTGATTCAATTAATATTGAAGAGATGAGGAAGAAAGATTACACCGTGAGATTCAGATCGAAGTATGGAATTAATGATATGGTTGAATCAATTGAAAACGGTGCAGGACGACATTCTATGCTTGTAATAAAAGGCGCTACTACTGATGAGGTAATTAATAATTTACAACTGTTCAAAGATTCTTTCAGAATAGTTTATCATAAATAATACCTGTATGATCAACATAGTGGAGAATACGCTGCGGGACGGGTCTTATGTTATAAATTTTCAGTTTGATAAAAAACAAACAAAAGATATTACCAACGGATTAAGCCGGTTAGGTTTTAAAATGATAGAAGTGGGGCATGGTTTAGGGCTTGGCGCATGGAACAATCCTAAAGCAGGATTATCGAAGGAAAATGATGAGGCTTATATTCAGTCGGCAGTTGAAGGTGCTCCCGATGCCGATATTGGTGTGTTCTTTATTCCGGGTATTGGTACTGCTGATGATATGAATAAAGCAGTTGATTTAGGAATTAAGTTTATAAGAATAGGCAGTAATGTTGATACCTATACCAACACATTAAAGTTTGCCGAGCAGGCAAAGAAAAGAGGATTAACAGTTGCCATTAATTTGATGAAGAGTTATGCAGTGAAGTCGTATGAGTTTACAACCATTGCAAAAACAATTGACGATTGGAATATTGCAGACGTCATATATCTCGTGGATTCTGCGGGTTGTATGATGCCGCAAGATGTTTTTGAATATATTGATCGCACACGTGAGCAGGTATCAACGCCTATCGGTTTTCATGGTCACAATAATTTATCGATGGCGATTGCTAATTCAATGCAGGCAATACAAGCCGGAGCTACATATATTGACACATGCATCAGAGGTATGGGACGAAGTGCTGGTAATGCACAAACAGAGATTGTGATATACATTTTACAAAAAATGGGATTAAGTCCTGTTGATACCGAGATGTATGCGCTATATGAATTTGCCAACAAATATATTGTTCCGTTAATGCCTTATGTTCAAGGATTATCGGATGAAGAAATTCATATAGGCATCAGCAGGTTTCATTCAAGTTATACACCTTTATTAGAAAAGATAAGTAAGCAAACCAATGTTGATGAAAAACGATTGATGAAAATGGTTTCCGATATTAATTGTATCAATCCGGCAGAAGAATTATTTGTTGCAGTTGCTGAAAAAATAAAAGGGTATGTCTGATATAATCAGTGAGATATCAAAAAATATGATTGAAAGATACAGCAACCGTTATAACAAAATGGGTTATGATGTAAAAACACTTGGATGGGGAACGTCTGATCAACAAACATTTCGTTTTAACGAAGCGTTGAAAGGGATAGATTTTATGAATATCAAAACTGTATTGGATATTGGCTGTGGATTTGGCGATTTGTTAGCCATAATGATTAGCAAGAGTATTCAATTAAATAAATATACCGGTTGGGATATTAACCCAGATTTAATTAAAGAAGCACAAAAAATTTGGAAAGGAAATAAAGTCGCAAATGAATTTAAAGTGGTGAATATTGCGGAAGCGAATTTAGAAAATGAAGTAGCTGATGCAGGAATAATGTTAGGTGTTTTAAACTTGAACTTAAAAGAGAAGTTTGATAATTACGCTTATTCTGAACTTTTCATTAAAAAGGCTTTTGGATGTGTAAAAAAATTATTGGTCGTAGATTTCCTCAGTGAAGAAATTACTGCACCTTATCCTAAAGAAGATTTTGTATTTTATCACAATCCTGCAAGAATGCTTGAGTTTGCTTTTACCTTAACACCAAATGTAGTTTTGAAACACAATTATCAGCCAATACCACAAAAAGAATTCATGCTTTACCTGTATAAATAATGAAGATTTTCGACTTCAATATCCATCTGCCTTTTATCAATCACCCGAATGTTAATGTTGTAATTGAACAAGATTTAAACCTTACTGCAGAAGGTATTCAACAAGGATTTAATTTCCATAAGAATGCAATCGCGTCATGTGAAGGAGGAAATTTTCTCCTTTTTAATGCAAGACTTTTTAATGAAGATGTTTTGACTTTTTTTCAATCTGTAAAGGGTCACATTAAGATTGTAAAATATACTGCTCTTGTTGATTTTAGATATGACGATGTCTATAATTATATAAATAATTTGTTTGCTGCCGGTGTTCATGCCATTATGTTTAACTCATATCTGCAGAAGATTGCTGAAAGTGATTTTAAACAGGTATTACAGGTGTGTGAATATGCTTCATCAAAAGGGTTGAAAATTTGTATAGATGGCAGTTATGGAACATCTAAAATGTACACTTATGATAATATGCGACTCGCATGTTTTATAGCTGACCATATTTTTGAAACCCCTATCATTATTGTACACGCCGGAGGTTATAGGGTTATCGAAGCTATGCTGTTAGCGGCTGACAAAAAAAATGTTTGGTTAGATACATCGTTTTCGCTGCCATATTACCAACATTCCAGCATTGAGCAGGATTTTGCTTATATAATAAAAAAGATGGATTACAGCAGAATTGTATTTGGCAGTGATCATCCATACATTCCATTTAAGGAAGCACTTTCTTCATATTTGGCTTTTTTTGAAAAGTACAAGTTTAGTAATGCTCAAATTGAGAAGATTATGTTCACCAACGCTTTAGAGTTATACAGTGAGTAAGATGCTGATATTGACAGAAGCAGGCAAGAATATTGGTTTAGGGCATTACACACGCTGCACTGCTTTATGTGAGGCAATTGAAGCTAATAGAGATGAGGTTTACATGATGGTCTTTCTGAATGATTTTGATATAGAGAATGACGAACTCATTAAAGCAAATTGGCTGGAAGACTTGCAACAAGCATTGGCAAACAAAGATTGTGAAACAGTTATTGTTGATTCATATTTAGCGAAGGAAGATGTTTATCGGAAGCTCCATGCGGCTTTTAAAAAAGTAATTGCAATTGATGATTACAACAGACTTCAGTATAAAGCAACGGCTTTGATAAATCCAAATGTTTTCTTCGACGACATAGATTATAGCAATCAAACAATTAAATGCATTGGCGGAAAAAATTATGTTATCCTTAGAAAAGAATTCAGGGAACAACCAAAAGAAGTTTTTATAAAAAATGATATTGAAGAAATATTAGTAACAATAGGTGGCACTGATTTCAGAAACATATTACCTCTCATTGCAAAAGCTTGTTTGAAAACGCAGGTACAAAGGATTACTATTATCGCTTCCGAAATAAATAATCTGCATATAGAAGATAAACGTATTTCGATTTTGCCTTTACAAAATGCTTCAGGTATTTATCATTGCATGCAAAAAGCAGATTTGGTAATTTCAGCTTGCGGGCAAACGTTACACGAACTTGCATCACTTGGCAAACCTACTATTGGTATTTGTCTGGATGTTGATCAGGAGCCTAACCAAAAATTTTATTTGGAAAAAAGATTTTTGTCAGCACGAATTACTTGGAATGATGAAGACCTGGTTAATAAAATTCAAACAGCGATTATTTTATATCAGCCGATTGAGAAAAGAAAGCGTATAGCATCAAACGCTCCTTTATTGATTAATAAGTTTGGTGTTGACAATATTGTTTCAGCAATAAAAAATTTCGATGCTTAACTTTCCAGGGAGAAAAATAATGTTAGTGGTAGCTCATCCTGATGACGAATTACTTGGCGTTGGAGCTACTATGCATAAACTGATTCATGAATTCGATGTACGTGTGCATGTTGTTATTTTAGGGGAGGGAATTACTTCCCGGGCCGAACAGCGCGACACGGAACTATGGAAAAAGGAATTAGAAAAACACAAATCAAATATTAAAGAGGCTCAATCAAAAATTGGTTACCAGTCTGTAAGCATTTATGAGTTTCCTGATAACAGGTTCGATTCAGTAGAATTATTAGACATAATCAAAGTGATAGAAAAAGAAAAAAACAATTTCGAGCCGGAAATTATTTTTACTCATCATGGCGGTGATCTCAACATTGATCATCAAAGAACTTTCGAAGCAGTAATGACCGCTTGTCGCCCTATGGAACATGAAAATGTAAAAGCTCTCTTTACTTTTGAAACGCCATCGGGAACAGAATGGAGAGCTTCATCAGATCCCAAGCATTTTATACCGAATGTTTTTTTTGAGATCAGTGAAGCTGATGTAAATGCTAAGATTGAAGCAATGGAATGCTATGAATTTGAAAAACGAAAATATCCGCATCCACGTTCACCTGAAGCATTAAAAATACTTGCGCAACGATGGGGTGTTGCAATAGCTAAATCTTATGCAGAGGCTTTTTGTTTAATAAGAATGATCAGCTAATGCCAATCTATAAAAGGCAGATAGAGCACGGATAAAATGAACTTTTTTCTATGAAAAGATCGACTCTGTTTAATTTATTTCCTTTTAATTGATCTTAGAATTGCAAAGACAAATGCTAGGGCGGGAACGCCTTGTCGATAAATCATATTTTATAAAGTGGAACAAATTTCTTTATTACATTGGCTCAAAAAAGAGCAGGCTTTAAATGATGAGTGGTATGATTGCTTAAGGTTTGAATTGGATAAACACATTTATTATTATGGCAATCATTTTAAACGTCCTCTTGAAAGCATACAAACGGATAAAAAGGAAAAAGCAAAATATGAATTGAAGAGATTTGCTGCAAAAACAAAAGGCAGATTTTCAAAGAAACAATTTGATAAATCAAAACCGGTTGTTATTTCAAATGCCTATTTCAATTTCAACGAAGAATTATCGGCTGCGGACGTCCAT
>Ga0157371_10004792_pt1 | contig 11648 bp, 17 predicted proteins | sample C45metaG_FD_113462 | JGI IMG/M metagenome (GOLD analysis project Ga0157371, IMG submission 113462) | Corn rhizosphere microbial communities from Kellogg Biological Station, Michigan, USA - C4-5 metaG | ecosystem: Host-associated > Plants > Roots > Rhizosphere > Soil | place: USA: Michigan... | reverse complement strand
CTCATTTGTCTATCTATTAATATTATTATGTTACTCTTTTCATTGAATGGTCACTTCTGCCGGCGACTCGATTATTCAGCACTATAATGTGCCTCAATACGGTCTGTTATCTCCCTAATAACTGATGGCTGCAGGCGCTTCCCAGAAAATTGTTTCCATCTGAAATGCTCGTCTTGATAAAGCTTTGCAGTAAGTTTGGCGTCATACCATATCTCGTAGAGATCATTCGCTAAAACTACCTCGCAATAGGTGAGGTTTTCATCCAATTCGATGCCAAATCCGAACTGGGAAGCAGGAGGGTCATAAAGTGGTGGTGTGAAAAGCATTAAAAAGCGAATCAGTTCCGCTTTTTCCTCCTCTGAAAGCACGGCAAGACCTTTGGCCAGGTATTCGCCGTCCGATACCGTAATGTGACCGATAAACGCTTCATTTTCAAATAGCAGATGTTTTCCTGTGCTGATAAATTCCTGTTTATAGAATATGAGGATAGTTTCCACCTGGATGTAGCGTTCACCGCCGGCCTTTTTCAATAAATATCCTGTCCTGTGTACCATAGTTTCATGTAATTATTTCATGTTCATTCGTCTTTTTATTCTGTTTATGTCAGCATTCAGCAGGTTAATATTCAGATCGCCATAATGATCGTTTCGGTATAGCTCCAGTTTCGATGCCCCTTTCCACCTCTTTCACCATTTGGTTGATATAGACAAGCGCCCCTGCTTTGGCTTTTTCCATGGCGGTCGCTTTATTTAATAGCCATAAAACATGTTTTAGCCGGGAGGTAGGGAATAAAGAGATATTGAATACAGGACAGCTCGCGGCCCTGTGACTCCGGCAGGCTTAGTTGCCAAACGCCGGGGTAATACAGGTTTAAAGTCATTGACTGAGGCTTCCGTCACGGCAGTATCGTCTTTGTAAACCCGGTAGTATCTGATAAAATGCTGACGTCTCATAATTTGGGGAAATTAGCTGACTAATAAAGATTTAAACCACTATAGAATATCGGCTTGCCCGACAACTGTCTCAGGTATCCCGCAGGTCACTGGTTTTCTGACATCACGTTTTTGAAATAATCTTCAAACTCCCTGAGAAATCCGGTGTTTTGCCGGCATGAGGTAAAAAGCCTTTCAATATGAATTGCGGGAGGTTTTCCTGAAAGCGCCTGCCTGGCAACGACCGGGTTCTCCAAAATCCAGGCAATTTTGATGCTGTGGTCCTTGAGAAAGGATATAAATATTTCCGCTTTGTAAGCTTTCGGCAAATCGGCTACCGCTTGGTGCAATAGCTCCAATTCCGCTGCTACCCGAGGGTATTCCTCAGCTTTAAAATGTTGAGGATCAGTTGTATTGCTGGAGTTATAGTTCATTATGTTTGAATAATTAGTTTTGAGCTTTAGCAGCAGCGTCTCCCATTGATTGAACTGCGGTGCGGATGCGCCATGTTTGGACACCAGTGGTACCGGATAAAACAGGTTCCTTTTATTCCAGCCTTTGTACAATGCACCGCGAAGGAGGCTGACTATCGCCTCGCCCGCTTATTGTTGTAAGCCACAAGAAATTGCATCTCACTGGTTTTGAGATCCAAATTGCCAATCCTGTTGAAAGCGGCATCAGCGCGATTCATAGCAGCTTTCACCTCTGTTATAAAAACTTTAATAACGTCGGGTAGCAGCGCAATAACTACGGTAGGCTGATAACTTTTTTCTAATGTCTTTTTTTCTGAACCGCTTACCAGGCTAAGCTGCCATGTATCGCTGTCTTTAAGGCCGTTCTCATTTGCTGTATTTCGCAAGTCATATACATATTCCCTGGCATTTTGGATAATGGTCTTTTGGCTCATTGTGCTTTTTTATTGTTAATTAAATTACTGTTACTTGTTAATTTTTTGCCTGCCTGGTAATCAGATAAAGTCTTCTTACTGCCAGTGGCTGGCTCTTTTTTGACGTTTTTTCCGCCTTTGTCTTTGCGCATGGCTTTGTATTTTATGTTAACTAATCGAATCTCTAATCAAAGTTGGAGGAACCGGTCAACGACAGTTTCACGAGGGGATTGGTCTCGACTCATTTTCGCCGAATCGAGTGGTATAAATTCCACTTAGATTAACTGCGGAAGCTTCTCGTCGGATAGGCCGACAGATGTAGTTTTTCATAACTTGACAAGTCATCGGCCGTAAACGCCATTTCGTTTTCGGCGAACGTTTGCGGTAATTTCGCTTTGATCTGTTAACAACGTTTGTACCTGCAGCCGCAGCGAAATCACCGGGTGATATTGCTTTTTTCAAACCGATCATTTCGTTTTTGGTGGCGATCTGCGGGTTCCAGGGTTCACCTGGTTTAAAACCGAGTTCACCGGCCTCGTTCTTCGGGTCGAATGAAAAAGGATTGACCTGTCCTGACAGCAAATGTCGTTGTGCATCTGCGCCGCGCATGGGGGGCTGTTGATTACTCATGATGTCTTAGCTGACTCAGGTTGATAATTATACGGCTTAAAGATTACCAGAATCAGTTGGGGCAATATCTAAGTAGTGATGAGTTTAAGAAGCAAGAAGGTATTGATTATTTTAAATATAGAAATGTTGTAAGTTTATTACAACCAAAGTTGATTTTTATAAAGATACGGTATGCCAAGCCAGCATTTGTCACATTAAACACACATTAAAATATCCTTTCCTATTAAAAGTTCACTATTTTAATCAAAAAATTACTGGTGATATAACATGAATACCTAATCTGTTTGTCGCTCATTTAAGCGTAAAAAGATAAGGGTCGAAAAGTATATTATAATGCTTGGACCATGTCATTCCGCACCTCCTATAGTATCGGGTTGTATTATAACGTTTCGAACTTATCGGTGCTAAATCAATAAATTATCATGGTCAAAGGAATATCTTTTACGAATTATACAAGCGCTGTCAGGTACGTGTTTTGCATAATATTTAGTTTGAATTAGTTTTTATAAATTGTTTTGTTCCTGATTTGAACTTATCGTCACAGAATTCCGTGAAGCGGATTTTGATACTAATGCCAAAAGATTCGAACGACTTTTTTAAAGGCGGCAAAGAAAAGATCTACGCCGGGATCTACAAAGAAGTATTCAATGTGAGCAAGGTATTAAGTAAAAAGTTCACTTATCTCTCCTATGCCTATATGGTATTCTTAAGCGGGTTACTACTGTCTATTGTCGCATTTTTCATTGCCACACAAAGCATAGGCGATTAACCGCCCGTTCCAGCACAAATGCTTGACTGTCTCGTCCTCATAGGAACTTAAACTGCAATAAGACAGATAGTCCATAAAGCCTTCGAAAACATGAACCGAACCTGCGCCCGAACCCAGACAGGAGATGTCCTTGGGCGTACTACTTTGCTTGAAATATTTGTAAAACCAATATTCAAGGAACACCTTGGAGTAATGTAAGATCAGATAAACTCCGTAAAGAACATAATTAAGCTATCTGTTCATAAAAAGGACGAATATATTCAGGAATGTAAGGCAACTATAGCCCGCAGCCAATGAACTTTAGCAGCTCTCTACCGTCGATGTCAAATGCCAACGAGATAAAAGGCTTCGTCAGCTTTCAATTGAGTAGTGGTGTTAATTGACAGCTGGCTGATGCGAAATGTAGGCAAAATGTTATTTTTGTTTAAAGACCCATGTACGAAGCACTTTTTGATTATATCCAGCGTTACGGTAAGCAAACCTTGAGCGATGCGGAAAAAGAACTGATCCGTGGGATCATGCTGCCCAAACGCCTGCGCCGTAAACAGTATTTCCTGGAAGAGGGCAAGATCTGTACGAATACAGGCTTTATCATCAGTGGTGCCACGCGGCAGTTCAGTGTGGATGAACAGGGTAATGAACATATCCTGCAACTCGCTATTGAAAACTGGTGGATCACAGACCGTGCCAGTTACATGAACCGTACGCCTTCCAAATATTTTATTGAGGCCTGGGAAGATACGGAGCTCCTGCTGATGCCACGAGAACGGCTGGATGACCTGCTGGAGATACCGGTGATCAAAGGCATGTTCTGGCAGATGAGCGAGAACAATCACATTGCTTCCCAGAAACGGCTGGACGACACCATCAGCCTGCCGGCCATCAAACGCTATGAGCACTTTGAACAGCTGTATCCTGAGATCGTACAACGTTTTCCTGCCCACCAGATCGCCTCTTACCTGGGCATCGCCCGTGAAACGCTGAGCAGGGCCCGGTCACGTTCGCTACGCTGAGGATCACCGTGACCTTTGTCACCAGGCGTTCGTGACAAAAGTCATCGTCCGGAGGGTCTCATGCCCGGTACTTTTGCTTTGTAAACATTAAAAAATACAAAGCATATGAAAAAGTTCAAGATCGAAGACACCGTCATATTACTGATCGACCACCAACAAGGAACCATTAATTTTTCAGCTAACCGTCCCCATGATGTGATCATCTCACGTGCCCGTGCTTTGGCGCTGTTGGCCAAAGGGCTGAACATTCCCGTCGTGCTGACCACCAGTCAGGAAGACATGCAGCAGGGCCCGCTGATCAATGATCTGCAGGAAATATTGCCGCAGCAATACGCGGAGCGCGTTAAACGCCAGGGTATCACCAATGCCTGGGATGATGCGGATTTTAAAACAGCTGTATTAAAGGCGGCCAGTGGCCGGAAAAACATTGTTATGGCAGGCCTTACCAATGACGTTTGTATCGTATGGCCGGCGATCGACATGCAGGAAGAAGGCTTTGATGTACAGGTGGTCATTGATGGCGGTGGTTCACCAACGCAGATCGCCGAAGACGTGGCCCGCAGTGCATGGGAAGCGAACGGCGTTCGTACCACCACTATCAGCCAGTTCGTTTCTGAGCTGATCGGTAGCTGGGCCTCACCAGAAGGCGAGATCGCCAAACCGATCGTTATCGACGAGATCTATTCCCTGTTATTCAATTAATCGATAAATGCCGCGCCGGATCACCGGCGCGGCTTAAAAACAAATTGCCATGTTACAGAAAATAAACAGCAGCGCTTTCCGCGGTAACGGTCCTATTAAGATACTTTACCCGGGTTTGGTTTTAGGTGAAAGCGATACCGGCCTGGGTAGCATCGGCCGTATCGATCATGCGACCTTCAAGGGCAGGCATCATATTGCGATGCATCCCCATGTTAATGATGAAATTCTTTCTTATTTCCGGACAGGAAAGGTACAACACCGCGACTCCGAGGGCTTTCAGGAGACCATTGGCGGTGGCCGTATGATGCTGATGAAAGCGGGTAAATTCTTTCAGCACGAAGAAGATATCGACGGCACAGCCGAGCCGCATGAGGGATTGCAGATCTTCATCCGGCCGGGTGAAAAAGATCTGAAACCGCAGGTGATCTTTCATGACCTGGACAAACTTTACAGCGACCAGCAGTGGCGTTTGCTGGCTTCACCGGCAGCGGACGCCGCTTTTCAGTTCAGCAGCCGGACGTGGATGTATGACAACCGGCTGGCAGCGGGAACCTCAGCCGGTTTACCTGCCCTCCCCGCCGAGCAACTTACCGGACTTTTATATGTTTACCAGGGAGCCATAACCGTTAATAGTAATATCCACCTCCGGAAACAGGAGGGGTTGATCTTCCGGGATGAAGGCTTTGAAGTAAAGACAGCTTCGGGGTCGGAACTGGTTTTGTTCCTGACCGATGAGCAGGCTCACATTTACAAAGGCGGTATGTACAGCGGTAATCAGTTAAACTAAATAAGATAAACAATGCAGTTCATATTGGATATTCCGGGAGCCTTGCCCATATCATTCCGTGCGCTCTATAGCATAGAGTTATGTCATAACGTCCAAAACTTATCGGTATTAAATTATCATGGTCAAAATGCAACGGAATACCTTTTACTCCATTTCAGAATGCATTGATCGGGGCTCCGGGATATCCACTTAGTCCACTTATTCCTTTGTAGTTGTGAGAAATCAAAAAAGCTCTCGGGCCGTGTACAATGATGTACATTTTGAAGTACCGTATACATTTGACCCTGCTTGAGCGTAACCGTTTCCTGTTCAAGGTCGAGCAGCAATGTCCCTTCAATCACCAGGAACGTCTCGTCAGAATATGGATGAAAATGCCAGTAAAAATCTTCGGTCATGATACTGAGCCGGAACACAAGGTCATTTACGTAGTCAATGCATGATTAGCATAGCCATCTACCATAGTTTTGGTGAAACTATCCAAGTCAATAATTGGTAATAGATCATTCATATAGCACCATTGATAATTTATCGCTTTCCTGCAGTGGGTTATATGCGATCAGGTATTGTAATTCGTTAAGCTGAATGTCTTTGAGGCTGATGGATCCTGTAGCCGGCAGCGTAAGTTAGGCCTCTACCCGCGTCAGCATGGAAGCAAGTTTATCAACACCTGCATAACAGATACACTGGCATGATATTGTTTTTTCAATTAAATTTTTATTAGCCTGGCTAACCAGCCTGAACTGCCATGGCTTTTCGGTTTTGAAGCCGTTTTCAGCTGCAATACCCTTAGGTCAAAAAGGAATCTTTTACTTTTTGACTGATAGCTATCTGCATTTTTTTTCTTTTTGTTGATGAATTAATTTTCTTTTAGCCTCCGTACTTTTTCCTGCATGTTTGCGGGGTATGTAAATAAAAAGCACCCGACTTTAGGGCCAGGTGCTTTTGCGAATATGATATTGTGAGATGATTAAATTACTTAAACATTGGTCGCATTAAGATCTTTACGGCCTTCTTATACATCGTAAGCGACCTGATCATTTCCACAAATCTCGTCTATCAAACCTGTAGCATGAACGAAAATTTCGCTTCTGTTGTCATTTTGTGAAATAAACCCAAAGCCTTTAGCGGCATTAAAAAATTTCACTGTACCTTCTTTTTGCATTATGTTTTTTTAATAAGTTAACATTACGGATAGTATTCGGCAATTATTTGTCTTAATAAATATATATTTAATACTATATTTATTTTGCCCACACCCAGTTCCTGATCTCCGGCATATCCTCGCCATAGGTATTAATGTATTGTTTATGCTCAACTAACTTATCCTGCAGTTTTTGTTTCAGATATGTACCCCTACTACCGGTTTGCGGCAGCCGGTCTATCACATCTATAACCAGATGAAACCTGTCCATTTCATTCAAAACAGTCATATCAAAGGAGGTTGTTATAGTCCCCTCTTCTTTATAGCCGCGCACATGGATATTAGGGTTGTTGGTACGGTTGTAAGTTAAACGGTGTATTAACCATGGGTAACCATGAAAGGCGAAAATGACCGGCTTGTCCGTGGTAAAAAGCTCATCAAAATTATTATCGGTTAAACCGTGCGGGTGCTCTGATTGCCTTTCCAGTTTCAACAGGTCAACCACATTTATTACCCTTATTTTTATTTCGGGCAAATGTTCTTTTAGTATGGATACCGCGGCCAGCGTTTCCAGTGTGGGCACATCGCCACTACAGGCCATTACAACGTCGGGGTCACACTGCTGGTCATTACTGGCCCAGTCCCAGATACCTATACCCCGTGTGCAATGCTCCACCGCCTCGTCCATATCAAGCCATTGGGGCGATGGATGCTTACCGGCAATGATTACGTTTACATAATGATAACTGCGCAGGCAATGATCCATGACCGATAGCAGGCAATTGGCATCGGGCGGAAGGTACACCCTTACAATCTCCGATTTTTTGTTGATTACATGATCAATAAAACCGGGGTCCTGGTGGGTAAAACCGTTATGATCCTGGCGCCAAACTGTTGAGGTAAGCAGAATGTTCAATGATGCTATTTTTGTTCTCCAGGGGATTTCCCGCGTAGTTTTTAACCATTTGGCATGTTGGTTAAACATCGAATCCACAATATGGATAAATGCCTCATAACAGTTAAAAACTCCGTGCCTGCCTGTAAGCAGGTAACCTTCCAGCCAGCCTTCGCACTGGTGCTCGCTCAGCATTTCCATAATGCGGCCTGCCGGGGCAAGATATTCATCGTTCTCCTTTATTTCGGTATTCCATTGCCTGTTGGTGATTTCAAAAACAGCCTCCAGCCTGTTTGATATAGTTTCATCCGGGCCGAAGATCCGGAAATTAGCAGGGTTCTGTTTAATGACATCGCGCAGGAAACGCCCTGCTACATGAACATCGCCTTCACCTTTTACCCCAGGTTCAGGAACAGGCACTGAATAACTCATAAACCCCGGCATCCGCAGGGGTTTCAGCAATAAACCACCGTTGGTATGGGGATTGGAGCCCATCCGGGTGTCGCCTTTAGGGGCAAGGTCAGCCAGTTCCGGCATCAACCTGCCGTTTTCATCAAACAGTTCTTCGGGTTTATAGCTCTTCATCCATTTTTCCAGCAATTGAAGATGACTTTCAGGATCTGCCGCCGAAACCGACAACGGGATTTGGTGCGACCTGAATGTGCCTTCTATCTTATGCCCGTCAACTTCCTGCGGCCCAGTCCATCCTTTTGGCGATCTTAATATGATCATTGGCCATTTAGAGTGCACGCTGTTTGGATGCTCATAGGCATTGTATTTTATCTGTTTAAGCAGGTGCATGGCTTGTTCCAGAGCTGCCGCCATGGCCTGGTGCATTAGTTCTGGTTCTGAACCCTCCACAAAAATGGGCACATAACCATATCCCCGAAACAGCTGTTCAAGTTCTTCGCCCGAAATCCTGGCTAAAATTGTCGGGTTGGAGATTTTATACCCGTTAAGGTGCAGGATAGGCAAAACTGCACCATCTGCCAGCGGGTTCAGAAATTTATTGGAATGCCAGGCAGTAGCTAATGGCCCGGTCTCGGCCTCTCCATCACCTACCACGCAAGCGATTATCAGATCAGGATTATCTAATGCCGCTCCAAAAGCGTGGCTAAGCGAATAACCCAATTCGCCGCCCTCATGTATAGAACCCGGGGTTTGAGGAGATGCATGGCTGGAGATGCCGCCCGGATATGAAAATTGCGTAAAAAGCTTCTTCATACCCTCTGTGTCTTGTGTAATTTCCGGATAAACCTCACTGTAGGTTCCTTCCAGGTATGTCCCGGCAACCACGGCCGGGCCACCGTGCCCGGGGCCGGAAATATACAGCATGTTCAAGTCGTATTTTTTGATGATATTATTGAGGTGGGTATAAATAAAATTTTGCCCGGGTGTTGTGCCCCAATGTCCCAGCAGCATGTTTTTAACATGCGTTAATTTCAGCGGATCTTTTAACAAGGGGTTGTCGCGAAGGTAAAGTTGACCAACCGAAAGGTAGTTAGCCGCGCGCCAATAGGCGTTAATTTTATTCAACATCTCCGCAGTAAGCGAGGTCCGCTCTTCTATGATTATATCTTCGGTAATATTCATGTTTTATGATTCTAATAGTTGTTTATGAACAAGCATTTTGTTTACGATCTGTGCTATCATTAACTCTTCATTGGTGGATATGACTTTTACCATAACCCTGCTTTCATTTAAAGAAATCAGGGGCTCATTTTCATCATTTCGCGAGGCATCCAGGCTTATACCCAAAAACTCAAGACCATCACAAATTCTCGCCCTTATTTCGGGAGAATTTTCGCCTATGCCGCCTGAAAACACAAGGATGTCTACACCGCCTAGAACAGCAGCATAAGCGCCGATCCATTTTTTTACCTGGTAACAAAACAATGCTACAGCCTCTGCCGACCGGATATCATTATGTTGCTGCTTAAGCAAGTCGTTCATGTCGCCGGTTGTCTGCGAGATACCCAGCATTCCCGATTCGTGATTAATAAGGTGATTGAACCTTTCAGCGGATAGATTTTCGGTTTGAATCATGAGCCAGGCCACTCCAGGATCGAGGTCACCCGAACGTGTGCTCATGGGCAAACCGCCCGCGGGAGTGAAACCCATACTGGTATCCATACTTTTCCCATCATAAACAGCGGTGACACTGGCGCCATTACCCAGGTGGGCGAGGATTATGCGAACCATAAGGGCCTGTTTACCAACCTGGTTTTCCAGCTCCTGCAATAAATAGCTGTACGACAGACCGTGAAATCCATAGCGACGGATACCGCGCTGATCAAAACGGCGCGGCACAGGCAGGAGTTGGGCCACCCGCGGCATGCCTGCATGAAAATCAGTGTCAAAGCAGGCGTATTGTGGTATCCGCGGATGATATTTTTGGAATGCTTCTATCAGTGCGATCTCAACAGGTAAATGATCGGGGTCATAAGGAATAATAAGTTTGAGTTCATCCAGCAGTTCCGTACTGATCATGGCAGGTTTGGTATGCGCCATACCCTGCACTACACGGTGCCCGATAGCATTTATTTCGCTGAAATTGATCTGTTTTTCAAGCCAGCTTACCAGGAATGTGACTGCCGAAACGTAATCCATTGATTTTGACTCAGTATCGGCATTATGATTTGTTTTAAAATTGGTATAACTAAGCCTTGAACCGGGCAATCCTATCCTGTTTATTTGGCCGCCAAATGTTTTCTCGGGACTGCTACACTCTTCGTAGAGTCCGAATTTGATGCTGGATGAACCGGCGTTTATTGTTAAGACCATAAAGGCACATGTTGTGGTATGATTTCACCCTCGCCCCTTTCAGTTCTTTTTACATTTTCGATCATATCGTACACCAGATTGATATGCAGGTCTTCGTAATGATCGCGCCGGTACTGGAGTAATGTTTCTTCCCCGGGAGTTCCCTCATCTATAAGCTTATCGATATAACTGAGCGCACCGGCCTTGGCCATTTCCATTGCTTTAGAACGGGTCGCGTATCCGTAAAATAACGGGCTGTTAACAGGTAGGGCATATGACACATCGGCAATAGTGCCAAGTACCTCCGTTGTATCGCCGATGAGCCAGTTCTCTTTTACAGGTCTGAGCTTTATTCTCCGGAAATCATTTGTAGAAATTTCTGTTACTACGGTATCATTTTTAAACACCCGAAAATAGCGGGTATAATTGTTCTTTACCATTTTGAATAATTTGAATAATTGTCAGAAAAGGAAATTACCTTAGTAGAGAATGGTAATTGAATTACTTTTTAAATAGAAACAGATTAGGGCCCGATTTAATTCCGCGCCTGCCTGTTAAAGATCAACAAGACTTTTAGGATAGTGCCTTGTTTTAACCGGTACTATATTTTCAACCAACAGATAAGCAATTTGTTTTACTATTATTAATTTAAATCCTTTTGAGGTAAGCTTGGCAACTGCAAGGTGTTGGCTACGATCAGATTTATGTTTAGTAAGTCTATAATCCGAGCTCAGGTCTAATAACAAATATTGTTTTTTTCGTACATTCGTCCGACTAAGTTATAGCGAAAATTGGTCTATTATTAAGGTGCCCTATTAGGTGACCTGTAATTGGATGGAAATACAAAGCATTGATTGATAGCGGAATTTAAACGAGTTATTGTTCCCTCTCTCTCCGCTTCGCAAGAGGATCGCAAGTTGCGGTCCTTTTTTTGTTTCTACAGGTCCCGTCATAAAAGTCGATACTGTTTACTTACATCCATTAAACGCTTACATTTGCACAAATGGAAGCTATTGAAATACCATTTTGATTGCCCCTTTTCACCAATTTCATTTACATTCTTAACTATTTGATCCTGATAACTAAGGCAGTCAAAACCAAATTGGCTAACAAGGGGCAATATGTTGTGG